>JGI2173J19968_10000645_pt1 | contig 13420 bp, 14 predicted proteins | sample DeeMarSWOR136_30_FD_19968 | JGI IMG/M metagenome (IMG submission 19968) | reverse complement strand
CGCCTCTGGTTTCCCCGGCAATAGCAATGAGCAAATGCTCAGTACTGACAAACTCATCTTTGAGCCTGTCAGCCTCCTTGTTGGCATTTTCGAGAAGAGCAGAAATCCGCGGGGTAGCATAAATTTGCGTTGCTTCATAAGCCATCTTGGGAAAACTCTCAAGCGTTGCTCCTATCCGCTTTTTTACCACATCAATATCCACACCCAGCATCTGTAATATATCCCTGGTCACCCCTTTTTCCTGCTCCAGCAAAGCCATCAGGATATGCTCCACATCCCACTGGTTATGGCGATAGCGACGAACTAGCTCCTGTGAGGCTGCTAAAACCTCTTGTGCCTGTTCAGTAAATCTCTCCGGTTTCAACTTTCTATACCTCCTTCCATTCTGCGTCTTCTATTATGTCTTCTATCATGTCTTCTATTTCAGCTTCGGCAATTTTCTTAATTTTCATCTCCATTTCCTCAAGTTGCTGTTGCATGTCTTTCATCCTTTGCATCAACCTCAACGCCACCTCAACTCCAGCCAAATTAACGCCACAATCGCTCATCAGAGCCTTGATATAGCGCAAGCGGTCAACGTCTTCCTCCGAATAGAGGCGGATATTGCCACTGGAGCGCTCTGGCTGGACCAGCCCCAGCCTTTCGTAATAACGCAATGTGTGAGCTTCTATACCTATCATTCTGGCGGCTACGCTTATTACATATCTTGGTTTAGATTCCCAGTCCATCATCGTGGCACCTCGCTTTATGTGGGTCGCAGAGACCGCAATCTCTCAAATAGTTTTCTTTCCTCCTCGGTCAAATTAGTGGGCAGGACCACTTTTACCTTGGCGAATATGTTGCCATAATCTGAATTGCCTAACTTCGGCATGCCCTTCCCAGCCAGGCGGAAAACCTTGCCGTTCTGAGTCTCCGGTGGAATTTTAAGAGATAGATTGCCGTTCAAAGTGGGCAATCCGACCTCGCCACCCAGCATGGCGGTGGCTAAAGGCACTGAGACCTCAGTATAAAGGTCATCCCCCTTGCGCTCGAAGAGCTTATGGGGCAGAACTTTAGCTACCAGATAAATATCACCTTTGTTGCCTCCGGCACGACCAGGGCTGCCTTCCCTAGCTATACGAATCCTCGAGCCATCTCTAACTCCCGCGGGAATCTTAACCTCCAGGCGCTTAGGAATTACCTTCCCACCGGTACCGCTGCAAATAGTACAGACTCGATTGCCTACCCTGCCTGTGCCGCCACAAGCTGTACAGGGCTCCGCGGTCTGAAACTGTATAATACGCTTAGACCCATGGTAAGCCTCCTCAAGGCTTACCTCGATGGGAGATTCTATATCCTGACCACGTTGTGGCCCACGCTTCATCCTGGAACCTATACCGGAATCGCCGAACAAGCTTGAGAAAATGTCGCCAAATTCGCTCAGGTCACCATATTCGAAAGTCGTGCCACCTTTGCCAAAATCCCNGCGAACTCTACCCTGTCCTCCAGCTTTAGCAAACTGGTCAGCATATTCCCATTGTTCACCAAACTGGTCGTACTTCTTTCGCTTTTCAGGATTAAAGAGGACTTCATAAGCCGCATTTATCTCCTTAAATCTTGCCTCAGCCGATTTGTCGTTGGGGTTGAGGTCAGGATGATGTTTTCGAGCCAAACGGCGGTAGGCCTGCTTGATTTCCTTTTCCGAAGCATTCCTACTTACGCCTAAAATCTGGTAATAGTTTTTGCCTGCCATCTCTTTTCTCTAATTATTTTGTGTTAATTATAAAATTGTTTAATAATTTTGTCAAATATTTTTAACAGCTTTCGAGATAATTTGACAATATTGTTTAACTTTCTTATAATGTTTAGCTGAACTGAGAGTGGGGCTCAGTAAAAAAATTAAAAAAGGAGGTGAGATAAATGGCTATAGAAAGATGGCAACCTTTTAGCGAACTTATGAGTCTGAGACAGGCCATGGACAAACTGTTTGAGGACAGCTTTGTTCGTCCCTCTCGTGCTTTAGCCGCCCTTGGTGAAGTAACTGCCCCAGCCCTGGATGTCTACCAGACAGCCAACGAGGTAGTGGTGAAGGCAACTTTGCCAGGGTTGAAGCCGGAGGACGTCAGCATTGACATCACCGGCGAAACCCTGACCATCAAGGGTGAGACCAAAGCGGAACAAGAGATCAAGAAAGAGGACTACCTATACCAGGAGAGACGCTATGGCTCTTTTGCTCGCAGCATAGTCCTTCCCAGCGGGCTTAAGCCAGACAAGGCTGAGGCTACGATTGAGGATGGCGTTCTAACTCTAACCATACCCAAAGCCGAAGAGGTAAAGCCCAAAGCAATTAAAGTCAAGGCTAAAGAGAAGCCTAAAGAGAAGAAATGACGATTATCATGCCCCACTCTCAGACTTCAATAAACTGACGAACTGTCTTAAAATCCTGGCGGTAGCCCCCCAGATGATATGCCCTTCATATTCATAGGCGTAAGAGTCCTGCTTGAAATTGGCTTCATCCATTAAAAATGACAAGGGAACAGAAAAGGCTCCCTTGACCTCTCTGCCGTTGGTCTTCAAAGAGTGAGGATGGGGTATGAAGGCAACAAAAGGCGAAATAACATAGTTAGTGACAAAGGTCAGCATATCATCAAGCTCCCCCAGAATTTCAATATCTTTAGCCTCTAACCCTATCTCTTCCTCAGCCTCCCTGAGGGCAGTTTGGAGTAAGCTGGAATCAGATAGCTCCTGGGTCCCCCCGGGAAAGCACACCTGTCCTTTGTGAAAGACTACCTCATCGCTCCTCTCGGTAAACAGGACGTGATATTGTCCCTGATCATAAAAAATAGGTATAAGCACTGCCGAAGCTTTAAGGTTTTCGCTGGTGATTTTCTCTTTCTTACGATTACGGAGGATTTCTTCAATCTGCTGTTTCACGGCTCTGTGATTATACCACTTCTCAAGACGTCAATTATTTGCCTTTTCAGTAGCTAAAAGTTGTTGCATAAGCATTTAAGAGTTATACTTAAAGATTATGGCGATAAAACAAGATTATTACGAAGTGCTGGGAGTGCCTCGAAACGCCAGTGATGCGGAGATAAAGAGGGCGTTTCGTAAATTAGCTTTCCAGTACCATCCTGACCGCAATAAAGAGCCAGGAGCCGAGGAGAAATTTAAGGAAATAAACGAGGCCTTCCAGGTTCTCTCCGACCCTGAGAAAAGGAACAGGTATGACCGCTACGGCCGAGTAGATGTTGAGGGAGGTTTTCCCGATTTTGGCTTTGGTGGGCTGGGAGATATTTTCGAATACTTCTTCGGTGATTTTGGCACTCCCTTTGGACGGACCGCTCAGCGTGTCCCCCAGAAGGGGGACAGCTTACAAAGCCACCTCACTCTTTCCTTTGAGGAGGCGGTATTTGGCTGTAGTAAAGAAATTGAAATACCACGTATCGAGTTCTGCCCTTCCTGCCATGGCACTGGCAGCGCGCCGGGGACAAATCCTGAGACCTGCCCTGATTGTCGCGGCACAGGGCGAGTGAAGAGAGTCCTGCGAGACTTTTTTAGCTCATACACCAGTACCATCACCTGCTCTCGCTGCGGAGGCAGAGGCACTGTGATAAGCAACCCTTGTTCTCAATGCCAGGGAAAGGGAAGAATAAAGGCGAAGCGCAGAATAAAGGTGCCTATTCCGGCTGGTGTGGATGAGGGATATCGATTACGCCTGGACGGAGAAGGGAGCGCTGGCGTATATGGAGGCCACCCCGGCGACCTCTATGTCACCTTTTCAGTGAAGTCACACAATTTCTTCCATAGAGATGGCAGCGACATTCTTTACGAACTATCCATCAATTTTGCTCAAGCTGCTTTGGGCGACGAGGTGAGAGTACCCTCTTTAGATGGAAGGGTAGATTTGAGAATACCGCCAGGAACTCAAAATGGAAAAACTTTTCGCTGTAAAGGCAAGGGAATCCCTTACATTGATGGCAAGGGCAGAGGAGACTTGCTCGTCAAAGTAGTCATAACAACTCCGCAACACCTGGATAGAAACCAGCGTCATCTTTTCGAAGAATTGTCTAAGGTACTACCTCGGACTGAACCGCCTCGAGATGTCTAGCCCAGGGTTAGTAATGGTTTGTTGCTAATTTATTGAACTCAATCAATGCCCGGCTTGAGGACAATCCTTCAAAAAGAATCCCATAAATAAGGTTGATAATGGGCAATTTAAGCCCTTGATTTTTCGCCAACTGGTGGGCTGCCGCAGTGGTGGCGACTCCCTCGGCGACGTGTGTCATAGAAGCAGCTATTTCAGATAGAGAGCGACCCTTAGCCAGTTCATAGCCAACATAATGATTTCGGCTCAGAGTGCTTGCGCAAGTAGTTATCAGGTCGCCTAAACCGGCTAGACCATAAAAAGTGCTAGCTCTGGCCCCCAAAGTTACCCCTAATGAAACAACTTCAGTCCAGCCCCAGGCAATAAAAGCTCCCTTGGCATTGTCGCCTAAGCCTAGTCCATCTATCATGCCGGCACCCAGCGCTATAATGTTTTTCAAGGCTCCGCCCAATTCGACTCCGATAACATCATCGCTGGTAGATAGAACGAATTTGGGCGACTCCATCAGCTCCCTCGCTCTTTCCGCTAAAGCTATATCCTGAGCGGCAACGACTGAAGCAGCAGGGAGATTTTGGGCAATTTCCCCGGCCAGATTAGGACCAGAGAGAACACAAATCCGCCCTCTTAAGGACGGTGTAACCTCCTCTGCCAGCACTTGCGACATCCTCTTACCACTATTTACTTCCAATCCCTTGGCGGCGCTCATCAACATCATCGAATCGGTGAGATAATCTTTGGCTTGGCTGACATTTTGTCGCAACTTTTGGGAGGGGACCGCCCAGATTGCCAGGTCAGCCCCGCTTAAGGCTTCCCCAATGTGGCTAGTAGAGGAATAGCTACGCCGTCTTTGGTTTAATTCTTTGGCCTCAGCCTCGCTTCGCGCCCACAGTCTTACCTCCACCCCTTTATCGCTCAGTAAAATACCTAAAGTATTGCCCCAAGAGGTATTGCCTATGATAGTAACTTTAAGGCATTGCCTCTCGTGCTTTTTCACCATAATCGGCGTTCCGTGCCTTGTCTTAAGCGTTTTATGTTGTCCCGGTGCTGGTAGACAATCAATGCAGTAACTACTAAACCATAAGCCAAGTAAATGAGCGGGAAATTGTACAAGATGGTTAAGGGTATCATTAAGCAACAAGCAGCTACTGCTCCAAGAAGAGAACCAAGGGACATGTGCCGACTGCGTAGCGCTGCTATAGCCAAAACTTCGACACCGAATATACCAGCGGGATAGAAAATTGCGAACAATGTGCCAAAATAGGCTGTTACACCCCTACCTCCTTTAAATTTAGCAAATACGGGCCAGTTATGTCCTGCCACTGCAGCCAAACCAGCTGCAACTTCGGCTACATGCTGCCAATAAACGGACATGCCACCGATGGTCAAGACCCCGCTGTCACTACCTATAATCACTGCGGCCAACATGACCGCCCCAGCAGCCTTAACCACATCAAGAACCAGAGCTAAAACGCCGAGCTTGGTCCCTGCGACTCTCATTAAATTAGTGGCGCCAGTCTTGCCACTTCCTTGTTCCCTAATATCAACGCCACTTTTCAGCTTGCCTATTATCAGGCCGAAGGGAATGGAACCAAGGAGATAAGCAATGACTACTACAGCAACGAACTCAGCTACCATCATACTCTCACATCCATCTTTTTATTGATTTTGCGGGCGGCCTTGTTGAAAATTAACTTCAAAGGAACTCCGCGAAAACCAAAGCCCTNACGAAGCCTATTTTCTAAGTAACGTTGATAGGAAAAATGAACCAGCTTAGGATCGTTAACCGCGAGAACAAAAGTTGCTGGCTGAGATTCATGTTGATAGGCTCGGACGATATGCAACCGTCTAGAACCTTTGCGTGGTGGCGAATAGCTACTTACTGCCTGTTTAACTAACTCGTTAACCTCTGATTCAGGTAACCTCTTTTGTCTTTCCTGCCATATTTCCCAGGCTTGGGGTAGAATCATTTTTATCCCCTGCCCTTGTTTGGCAGAGATATAAATGGTAGGTATGTAGGAGGCAAATCTAAGTCTTTGTTCCACGCTCTGTTTAAATCTCCGCTTTTGTTCTTGGTAGACAAGGTCCCATTTGTTGACCAATAATATTATACCCTTTCCAACCTCAATAATATAGCCAGCGATATGCATATCCTGGGCAGTAATAAATTCAGCGGCATCGATTAGCAACAAGGCAACATCACAGCGGTTGATAGCTTGAAAGGCACGAAGCAAACTATAATAGTCCACTCCAGCATCAACCCTTCCACGCCGTTTAATCCCGGCGGTGTCGACAAGTAAGATTTCTTTATCACTCCACCGAACTCTAGCATCAAGCGAGTCACGAGTCGTCCCTGGAGACTCATGGACAATGGCTCTTTCATCACCTAGCAATGTGTTCAACAAAGTTGACTTGCCTACATTAGGTCGCCCAACGATGGCTAATTTAACTTCTCCTGTCTCGGCAATACTAATAGGTTGTGGGGGCAAAGAAGCTAACATAGCATCCATTAACTCGTCTATTCCTCGATTATGGTAAGCACTGATAGCTATAGGCTCACCCATGCCCAAGTGATAGAAATCGGCTACCTGATTTGCTTGTTTGGCAGAATCCACCTTGTTTACTGCTAGTATAATAGGCTTATTGGCGTCGCGCAGCACATCAGCAATTTCCTCATCGGCAGCAATAGCTCCATCTTTGGCATCTAGTAGAAAGATGATGACATCTGCCTGGGTAATAGCTGCTTCGACCTGCTGCTTTACTTTTTGCTCTAAAGACCCTTGCGGCTTTGCTTGCCAGCCACCAGTGTCAATCACAGTTAACTCTCGCCCCTGCCAGGTAACAAAAGTAAAAACGCGGTCCCTGGTGGTTCCCGGCAAATCAGCAACTACTGCTAACCGCCTACCCGACAGGCGGTTAAGCAAGGTGGACTTGCCCACATTGGCTCTACCTACAATGGCTACAATAGGCCTGGTCATTTGCCTGATATCTTGTGATTTGACAGCAACTTCACTAGTAATGCCTTTTGCAGGTGAAGCCTATTTTCTGACTGGTCAAATACCACTGCCCGAGGGTCATCTAGCAATCCGGCGGAAATTTCCTCGCCATGGTGGGCCGGTAATGGATGCATGAACAAAACATCTTTTTTGGCCAAGCTTAATAATTTATTATCCACCTGATAGTCTGAAAAAGCACGACGTCGTTTCTCTGCTTCAGCCTCCTGACCCATGCTAATCCACACATCAGTATATATTACATCAGCATCTTTGGCTGCCTCATAAGGGTCGGTAGTTAACAGAAGTCGGCTACCACTCTGAATAGCGAACCCCTTCCCCTGACTCAATACCTTTCCCTTAATTTCATAGCCTTGAGGAGAGGCGAAGTGGAAATTCATGCCCACTAGGCAGGCACAGAGAAGCAAGCTATTGGCCACATTATTGCCATCGCCAATAAATGCTAAAGTCAAGCCAGACAGCTTTCCTCTCTTTTCATAGATGGTGAAAAGGTCGGATAGAGCTTCGCAAGGGTGTTCCAAGTCAGAAAGGGCATTAATTACAGGCACAGAAGAATGAGCAGCGATAACGTGCAAAGTTTCCTGGGAAAATGTGCGTGCGGCGATGCCGTCGACATAGCGGCTGAGTACTCGAGCTATGTCAGCCGCTGGCTCTCGCTTTCCCATGCCTACCTCTTCTGGAGACAGGTAGAGGCAGTGTCCGCCTAGCTGATACATAGCCAAATCGAAACTGACTCTGGTTCGCAAGGAAGGCTTTTCAAAGAGAAGAGCTAAGGTCTTCCCCGAAAGGAGAGGCGACACCCCCTCCTTTTTCGTACGCCAAGCTTGCTCCATGAGATGTTCAATTTCTTTTCCGCTAAGGTCAGCTATTGAGAGCAAATCTTTTTTCATCTTTCGTTTCTCTTGATACTACTTCAGTGTATCACGTTTGTCAATTAATAGAACACTACTTTACAACAAGCTCCAGATTCGTTAGTGTGGATGGTAAACTATTTGAAGTATATTATAATGAACCAGATGACTAACCATCTGTCATTGAATTAACTCTCATAGTATGTAAGGGCAGAATATGGAGATAAAGGTGAAATGTTACTCGGGCCACGTCTACGCTGAAGAACCTCGGTCTTTAGTCTGGCAAGATAAGGAACTGGGAATAAAGTCTATAGAAAAAGCCTGGCAAGAACCTGGCACAAGGCTATTCAGAGTCGTTACTGAAGATGGCAAACTATTTGAACTATGTTACAATGAAGCAGCTGACCGATGGTTTGCTGTTGAATTGCTGCTTTAAGGAGAACTCATGAAAGAGATTTTAAAAATTTTGGAGCAGAATGCCCGGGCGACTCCGGCACAGATTGCTACTATGGTGGATAAACCCGTCAGGGAGGTAGAAAGAACAATTAAGCAGGCTGAGAAAGACGGGACTATTCTGAAATATAAAGCTATAATAAACTGGCCTAAGTTAGGCAAGGAAGATATCTGGGCTTTAATCGAAGTCAGAGTAACCCCACAACGTGATGTCGGCTTCGATGCCATTGCCGAGCGCATTTATCAATTTCCTGAAGTCTATTCCGCTTATGTAGTTTCCGGTACCTATGACCTAGCCCTACTGGTGAAAGGCAAAAATATGCAGGAAATTTCCAGTTTTGTCACTGAGAAACTAGCTCCTCTAGAGAGGGTTCAAAGCACTGTTACCCACTTCCTTCTCAAACGCTATAAGGAAAATGGGGAAATTTTTCACCTTCCGAAGGAAACAAACAGACGTCTACCGATAACACTGTAATATGCCAAACAAAAAGTCCGCTGAAACCAAAGCCCGGGATAACCTGATTTCGCAAAAGGTGGCTACGCTTCCCCCATCAGGCATCAGGAAGTTCTTCGGCCTACTTTCCTCCGTGGAAGACATTATCTCACTGAGTATAGGTGAGCCTGATTTCGTAACCCCCTGGCATATTAGGGAGGCAGGCATATACTCCCTGGAAAAAGGCTATACCATGTATACCTCCAACTCCGGCATGCCGGAACTACGCCAGGAATTAGCCAGTTACCTGGAGCTTCGTTACGGGGTGAGCTATCATCCTGAGCATGAAATTCTTGTTACTGCAGGAAGTAGTGAAGGATTAGACCTTGTTCTTAGAGCAATTATCAATACCGGTGATGAAGTCATAATTCCCGACCCTTGCTATGTGGCTTATCCTGCCGACGTCATTCTGGCTGGCGGCGTGCCTATTCTTGTTCCCATAAACGAAAAAAATAACTTTGTCGTTAGGGCCACCGATATTGAAGCCAGAATCACAAAGCAGACGAAGGCTATTTTGCTAGGTTACCCATCAAATCCTACTGGCGCAGTCATGTCTAAAAAAGAGGCTGACGCCATTGCCGAGCTGACCAAAAAGCATGATTTATTGTTAATATCTGATGAGATATATGGTCGTTTAGTCTATGGAGCGGAGCATATTTGTTTCGCCAGCCTTCCCGGGATGAAGAAGCGGACCATCCTGATTAGCGGATTTTCCAAATCTCATGCTATGACCGGCTGGCGTATTGGTTATGTGGCATCCGACCGCCGTTTCATCCAGGCCCTGACGAAAATCCATCAATACACCTTGCTCTGTGCCCCGACGATGACTCAGATGGCAGCCATCGAGGCTTTAAGAAACGGTGATAGCGAGGTCGAAAAGATGGTTCAAGAATATAACAGACGCCGTCGCTTCATGGTCAAGAGATTGAATGAGATTGGTTTGCCCTGTTTTGAACCCAAGGGCGCTTTCTTTGCCTTTCCCTCTATAAAAGCTACCGGAATGAAGTCAGAAGAGTTCGCTGAAAAGCTGCTTTTGGAAGAAAAAGTTGCCGTGGTCCCAGGCCTTGCCTTCGGACCATGCGGTGAAGGTTTTGTCCGCTGCTGCTATGCTACTTCGTTACCTAATATTGAGGAAGCACTGAAAAGAATGGACAGGTTTGTAAGAAAGAGCAAGCTGAGATTAGAGTAAGTAACATTATTGATTAAGCATCAGGTGAGACTAGCCACGAGTACCTTTCACTAAGATAAAGACTTCAATATTAGAAAATTAAAGACCCAATTCCCGAGCTATAATAGCACGTTGAAAATCAGCATCACCAAAAATTATCTCGGCGGCTTTCGCCTGCCTATAATATAGGTGTATGTCATGGTCCATGGTAAAACCGATGGCCCCGAATATTTGGTGTGCTAATAGAGTAACTCGTCCATAAGCCTCGCTTGCCCATGCCTTAGCTATGGCTACATCTAAGGCAGCGGGAAGGCCTTCACTTACCTTCCAGGCTACTTTATATGTAATAAACCGTGAACCGCTAACATCCGTGGCCATATTGGCACAGTAATGCTGGATAGCCTGAAAACTACCAATAGGCCTGCCAAACTGCACCCTCTCCTTGGCATAATTAACTGCCATATCCAATGCTGCTTGGGCACCACCGACTATCTCCGCACATTTAGCCACTGTAGCTTTTTGGAGAACATCCTTTACTATCGGCCATCCCTCATCTCGTTCACCTACTATGCTTTTCTCTGATACAGTCACATTATCAAAGACAACTTCACATTGCTTGTCACGTGCCAGAGTTTTAAGTAGAGTACACTTGACTCCCGGGCTTTTGGCATCGACAAGGAAAATGGTTATGCCATTTTCTGGGTTTTTTGCCTGTTTTGTCCTGGCGACACACAGAATATAGTCGGCAACATTGGCATTAAGGACAAAAAGCTTGGTGCCATTGATGACATACTCGCCATTACGAGCTATAGCTTTGGTTTTAACTGATGCAGCCTCATAACTAGCATTGGGCTCAGTTAAGGCTAAGCTAAGAATCATTTCCCCACTGGCAACTTTGGGCAGGAATTCCGTTTTTTGCTCTTCGCTACCTGTTGCCAGAATAGTCATTCCGCCGAGGACCACGGTGGAGAAAAACGGGCCAGGCAGGATATTATATCCCATTTCTTCCAGAAGGACTATCAAATCCAGGAAGTTACCATCGCTGCCTCCATATTTCTCAGGAAATACCAGACCCATCCAGCCCTGTCTTGCCATCCTTTGCCACAATTCAGCAGAATAACCCTCGTCACTTTCATCCAGTTGCCTGACTAATCGTTTAGGACATTCTTTTTGCAAAAAGTCACGGGCTAACGTCTTCAACATTTCCTGCTCTTCGCTCAGACCGAGATCCATATTATCCCCCTATCTTGTGAATTTATTTAACATACCGCGCCTTATTTACTTTGGCGGCAACCCAAGACCCCTCATAGCAATGATATTGCGCTGAATCTCAGAAGTACCAGCACCAACCAGAGCCGAAATGCAATCTAAGTAACCCAAGCAGACTCGTCCATGCAAAGATGACCACTTGGAGGTACCTTCCAGTTGCCCATAATGCCCCATAACCTGCATCCCGGTATTTGCCAGCTTCTGACTTAGCTCGGTGGTAAATAGTTTCAGCAGCGATGCTTCAATATTCGGGACAAGACCTTTGTCAAGCATCCAGGCTGTTTGCCAGAAAAACATATAAGCTATCTCGATTTGGATTGCTATGTTGGCCAATTTATTCCGTATTAGCAGCTGCTGACTCACGGATTGTTCATTATATTTTGTCTCTCTAGCATATTGCACTATCTCTTCGAATGTCCGCCTGAAACTTCCTATCGGGATTACAAGCCTTTCAAAATCTAGGGCTACCATTAGATAATACCAGCCTTTGTTCATCTCGCCGACGACATTTTTTTTAGGTACTCGAACATTATCGAAGAACACTTCGTTAAAGGAATAAAAGCCACAGATGTTCACCAGTGGACGGATAGTAACACCTGGTGATGTATTATCCACAATAACTAGTGAAATGCCCTTATGCGGTGGGGCCGTGGGGTCTGTCTTGACAGCCATCCAAGCATAGTGTGACACGTGGGCAGCCGTGCCCCAAATCTTCTGGCCACTTATGATAAGGTCATCACCATCCTCTATTGCCCTAGTTTGTATTGAGGAAAGGTCAGAGCCGGCATTTGGTTCGCTATAAGCCAGCCAGAATCTCACCTCACCCCTAGCTATCTTGGGTAACCATTCCTTCTTCATTTCCTCGCTGCCAAAGAGCATTATGGTCGGGCCACCAATCAGTGTGGCTACTTCTCCAGCAGGAGCTCTATAATAGCTCATTCGCTCGTGAAATATGGCCTGTTCTGTATAACTAAGTCCAGCCCCTCCATATTCTTTAGGCCATGAGATGTTCAGCCAGCCTTTCTCAGCCAATCGGTGTGTGAATTGTTCAACCTCAGGGCTTAACTCCTCAAATTGCGCCAAAGTACCATATCCCGCCGGCCAGTAAATATTTTTCTCGACCCAGTCCGCAGGCAGTTCGTTATTTATGAAGTCTTCGACCTCTTTTCGGAATGCCTCTTCTCGTTCACTAAATGTAAAATCCATTGCTTCGCTTTTTCAAAGTCCCTTGTATTAGGGCTACACAAGCTTACCGTCGAGGCAATCCCAGTCCTCTCATGGCTATAATGTTGCGCTGAATCTCATTGGAGCCGCCGCCAACACCAATCGAAAGTGAACTCAGACACATGCGCATTATCCGTGCATTCATGACAGCCCATTTGGAATCTCTGTCCAGTTCTCCATAGTGCCCCAGAATTCGCATCCCAGTATTGGCTGTATGCCGCATCACCTCGCTAATAAAAACCATCGACATAGATGACTCATAGCTGGGATGAAGACCCTTACTGAACATCCAGGCAATGCGATATGCCATCATGCGGGCAACTTCATTTTCCACTGCTAGCTGTGCCAGCTCATTCCTGATTAGAGGGTCGTTAGCAAGAGGCTCTCCATTTCTCGCAGTTTCTTTAGCATACTTGATCAGTTCTTCAATAATTCGTTGGTTTGAGGCGGCATAGCCTATAGACGAGCGTTCAAAATCGAGAGCTATCACCAGTTGATACCACCCCTCGTTCTTCTGCCCTACCAGGTTTTCCTTCGGGATGTGCACGTCGTCAAAGAACACTTCGTTGAAAGAGTGGCGATTCAAGATGTTTATAAGGGGACGTATGGTAATTCCCGGCGTCTTCATGTCAACAACGAATATGCTGATTCCTTCGTGCCTGGGAGCATCAGGGTCAGTTCTGGCAGCAAGCCAGCAGTAGTCAGCAAGATGGCCATAGCTACACCATGTCTTCTGACCATTAATCACATACCCATCACCAATTTCTATAGCGCGTGTTTGAAGCGAGGCAAGGTCAGAGCCAGCATTTGGTTCGCTATATCCCAGGCAGAAGATTATGTCACCTTTGGCTACAGCGGTTGCAT
>JGI2173J19968_10000643_pt1 | contig 13423 bp, 17 predicted proteins | sample DeeMarSWOR136_30_FD_19968 | JGI IMG/M metagenome (IMG submission 19968) | reverse complement strand
CACTTTCTTAGAGCTGTTCATGAACTAGAATATGAAGATCTAAGCAAATTCGTTTTCTGCAGCGGCATCGGTTGCGCAGGGTGGATTCCATCCCCCTACTTCAAAGCAGACTCTATCCACACACCACATGGAAGAAGTATACCTGTTGCAACTGGCGTTAAACTTCTGCGTCCAGACTTGAACGTAGTCGTGTTTGGTGGAGACGGAGACATCGCTGGAATCGGAGTGGGCCATCTAGTTCACGCCGCTCGCAGAAACTTGGGCATCATGGTTGTCATGGTAAACAATATGATTTACGGTATGACTGGCGGACAAGTCGCGCCCACAACTCCAATTGGAATAAAAACAACGACCACCCCATACGGGAGTTTTGAACAGCCACTAGACGTAATCCGACTTGTTGCCGCAGCAGGCGCCTCCTACGTTGCCCGCTGGACTACAGCACATGATGAACAATTAAAAGAAGCTTTGAAGAAGGCTATTGCAATCAAAGGCTTCGCTTTTGTTGAGGTGGTGAGTCCTTGTCCCACAGCACTTGGAAGAAGGGCTGGATTTAAGGATGTGGCTGAAATGTTTCGGTGGTTTAGAGACAATTCTGTTCTACTCGAAGAAGCTGAGAAGATGGCTGTGGAAGAGCTCGCAAGTAAAATCGTTGTGGGAGAATATGTGGACAGAAAAATTCCAACGTTCACAGAGACTCTATTCGAAACCATAAGGGAGGCGAAGAAGAGTGCAAAAAAGAACTGAAATAAGAATCAGTGGCTTAGGTGGGCAAGGTGTTGTGTTAGCGGGAGAAATCTTTGGAAGAGCTGCGGTATATGACGAAAAGCATGTGGTTCAAACCCAGAGTTACGGAGCAGAAGCTAGAGGAAGCGCTGCAAAAAGTGAAGTAATCATAGCTGATAAAAAGGTAGGTTTTCCAATAGTTAGAAAATGCGATGTTCTAGTAGCGATGAGCCAAACAGCCCTTGAAAAACACCTCAAAGACTTAAAGGAAGACGGAACTCTTCTAGTCGATGAAGATTTAGTTAGAGAAGTGCCGAAAATCAGAGCAAAGATTTTCAAAATTCCAGCAACCAAAATGGCAGAAACCAAACTTAAATCAAAAATCTTCGCCAACGTGATCATGTTAGGAGCTTTAACAAAAACAACAGGCATAGTTAGCCAACAAGCAGTTGAAAAAGCAATAACTGAAAGTGTACCTAACAAGACGCTAGAAAACAACATTCGCGGATTCCGAATTGGCTTAGAACTTGTTAAACAATAACAACCGATGAGTGAGGGAGGGTCTGCAAGTGATCATCGTGGTATGCATCAAGCAAGTTCCTGAAATAACAGAGGTCAAAATCGATAAGTTATCAGAGCCATATGCGTAAGGTATATTATTCTCTGTCTTTCCGTAATCAAAATTTGGATGAGGCTTAGATGAAGGTGCCGCCAGAAAGACCTTGGTTCAACGTTTGGCCTGAAGGAGTGCCTAGAACCATAAATTATCCTGAGACTCCTCTTTATAAACTTCTTAAAGAATCAGCTGAAAAACATCCGAACAAGCTGGCAATCGAACATGAAAAAGATCAGATATCATATGAGAAGCTTGATGTACTCTCCGATAAGCTTGTTGCTGCTCTAATAGACTTGGATATAAAAAAAGGCAGTTCAGTCTTAATCTATCTTCCCAATATTCCTGAATTCATAATTAGCTACTATGCGATCCTTAAAGCTGGAGGAGTAGTTGCATCGGCAAATCCACTTTCTAAAGAGATGGAATTAGGATATGCACTGAACAACTCTGAGTCAGAAACCATAATCGCTCATGAATCTTTATACCATATCGTTAAGAAAGCGCAAAAAGGAACTAATCTAAGAAACACAATTATAGTTGGCGAAAAGCAACGTCAAAACACTTACCTTTTTAGAGAACTCGTGGCGAAATACACTTCTCAAGTAGTTGAGACCGAAATACGACCAAAGCAGGATGCCGCAGTTATTCAATACACTGGTGGCACAACTGGCACGCCTAAAGGTGCCATGCTAACCCATTCTAATTTGGTGTCGAATGCGATCATGAATGCTCACTGGTTTAAGTGGAGTAGTAACGATGTTGTTTTAGGGGTTCTTCCGCTCTGTCATTCGTGGGGCGCATGTTACATGAATTCAACGTTTTATGCTGGAGCCACTTTAATATTGATCACGCGTTTTTACCCTGAAAAGGTTCTTGAGATTGTTGAAAAAAAGAAAGTCACTGTTTGGTATGGTGCTGCAACAATGTTTACCCTCATCGCAAATCATCCAGCCATCACCAAGTATGATCTTTCTTCTTTACGTTGCGTCAAAGCAGGAGCTGCTCCAATACCCAATAGCACAAAAATGAAATGGGATAGTCTGACTGGTGTTAAACTAATGTTAGGTTATGGTCTCACAGAAGCTTCACCTGAAACGCATGACAGTCCACCAAATAGAGTAAAGATAGGATCTGTTGGCATACCTATTATTGACACTGATGCAAAGATTGTTGACATCGAAACAGGCACGAAAGAACTTCCTCCAGGTGAAATCGGCGAACTGATCGTAAAGGGACCGCAGGTAATGGATTGTTATAGGAAGTGCCCTGAGGAAACAAAGAGGGCGCTCAGGGGCGGTTGGCTTTACACTGGAGACATAGCAAAAATGGATGAAGAGGGCTATTTCTACATTGTTGATAGACTAAAGGATACGATTAAGTATAAAGGCTATAGCGTATTCCCAGCAGAAGTTGAGAATGTACTTTACACGCATCCATCGGTTAAGGAGTGCGCTGTGATAGGCAAACCAGACCCGGTTGCTGGCGAAATTCCTAGTGCCTACGTTGTTTTGAAGGAAGGAGCTACAATGACCAAAGATGAGCTGATTGAGTATTGCAGAAAGAGGATAGCGGCTTACAAGAGAATTAGGGAGGTTGAATTTGTAGCGGAGTTACCCAAGAATATTGCAGGAAAGATACTAAGAAGAGCTTTAAGGAACAGAGAATATGGCAAGAAGAGTTAAACTCCCATGGAATGATAGACTTTTGTTTGCATTTATTTCTTGTATGTTTGGAAAAAGTTCTTACACGTAAGAAAATTATGTTCGGAATCCGAGAGATAAATATTGTTTATATGCGTTGGTGCACACCATATCCATGGCGCGTGAGTTGTGCCAGAACTCCAACGATAGGTCTCCCATAGAGTGGGAAGATAAAAGATTAAAAGGAGGAAAGGAGAACTCGACGAGTTCAGGAAAAGGTAGAGTGTTCAGAAGAAAAGATGGTAAATACCTAATATATCTCCCCAAAGATTTAGCTGAAGACTCAATGTTTCCCTTCAAGACAGAAACATCAGTGAGAGTTAAAGTGTCCTTCGATATAGGAGGAAAAACGCTTACCATAAAGAGATACAAATAGAACGTCGTATCTGAGGTTAATAGGCTAAGAGTGTGCAGCTGTACGTAGACTTAGATAATACTGTTTCACGTCAATCATTAAATGTTGAGTTTTTATTCAGTAAAAAAATAATATATCCTCAAGACGGCATAACCATTGAAACAATAATTCGAGTAGCTTAAGCACGGAGACAAATGCCTTGGACGTGTTTGAAGCGATCGAAACCAGAAGGAGTGTCAGAGCCTTCACGAACGAGGAAGTTTCAGAAGAAGAAGTGCAGAAATTGATAGATGCTGCTAGACAGGCTCCATCAGCTGGAAACATTCAACCTTGGGAATTTGTAATTGTGAGAGACGCTAAGATAAAACATAAACTGTCAATGGCTGCACTAAATCAAACTTTCATCAAAGAAGCACCAGTTGTAATTGTTGTCTGCGCAGATGAAGCACGGTCCAGTTGGGGTTACGGCAGTCGAGGTGCATCTCTCTATTGTTTACAAGACACTGCTGCGGCGATACAGAACATGTTTTTAGCTGCTTGCGCCTTAGGGCTTGCAACCTGCTGGGTAGGAGCATTTCATGAGGATGTAGTTGCAAAAGTGATGAATGCGCCTATGGGTGTTAGACCCGTCGCCATCATTCCAGTTGGGCATCCAGCTGAGAAACCAAGAGCTCGACAAAAGAGACCGCTGAAGGAAATTGTTCACCGCGAAACATTTTAAGAGGAGAAGTATGGATGGTTAATGAAGCATTAATGTGGAACACGCAATGGCTGAGTAGGGTTGCCGTAGCCTTAGGCGGCTTCCTCATATTTGTAGGAATCATGATGATAGGTGTATTTGTCTTGACCTTTTTCGGCTTTGTGGATGTTAGCATGTTTGAAAGTGACCAAATTCGAATGCTATCGCTAGGAGCATTGCTAGCAATCGGTGTTCTTGATTTGGTGTCAGGGATTATAATTAGACGTAGGTGACTTATGAATGAAAGTTAGGAGAATCCTTGTAGCTACTGTTGGCATAGCACAGGGAGCAATAGGCGTGTTAGCAAGTATCTTGGCAGGTATCCTTTATTTCAACTTTCTCGATGTTCAAACCGCGCTAAACGTGTCTACAGAACTCCTCCCGCTCTATCTGTTTATTCTTATCGTATTCAGTTTTTTTTCAGTCATAAGTGGTTTCTTTCTCATCCATGAAGGAGACTAGACTAACCAGTGGGAGGACCAGGTTTAGTTGACAAACGAAAGAAAACTTGGACTTTCTCGTGCGGTAATTGTCGGATTAGGGGGCGCCATAGGATTCGAGGTTTTCGTGCTACTAGATTACGCTTATTTCCATTTGGCTGGACCCAGCATGGTCTCAGCTCTTTTTCTGTGCGGTTTCATAAACATACTCACCATGTTCAGTTATAGCGAACTCAGCGCAGCCATTCCAAAGATGGGCGGCGAATATACTTATACTAAAGCCGCATTTGGAGGTCTAATCGCCTTCATGGCTGGCTGTCTTAGGTGGCTCGCCAGCGTTTTTGGTGGAGCACTTGCCGCTGTAGTTTTCCCTCAACAGCTCGCCTATTTCTTCTCGATACTCGTTCCTGCGGCTCAAAATTTTATATTAGTTAGTAAGCCTCTAATCACCGCAATCGTGATCATAATCCTAGTAGTGCTTAGCATTAGAGGGACAGAAGAAGCCACAACTCTCATTGTAGTTGCGTTCTTAGCTATATTCGGCGTTTTTCTCGCGAGCGGACTATGGTCTACTCTGACGCCTCCTGCAGTGTTGCCTAGCCCCTCGCTTGAAGGTTTATCCAAGTTCTTTGCAGCAACTGCCTACACCTTTACCATGTTTGTAGGGATGCGGTCTTTGGTTGCTAGCGCGCCTCAAATAAAAGAGCCAGGGAAAAATGTTCCTAAGGCTTTGCTTCTGTCTACAGTTTTGTTGGTGGCTGTTTATTGCGGCGTTGCCTACGTAGCTGTGGGAGTTGTTCCAGCGGGAGACTCCGTTGAATCGCCTTTACTCAACTTTGCGGCTGAAAAAATTATGGGGCCAATTGGAGGCATCCTATTTGCAGTCGCTGGCATGATTGCAAGTATATCATCTTTAAGCACAGCCATGACGGTTCAATCAAGCATTCTTGGTGGGATGAGTAGGGATGGATATCTGCCTAACGTTTTGCTAAAGGCTCACAGGCGTTTTGGAACTCGCTACGTGGCGATTATTGCAAGCTCGCTTTTCGTAATAACGTTCAGCATTACTGGCGCTGTGGAGTTCCTTGGATACGCAGCGAGTTTCGGGTCTCTTTTGGTGTTTGCTTTGGTTAATCTTTCTCTAATGAAACTTAGGGAGAAAGAGCCGCACTTAAAGAGACCTTTCAAGGCTCCTTTGTATCCTCTTACTCCAATTGCTGGAATCGTCCTGTCTTTCTTGCTTCTCGTGTTTCCTATGATTTTAAGAGATGTTAACGCTGAAAGCGCGCTTATTTCAGGTATAGGATTAGTGGCTTTGGTTTTGGCAACGTATTATCTTCGGATGGTGGGTCGTTATCGTTTGCGAGTTGCTATGGGAGGAGTTAGTCTGGGCATAGGGGTATTGTTGGCGTTGCTGGCATATTTGTCCGAAACAAGTTTTGAGTTACTTATAATACCCCGTTTTCCCACGTCTGTCCTAGTTTTCGTTAGCGCAGTTTCCATCCTAGCAGGTATTTTAAATATTGCTGCACACGCACGCAAGATTTTTTAACTTATTCCGTTTCAACATTTGTTTGTGGGCGAAATGCCGAAAAAGAAGAGGAAAAGAAAGAACACAAACGAGATTGTGGTTGATGCCCCCTTTAAGTACGAAAAACCTGCGCTTCTAAAAGACACCACTGGGAATGAGGCGTTAGACGTGTTTAAAGCGTCTGGGAAAATAGGTAAACGTTTATCAGGCTTAATGATTCCTGTCGGCGCCTTGCTTTTCTTCTTCTCCGTGTACGGCATCCTAACCTCTATAGAGGTTACATTTTCTAATCCGCTTTTCCTCTGCGCTATAGGCTTTCTCGGAGCGATAAACATTTTTTGCGGACTAATGTTATTGGCAAAAGACTAAGTCTGTTCTTCACCCAAAGCGCTCTTCACATTTAACCTTTAATATCAGCAGAAGTCTCCATTAGTATGAGGAAACTTTCTTTGAAATACGCCCTCATCGCAGATGCCTACAAAAAAATAGAAGCCACCACTAAAAGACTGGAGATGACAGACTATCTAGTTGAGCTTCTGAAACAAACCCCGAAGGACCTAATCGACAAAGTTGTTTACCTCACTCAAGGAAAGTTATACCCAGACCTCATTGGAATCGAAATCGGCATCGCAGAAAAACTAGCCATACGCGCGGTTGCCAAAGCAACTGGTCATAGTGAAAAAGAAATCGAAGAAGATCTAACAAAAACCGGAGACCTCGGTGAGACGGCACAAAATTTTTCAAAAGAAAAAGCTCAAGCACAACTCTTTCGAGAGCCGTTAACCGTTCAAAAAGTATATGGAGACCTTGACAAAATGGCAAAGTCTACGGGCGCCGGCTCTGTAGATCAAAAAATAAACCTTTTAGCAGGATTACTGGCAAACGCAACTCCAAAAGAAGCCAAGTTCATTGTTCGAGCAGTCACAGGTCAATTAAGGTTGGGCATCGCTGACATGACAGTTCTTGACGCGTTAGCTATCGCATATGGCGGCGGCAAAGAAGCTCGAAAAGACGTGGAAAGAGCATATAACATTTCATCTGATTTAGGTATGGTGGCAAAAACTATCGTGGAAAGAGGAATTGAAGGCCTCAGAAGATTTAAGGTTTCAATTAGAGAACCCATTAGACCCATGTTGGCTGAGCGATTGGGTTCACCTCAAGAAATCCTTGAAAAACTCGGAGGAAAGTGTATAGCTGAGTTTAAGTACGATGGAGAGAGGATACAAGCTCATAAACAAGGAGACAACGTCACTCTATTTTCTCGGCGACTCGAAAACATCACCGACCAATATCCAGATGCGGTTGAGTTGTTCAAGAATTATGTGAAGGCGAAGGACGCCATCATTGAGGCAGAATGCGTTGCCGTTGACCCAGACACAGGTGAAATGCGACCTTTCCAAGAGTTAATGCATCGAAGACGCAAGTATGGCATCAAAAAAGCCATGGAAGAGTATCCAATTTCATTATTCGTTTTTGACACTCTCTACGTTGATGGAGAAGACTTGACTTTAAAGGCATATCCAGTTAGACACCAACGTCTCGAAAAAATCATTAAACAAAACGACCATGTTAAAGTAGCTGAATACCTTATCACCGACAACGTGGATGAACTAGAACAGTTCTTTGAAAAAGCTGTAGAAAATGGATGTGAAGGACTAATCTGTAAATCAATATCAGAAGACGCAGCTTATCAGGCAGGAGCTAGAGGATGGCTATGGATAAAATATAAACGCGACTACAAGAGCGAAATGACCGACACCGTTGACCTTGTAATGGTGGGAGCGTTCCACGGAAGAGGAAAAAGAGCTGGAACATACGGCGCCCTTCTACTCGCTACCTATGACCCAGATGAAGACACCTTCAAAACTATTACCAAATGTGGAACCGGGTTCACCGACGAAGAACTAAAAAAACTTCCAGAAATGATGAAAAAACATCGAACCCCTCACCGGCACCCCAGAGTCAAATCCACTCTCAAGGCGGACGTATGGTTTGAGCCAGTTGTGGTTATTGAAACAATGGGTGCCGAGATAACGCTGAGCCCTATCCACACATGCGCCATGAACGTTATCCGAAAGGGAAGCGGACTAGCCATACGGTTTCCACGTTTCACTGGAAACTATCGACTAGACAAGTCTGCTGAAGATGCGACAACTGTTAACGAGATTGTTCAGATGTACCGGAATCAACTGAAGAAACTTGCAAAATAGTCTTAATCTACAGGGACTATGTGAAACCCGTTTTTAGTTCATTGTATCGTTTTAAAATAGTTTGGTAAAGTTGATCTTGCAGGTCTTCTCCAATAAGTTTTTGGTTTCGTAATTCTCTAATTTTCTCAGCAAGCCTTACATCCCCCAGAACTTCATCCACCCATTTTTCAAAATCTCCTCGATAAAGATGAAATTCGATTGATTTGGGGTTAACCTCTCTGATTTTTCCCACAAACTCTTCGAGGGACGCCGCGCTTTCACCTATATAATTTCCTATAGAAGAAAAGAAGTAGAAGGCTTTTTCTCTCAAGACCTTCCTAAGAATCTTTTGCGTAAACATAACCGTGAAAAGCCTCCCCCAGTTGATTTTAGCCTATAACTCACTTTTATAGATTTTCCATACAGTTCCAATTTAGACATGTTCAACCGCTTACTCCCCCACCGCTATTTAATTGCCTTCTCTCCTTTGACGCGTGCGCGTTAAAGTTTGGACCAACCAATAGCCCCTCCTTGTGTTTTTTTGTAACGATTGAAGTTCGAATTCTCAACACTCCTGGAAGGGGAGCAACCGACTTGGCAATGAACGAATGAAGCTTGTTTTGATCTTCAGCTACCACTTTAGCGATTATTAATAACTCTGAGGAAAGTGATGTGTAAACTTCTAAAACCTCATCGAACTCAGATAACTTCTCAGCCACGTTTTCGCTTTCTTTAGGATCCGTAATTACGGTCATAACCGCAATGAGATATTTCATCCCAATTTTCTCAAGGTCGACAACTGTTGTGTATTTTTTTATAATGCCGTGCTCCTCCATTTTTTTAATTCTTTCATAAATAGTTGAGTGCGCTACGTTGAGGAGACGCCCAGTTTCCGAATAAGTCTGCCTAGCGTTTTCTTGAAGAGCATAAAGAATCTTCCAATCCAAGTCGTCTAAGGCAATCCTTCGCCTTTTTATCTTCATACGCTCATGTCCAAACTCGAAGTAGTTGATTTTTTATTTATTCTTTGTTGTCGGAAAAATGTAGAAATTTCATGGATTTTTCATCATTTTTTCTAAATCCGAACATAGAAGTGAAGGCATAACTAACCGTAAATATGTGTAACATAACCATGTTTTTCGTCATTTTTTCAAAAAACTGCTTTATATACGTCATTTTTGCAAAAAATATGTCGAATAACCTTAAATTTGTAGAAATAGAATAAGACTCTAGAAAATAATTAATTTAATACGTCGGTGCACCAATGACCAGTATTCTAACTGTTCCGAAAGTCTGGGAACTCCTCGAGAAATTTAAAAAGAAGTGTAAATCAAAAGGTTGGGAAATCTCAGAATACGGCGATTGGGTTAAGAAAGGAGACAAATATCACAACTTTCTCTGGACCCGAACAATTCACCCATCAACATTTGAAAAAGTCGCCACGGGTCGTAGATTTGCTGTTCGTGAAGGACTCGCCTACCAAATCGTGGACCTTTCATACACAGCTTGGGTGTTTCCAGAGGCGCCACCCGAAAAGCTGATGCGCATGGTCTCGGAAAACTCTGAACTCTCGAAAAGAATCGCGATTTACGACCTCAGTTGGGCATACGCGGGTAAGCCTATCTGTTTGAAACTTAACGAAACGGACAGCCCAGTGTTTCAAGAGTTTGAGAAGTTTTTGGCAAAGAAGTGTGGAGTTAAAGTTCAAACAGTCAAGAGTTAGTAGCCGAGAAGTTTCAGACTCTATTATAGATGCAAGCAGCTCTTTCCCTATTCAATTCCATCACCTTCAAGTAGCGGTTTTGATATAGAAAAAATGTCTTGTGGTGTTAAAACCGAAAATCCCGCATATCTACCGATTATATCAACGCGAAGGATCTTATCAGGATTTTTAAGATCAACTTTTTCATCTATAAGCCCAGCAAGTGCTGTTATGATTTCGATCTTTGAGTATCGGGTGTAGCGACGTTTTTCCAGGGTCATGCGCCATTTCTCCCCGGCTCGAATCTTGTTCCTCAACACCTTAACAGCATCTCTCATAGAGTTGAGATCTGAGCATGTCCATAAGTCTACAGGCACCCATTTCGTGGTTTGCTGGAGGATAAATGGGTCTTTGTTAAACATCCGTCTAAGCCTATGGACGATGTCTCGAGGTTCTAGACTTGTTTTTACGCCGATTATTCCCTTCGCAACTGTGCGCTTTACAACAGGGTTTTCGTCGTCAAGCATCCTCAAAACGCATAGAATCTCCTCTTTCGCTTTGCCATATGCGCCCCATGAACAGGAAATTAGAAGATTGAATTCGTACATTTTTTCTGTCTTCCATTTACTCGGTTAGTTGGAATTTATCTTTATTGTCGAAGCTTTTCTAGTGATTTCGGTTTGACGCTTGAGAAGACTTGATAAGGAAAAATAAACAATGTATTTAGAAGGGAAAGCAGATGGCTAAGGAAGCGATGGAAGGAGAGAAAGTAAAGAAGATAGCTGAGTTTAGAACGCTGCTGGAAAAGCGCGTACAAGAAATGAAAACCGAACTAGAAGGAATGCAAGCTTTACTCGAATTCGTTAACGCCACATTATTAGAAAAAGGATTTAAAAAAGCGGAAATTAAGAAGCCTACCTCCACACCCATTATACCAGAAACTCCTCCACCAGTTATGGAATATGAGGAAAGTATTCCTTTGAAAACAGTAGCTGGCGACCTTCTGGCTAATTTACAGGTGGCAAAGGATTCTATGCAAGTTGTTCCTGCAGAAGATAAAGAGTTTAACATTAACACTCCACCATTCATGTCCTTCCTTGTAGAGAGAGTGTTAGCTAAGATGCAGGAGAAGGATCGAGAAGCAGCGGGCACGGGAGAAATTGCTCCAGACAGGATAATTTCATACAACATTGCTCGTGACGGAGACACAATACGTGAGATCACAATACGAAACATCGAATCTGAAAGATTACGAGAACTAAAGTCAACCATACGCTGGACGCTAGAAAAAATGTACGAAAAAATGAAAACTGATTCGTGACTACCTAACTAAAACTTCTACTTCATAAACAGGAAATTCCGTTATTTCCTATCAAAGAATACGATTCTGCGTGCACGTGCACATAGTCTTTAATCTGTCAGTGGTGCAATCTGCTTGCGCGCGGACATATTTCATGTCTTGGAATATTTCGCCATATGAAGTACTGCTTTTAGGTTTTGACGTTCTATGTTATAGATGAAAGTTATAGAAAACTCTTAGCGAGGATTTCAAGTTGATTGCCGAACACAAGATGGAGAAGGTGAATAGGATTGTCAAGGCACTCGTTAAGGCGGGCTGGTATGCAAATGCAACCATGCGGAGTGATGGCATACCTCTCTTGTATGTGCGTGCATTCAGTTTCGAAAAGCTTCTGTTGGAAGCAATAGATGAAGGACTGTCTTCGCTGTGTAGTTCTTCGAAGCAAGCGGTCTACTCCCTACTGGAAAACATGTTTAATATCAGCAAGCGGAACATTCCTTACAAAATTGAAGAGTTTGCCGATGCACTTGAAAAAATTTTTGGGCTTGGAGCTAAACCCATTGAGATTCTGATAATAAGGCGCCTTAATGAAAAAGTTGGAGGAATTGTTGAATATCCACAACATAAGGAGTTAGTATTTACTGAATACGTAGCAGCGGCTCGGCAAAGTTTTTTGAAAAAGAAAAGCGGGTTTATGCACGTGCATAGCCCTCCGTAAATTTAAGACCTGTTCAACACAGCAGGTGAGGAAAGGAGTATGGGACCAAGCAAAAAAGAAATCCAAACAAAACTAATGAGGGGACTCCTCGACTTCGTTATTTTACAATTCTTAAGAAGTCAGCCCATGCATGGATACCAAGTTATCTCTAGCCTCCGCAAGAGCTTCGGAGTTTATTTTGGGCCAAGCACGATCTACCCACTTCTATCTCTTCTCGAAGAAAAGGAATACATCAAGAGTCATTGGGATCTAAAAACCGGCAGACCAAGAAAAGTTTACAGCCTCACTTCTCAAGGCAAGGATATGCTCAACCTCACTGGGATATCACTGAATCAAATTTACAGAAAACTGGAAAACGGACTAGATAATCCCCCCTTAAACACCGCGTGCACGCAGGGATGACTGAAGAAAAGATGCGCGCGTAGCCGTACCATAAGATTTTGTGATGTTTTCCCAGAACTTTTTTATTTGTTCAGCACAGTCAATTGGGTTTCGTACAATTTTCATCTCTTTCTGGTAGTAACTTGGGAGTTGTTGTTTAATGCTTGAGCGAATGACGCGTTCATCTAAGATTGCTATACATCCTTTGTCAGTAGCTGATCGATGAACGCGACCACAGCTCTGGATTAAGCGGAGTATTGCAGGAGTTAGGTAGGCGTATGTTCTGCCTTTACTTGGAAATTGGTGATTGAAGTAATTTATCAAGGCTTTTTGGTACACGCTCCAAGTTGCATAAGGTAAACCGACAGTAATTACGCATTTTAAGCTGTTATTTGGATAGTCTATTCCCTCGCTGAACTTTCCGCCCATAACTCCAAACAATATGTTGTCGGCTGACATAGTTAACTGCTCCACCACCTCGTCTCTCTTGGTCTTACGTTGCTCTATGATCACTTTTCTGTTGGTTTTGATCAGTGGCAGAATTGTATGCATCAAACCGTAGCTGGTGAAGAAGACAGCTATGTTGCCTTCATTTACAGTGGATATGGCTTCAATGTAGTCTTTCCACTTCTCCAGCATTTTGTCAGTTCTCTTTTCAAACTTTGACGACACATCCTCCGCGGCCAAAATCAACCTGTTCTCAGGAGGGAAAGGAGAATCAAACTCTTTAAGATGCACACCGTGGGAGTCATAGACCATCAAGTCTCTGTAGATTTTTGGAGGAGAAAGGAACCCGCTCATCAGGATGCTTCCTCGTGCCTGTTTTAAAACAGAATTTGTTATTTCTCTCCCATCGAAGTTCCTGACTTCTAAAACGACTCTATCCTTCCAGTCTCTGTTAATCAAATGGATATATGGCATTCCAACTTTTTCGAAAAAGTTCTTCAGGAACTCGCCCACTCGGTGGTTGTAGCTGAAAATCCTTTCGTAGCCCAGTTCGCGTCGCGTCTCTCTCACATGTTCTCC
>JGI2173J19968_10000639_pt1 | contig 13443 bp, 10 predicted proteins | sample DeeMarSWOR136_30_FD_19968 | JGI IMG/M metagenome (IMG submission 19968) | reverse complement strand
ATCTCAACAGTTCGTTGTTCGCTCTTTTTCATTTCCCGCAGAACCACTTTCTTCTCCTTAAGTTCCTCGGGACCAACGATCACAGCGTAGGCTACACCCCTTCTGTCAGCATCCGCCAAAGCCCTTGAGATGGAACGACCCATAACAGCGACTTCAACAGGCAACCCTGATTTCCTTAGTATGTCTGACAACTCTAGCGCCTTCGCCATAGACTCGTTTTTTACTGAGATAACCACGACACTCCTCTCCTTCGCGGTTTTTGGAGAGACCTTTTGTTTCTTGAGGGCTAGAACGATTCGGTCAATCCCTTGGGCAACGCCCACCGCAGGAATCGATTCTCCTCCAAAGAGTTGAATAAGCTTGTCGTAGCGTCCTCCCCCGCCCAGAGCCACATCAAGTTTCGGAACATATGGCTCAAATATCATTCCAGTATAGTATTCGAGACCCCTAGCGAAGCCCGCTTCCACCATAACATCAAGCTGCGCTCCACTGTCTTTCACAAGCTCAAGGATTTTCCAAAGATTTTCTACAGCAGCAAGAGCGCTTTCATACTCCTGAACGATTTCTTTCACGCCTTCTAGAACCTTAAAGGCATCTTCACCCCTTGTTTCGAAGAGCCTTTCCAGAGTCGCTAAACACTTTTGTGAAACGTCTGCGTCACGGGCAATTGCAAGAGCCTCTTCCCAACTTTTCTTGTCCAGCAACTGCCTGACACTGTTTTGCTTTCCTTCATTCAGCCCTTCCTGATTTAGTATCCCTCTGAGGATTTCTGTGTGTCCAATCTTGAAACGATAGTTCTGGAGTCCTAGTCTCTTGAGGAGATCGTTGGTTAGTATGAGGATTTCTGCGTCTGCTTCCGGTCTGGTGGAACCGAAAAGTTCATAGTTGGCTTGCCAAAACTCTCGGAACCGTCCATACTGGGGCTCGTCGTAACGGTACAGGCTTCCTACACTAAAGAGCCTCATGGGTTTCGGTTCGTTCCTCAGTTTAGTAGCCACCAACCGGGCGACAGAGGCTGTGAACTCTGGGCGCAAAGCCACCTTTCTGCCTCCCAAGTCCTTAAAGGTGTACATGCGCTCACGAATTTCCTCACTTGTTTTAGCTGCCAAGAGGTCGTAGGATTCTAAGACTGGAGTGATGATCTCTTCGTAGCCGTAGAGTTTAGAAAGTTCTCGCGAAACCTGTTCGACATGCCGCATTCTCTCGGCGTCTCTGGGCATAAGGTCTCTCATTCCGCGAACAGTCTTGAACATTCAATCTCACCAACTTTCATTTTAGATTAAGCTCTGAAAGAGAATAGTAAACGATTTCCCCTCTCCGGTTTATAACCGCAAGGATCAAGTTTTTCTTTAGGTTCTGAACGTAACGCTGAGTTCTTGCCAGCGTTTCCACGGAGACGGGCTGCCCTTCTTGTATGCCGAATATGAGGTGTTTGGCAGTTTCTCTGCCGTAATCTCCCCGCTCGTAGACTCGAAAATCGATTCCCAGACCGAAGCCTTCCCGTGCCACGTATCCGCGGCTCCTCAGGTCTCGATAAATAAGGTATCTGACCCAAGCGTCTTTGTCAACTGACTGAAAACGTTTGAGAAAATCCTGAAAAAGCAGCTTTTTTCCGGTTTCTTCATCTTTGACTTCTATTGCTCCTTTGCCTAGAAGAAACAGGGCTTCATAGAAAGTGAGGCACAGCTTGCCGTCCTCGGTGACGCCGTAGCCTTTCGAGGAAAATTCTTCGATTCCCTCCGGTGAAGAGACGGTGACAACGTTTTCTTTTAGAGAAGCGCCGACAGGCACTATAACCTCTTGGCTCTTTTCAGCCTCAACCTCCGATTTCTCCAACACCAAAACCTTCAATTCTCCACTAACCAGCCTATCATATTGTCTTAAGATTTAAACTCTCAGGTTAAGCCTAAAACTTTTTAAGATATGCCCGTATATTGGCTTGCTAGAGGTTGTAAAATGAGGGATCGTTTCCTCTTCCGATAAAGCAGTTCGTTTAAATATACTTAACTTTGTTAGCACAGCCTCTTACAAAACCGTTTTCAGCTTCGCAGAATATTTGACTCCATACTATGTAGCGGATAGATTTATATGGAAACTACAGATTGAAGGTGACCTACCATGAACATTATCGAGAAAATCTTAGCTAACGCTTCAGGCAAACGACAAGTCTCTTCAGGGGAGATAGTGGAAGCAAAAATCGATGTTGCTATGATCCATGATTTAACAGGTCCGTTAGCCATCAAGTCGTTCCGAAATATTGGAGCCAAGAAAGTCTGGGACAACAAGCGCATAGTAGTCATACTGGACCACATCGTTCCAGCCAGTTCTGTGATAGCAGCCAATCTACATAGGATCGTGAGGAACTTCGTTGAAGAACAGAACATCGAAAACTTCTACGATGTTGGTCGGGGAGGAGTCTGCCATCAAGTGATGCCTGAGAAGGGTCACGTCAGACCGGGAGAAGTAATTGTTGGCGCAGATTCCCACACATGCACGTACGGAGCCTTCGGTGCTTTTGCAACTGGGATCGGGTCAACAGAGATGGCTGCTGTATTCGCAACTGGCAAGTTATGGTTTAGGGTGCCTGAAGTCATCAAAGTAAATGTGACAGGCAAATTTCGGAAATTAGTGACGGCGAAAGACCTGACGTTAAACGTAGTTGGTAAGATTGGTGCCGATGGAGCCATCTATAAGGGACTGGAGTTTAGCGGCTCCACGATAAGGAACTTGAGCGTTGACGGAAGAATGGTTCTCTGCAACATGGCTGTGGAGATGGGAGCCAAAGCAGGCATAATAGAACCTGACGAAAAAACCTTAGATTACATTAAAGGCAGAACTGACAAGGCGGTTAAGCCTGTTAAAAGCGACTCAGATGCTGTCTACGAGAAGGTTCTGGACGTGGATGTTTCGGATTTGGAGCCTCAAGTTGCCGTTCCACACTCAGTTGACAATGTTAAACCAGTATCTGTGGTAGAGGATACAAAGGTTGACCAAGCTTTCATAGGGTCCTGCACTAACGGTCGATTAGAAGACCTGCGGTCCGCTGCACAAGTATTGAAGGACAAGAAAATAGCTAGGGGAGTGCGGTTGGTTGTGATTCCTGCGTCCCAAGAGATATATTTGAATGCCTTAAATGAGGGATTAATCAAAACCTTCATGGAAGCTGGCGCCACGATAGGTAATCCGAACTGTGGTCCATGCTTAGGTGGGCATATGGGTCTAATGGCAGAGGATGAAGTGTGCATAAGCTCTTCTAACAGAAACTTTGTTGGAAGAATGGGAAGCACAAAAAGCTACGTGTATCTGGCTTCTCCAGCCACAGTTGCAGCTTCAGCCGTTACAGGCAAAATCACTGACCCCAGAAGGTTAAAGGAGGAGGTGTAACAGGTTGACTATTAATGGAAAGGCTATAACGTTTGGAAACAACATAGACACTGACGTGATTCTACCGGGACCATACCTAGTTCACACAGACCCCAACGAACTGGCAAAACACGCCATGGAAGGCTTAGACCCCAAATTCCCAGAAAAAGCAGCCGAGGGAATAGTTGTCGTTGGTGGCAAGAATTTTGGATGCGGTTCCAGCAGAGAACAGGCGCCCCTAGCATTGAAGTATGCAGGAGTCAGATGTGTATTAGCTGAATCCTTTGCGCGCATATTCTACAGAAACTCCATAACCATAGGTTTGCCTGTTCTAGCATGCCCGGGACTTTCAGGCAAGGTTGAAGAGGGAGATGAGGTGGTTGTGAACCTGCAGACAGGCAAAGTTGAAGACAGAACAAACGGCTCGGTGTTCCAAGCAACGCAACTTCCAGAGTTCATTATGGAAATTCTTGATGATGGAGGATTAATAGAACATCTGAAAAGGAGAATTGAAACAAAATGAGTGAATATAAAATATCTCTTATCCCAGGGGATGGGATNGGACCTGAACTGACAGAGGCAACGTTGAAGATTTTGGATGCGGTTCAGCAGAGGTTCGACATAGGCTTGGACATAATTCAGGTTGAGGCGGGTGATGCATGCTTCGAAAAGAGGGGAGTAGCTCTTCCAGAAGAAACCATCGAAGTGATCAGAAACTCTCACGTGTGCATGAAAGGTCCAGTGGGGGAAACAGCTGCTGACGTTGTTGTTAAATTAAGAATCATGTTTGACCTTTATGCAAACCTTCGCCCCATTAAGACGTATCCTTCGATCCCCAGTTTAAGACCTGACATAGACATGATCTTTGTTCGGGAGAACACTGAAGACGTTTACAGTGGTCTAGAATTTGCGCTAGAAGACACAGCCATTTGTCTAAGGGTCATAACCAAGAAAAACAGCGAAAGGATAGCTAGAAAAGCTTTCGAAGTGGCTAGAAAAAGAAACGGAAAGAAGCGGGTCACAGCCATCCACAAAGCGAATGTTATGAAGGTAACGTGTGGACTCTTTGCGAAGACTTGCCGAGAAGTAGCCAAAGAATATCCAGACATAACCTTCAATGAACTATACGTTGACGCTGCATCCATGCGCTTAATCAAGGAACCACAAAAATTTGATGTTTTAGTTACTCCGAACTTGTTTGGTGACATACTTTCTGACGAAGCAGCGCAACTCATTGGAGGCTTGGGAATGGCGCCTGGAGCAAACATCGGAGACGAATTTGCGTTGTTTGAACCCATTCACGGTTCAGCGCCTAACAGAGCTGGAAAACAAACAGCTAATCCTTGTTCCATGATTTTATCATCGAAGATGATGTTTGACTGGTTGGGCGAACAGCATAACGACCAAGAATGCTTCATGGCAGCCCAAGCTATAGAAGACGCTGTGACAGAAACGTTGCGTAAGGGGATAACTATTCCAGACTTTGGAGGCAACGCTAAGACCATAGAGATGGCGGAAGCCATGGCTAAGGAGATTATGAAAGGTAACAGATAGAAGAAGGGCTAGGAAGGAAGAAAATGAGGAAAGAAAACGGGGATTATGTACGCATCTTGGATACTACGTTGAGAGATGGGGAGCAGACTCCCGGCGTCTCTTTAACCACTGAAGAGAAGCTGGAGATAGCGCGGCAACTTGACAAGCTGGGCGTAGACACTATAGAAGCGGGTACTCCGATAAGTTCGGAGGGAGAAAAGAGAGCAGTTAAGGAGATAGCGGGGGCGGGATTAAACGCTGAGATTTGCGGTTTAGCCCGCACCAAACGAAAGGATATTGATGTAGCCATCTCTTGTGACGTTGACGCAGTTCACACTTTCATTTCCACTTCAGAGGTTCAGATGAAGTATGCGGTGAATATGACGCCAGAGCAGGTTCTGGCAAGTTCCATAGACTCGATAGAGTACATCAAAAGTCACGGTTTAATCTGTGAATATTCTCCCATGGATGCCACGAGAACAGACAGGGAATTTCTGAAGCGGATATGCAAGGCGGCGGAGGAGGCGGGAGCTGACCGAATAAACATTCCTGACACGGTTGGCATAATGATTCCCACGACTATGCAACAACTGATCAGAGACGTCAAGAGCGTAGTTAAGGTTCCCATAAGCGTACATTGCCATAATGATTTCGGGATGGCTGTCGCCAACTCTTTGGCTGGAGTTGAGGCAGGGGCTTCTCAGATTCATGTGGCAGTTAACGGTTTGGGGGAGAGGGCTGGAAACGCAGCTTTAGAGGAGATTGCTGTTGCTCTTAACTTGATTTACAACCGGAAGACTGGAATAAACCATCAGCAGCTTTACGAAACCTCAAGGCTGGTAGCGAAGTTAACTGGGATGGCAATACAGGCAAACAAAGCCATCGTAGGCGAGAACGCTTTCTCTCACGAGTCAGGCATCCATACGCGGGGAGTTACGGTGGTGCCCTCAACATTTGAGCCTATTAAACCCGAGTTTGTGGGAAGAAAACGGAGGCTTGTTGCCGGAAAACTGGCTGGCACCAGCGGTATCCGAGCAGAGTTGGAAGAGTCGGGGTTACATCCCACCAAAGGACAGCTTGCAGAGATCGTTAAAACCGTCAAGGAATTGGGAGATAAAGGTAAAACGGTAACAGACGCTGACATGTTAGCTATTGCTAGGGCGGTAATGGGGAAGGTTGTCAAGGAGAAGAGGATTGTTGACCTGACTGACTTGGCGGTTGTAACTGGAATCAGGGTTATTCCAACAGCTTCGGTTAGGCTTGTGCTGGATGGAAAGGAGTATGTGGCTTCGGAGACGGGTTTTGGTCCTGTAGATGCTGCAATCAAAGCTGTTCAGAAACTGACTTCGCCCCTAGTGAATGTCAATTTGAAGGAGTACCGTATAGAAGCTGCGACTGGAGGCTCGGATGCAATGGGAGAAGTCATCATAAAAGTTGAGGACAAAGACGGAAACGTTGTGTCCTCAAGAGCAGTCAACGANGACATAGTCATGGCAAGCGTAGAAGCAATGATAGACAGCATCAACAAAAGCCTACTGAAAAGCAGAAACAGAAAAAAATAGCATAAAACGAGACAACAAAAGCTAAGTTTCATACTATACGTAATACAAAATTATGCCTTTCACCCCGTATCATCTGGGTCCCGGATTATTTATTGGGTTATTGCTCCTCAGTTTCATCGATCTTCCAACGTTTCTTGTTGCCAGCGTCATTGTTGATTTGGAACCATTTCTGGTTCTAACATTGAACCTAAACTATCCGTTGCATGGATTCTTTCATTCCTTCCTAGGCGGAACATTGGTGGCGTTACCTCTCGCGCTGCTGATGTACCACATAAGAGACAAATTTTGTCCTCTGCTGTCTTTTTTCAAACTAGAACAGAAGGTGTCATTCAAGAGGGTCTTAGCGGCTGCATTATCCGGCATCTACATTCACATCCTACTTGATTCGCGGGGCTACACAGACATCCAGCCATTCTATCCCTCAAAATATAATCCACTCCTGACTACTGGAATTTTCGCTGGATTAGACGCATACATTTACTGCATATGGAGTTTCTGCGGAGCAGCAATCATTTACATAATCAGATTAGTTTTAATCTGGAAAAAAACTAGATAAAATTCCGTGTGTGCATTTTGTGTTTATGAGTTGTCAGCGGTTTATGTGATCTTAGGTTTTAACTTTTCTACGCAATAAGGCTCCTTCAATAAAAAAAAGAACCATAGCCACTGCAGTCATTCCTGTCAAGAAAATAAAACTCGTTTCAATAACCAACTCTGCAACCATATAACTCAGCACAATAATCCCGATTTCCGCTCCGAATGCACCAATAAAAAAGAAGGAATAGAACATTAGGCGAGGAACAAGATTTTTGCCCACCCAGACGTGCCCACTGACACTGGCTTTTTCTTTAAGTATGTAGTCGCCGAACTCATTCTTCTCGAGCAAGCCCAGCAGCTCAAGTTTCTGCAGATGTCTGTGTGCCACGCTTGGGCTGCTAAGGTTTGCTCCTCGCATAACGTCTCTGGTGCCAACTGGCCTGTTTTCCCTAACTACATATGCGTAGACGATTAATGTGTTGCCTCCAAGCTCCTTATTGCCCATTGTTATGTTGCACCTAAGGAAGTAGATCTTTAAACGAAACCGGACGCAGTAAGTCAATTGTTGAGAGTTCGTCTTCAGGGACTAGATTGTTGTATAGGAATCCGTCGCCAAACTTTTCAAGTTGGATTTGATCGACAAGCTCGTTATTTGCTAACGTAACTTCAGTTGAGTTAGCGGTAAAGGTGACCCATCCTATTCTTTGAATACTAATGTGTAGTGTCTCTGCTTCCCTTATGGCTGAAACTATCCTTGATGTACGGCTATTACCAATTGTTCCACCTTTACTTCCCCATTCAGGCCATAGTATTGAAAGACCAGCAGTCCAATTAGATCTCATAAGACCGCCCCCCCATATTCCCGATTCAATACTAATACTTCGGCTTGCAACTTCTACGCCTGCACCTTCATAGTCTTCATTAGTAAAGTCGGTATCAAACCAGTCAGTATCAAACCATTCATCACGCATGAAATGAAAGTTTTCTGCAGTAAAAGAACTGTTACTTTTGGTGCCAACGTACCAGTTCATAGTTCCAATTGGTCCTTTGTCAGAGCTTACGTCTATTTGATAGTATTCGATTCTGGCGTCAGCAGGGTAATTTGTAGGGTCTATATTTAATGTGAAGTTAAGAGCTATCAAATGTTGCTCACTAACCATCTCTGTTTCGTTGAACACATTAACCATCTCGGGGTCTGTATAAATGAGTGACTCATTACTAGTCATCACGTAAGCATATGGCATATTAATGCTGAACCATGGCTCAGACGAGGTTTCAGCTTTTGCTGTTGCAGACATCAGGAACACCAGAGGAAAAACCGAAGAAACACCGATAATTAGGGCGAGAATGCTGCATGCAATCAACTTTTTTTCAATTTTCATGATTCATCTCCACGTCATCCAATATGCAAATGAGCCTTATAATTCTCCCCGCAGAACAGAAATGTTCTTATAAAGAACAGAGCAGGTTTTGCTATTTGCTTCAAGTTTTGAGACTTTTCATGCGTCTTTGGGTTTTCGTTTAAATCTGCATATTCCAAGCCACTGTCTAACTCGTGACTGGCAGTAGCCGTCAGAATTGTTTATGCAATTTGTTTGACTGCATTTTACTTTGCCCAGAGCTTACTACTCTCCAAAACACAACATGGCTTCATCAGTTTAACTGGAGAAAGTCTGCTTTAATCCTTTCTTTTCGTGTGATTATTTTTTGGGTTTTGGGTTCAGGAGAACCTCTGGGTATAGGATGCCTTCCTCGGTTATGACTGCGTCCACGTACTCTAGGGGTGTTATGTCAAAAGCTGGATTCAACACTTTGACGCCTTCAGGTGCGATTCTTTCGGAACGTACATTCGTAACTTCATTTGGGTTTCTTTCTTCAATAATAGCCTCTTCTGAACTATGAGATTGATCCATTGTTGAAGTAGGAGCCGCCACATAGAAGGGAATCCCATGCTCGAACGCCAAAACAGCAACATTGTATGTTCCAATCTTGTTCAAAACCGCGTCCCTGACAATACGGTCCGCCCCAACCACAACCTTATCCACCAAACCCTTCGACATAACATAACCCACCATAGTATCAGTAATCAAGGTCACCGGAATATTATCACGCATCAACTCGTAACAGGTGAGCTTAGCTCCCTGAAGCCGCGGTCGTGTTTCACATGCAATAACCTTAACGTTTTTGCCCTCTTCGATGGCAGCTCTCACAACTCCAAGAGCCGTGCCGTAATCAACCGTAGCCAAACTGCCCGCATTGCAGTGAGTGAGAACCACATCACCATCCTCAATGAGTTCGGCTCCGTGCTTTCCCATTTTCCGGTTGACTTCAACGTCCTCATCCGCCATCCTCTGAGCCTCAGCCACCACAGCCTCTGCTAAGGCTTCTTTGGGTCCAAGCGTTTCTCGCGCCTTTTTCATTACCCGGTCTATTGCCCAGAAAAGATTCACAGCGGTTGGACGGGTCTTACGCAGCACCTCAGCAGACATCTCCAACTCCTTCATCAGGTCCTCCCTCTTTTCGGCTTTTGAATGAAGGGCAGACAATGCTAGACCATACGCAGCCGCGACTCCAATAAGGGGCGCACCCCGCAGCTTCATCTCCTTAATCGCAGAAGCCACATCATCAGAGTTTTTCATCTCCACCCAAACAACTTCGTTGGGCAATTTTGTTTGATCAACAATAACAACCACGTCGTCTTTCCACTCTATGGTACGCACGCATCAACACCCGCCTTTATGCTGATTCTGTCCTGCTTAGATAATATATTTTCTACTAAAATAAAGATTCCAAGCTCACTATACAACTGCAATGTAACCCACAGTGAGTGTATGCGATGCAAGACACTGCGCTCAAATGTAAACATCCAATTTAATTACTTGGAAGACTCAAAAAATTCTTTAGTGGCTATGGGAAGCGTCCACTATCGGCAACGACGTGGAGGGTTTTTCATTTTTTCCCTACCTGCGCTTCCCAGAGTCCCACAACAAACAATGTTCTATCGAGATTCACAGTAGCCATTTATGATTTATCTTTTTTGTCGATTTTTATTACAACCTCAATCGGACTTCCCTTAGAAAGCTTCAGATTCTGCCGCCAATCTTCCCCAACAGCAATAAGAGAGTAAACCCCGGAAACCTCAGCCCTAGCCTTCTTAACAAAGTTAACCAATGCAGCCTGAGTTTCCCCCGTCTTAATCATATCATCCACTATAAGCACGCTATCCCTCCGCTTCAAAGCATCCTTCGGTAAATACAACGTCATGGTCACGCCTGAATCACGCAAAACATAAGTTTCCTCCAGAAAAGCTGGAACCCCCACTTCCTTGTTTCGTTTAGCAATCAACAAATCAACACCCAAAGAGTTCGCAACCATAGCCCCAAGAGGTATACCGTCAACAGCAGCAGTCAAAACTTTTGTCACGCGTCCCCCAGCAAAAGTTGCAAGGGCATGATGAGCTGCCTGCTGAAGGATATTATGGTCACCTATGATCCATGTGTTGTTGAAATATCCAGCTGAGTTAAACTTTATTCTCCTACGAAGCTCAGCCTTCAAACCAACGAGTTTGGTCAAAATTTCCCAAAGTTCTTTAGCTCTCTCAGCGTTTGGTAAAACATGACCCTTAGCATACCTGCTTAAAACTGTCACAGGCAGGTTGGTTTTGGCGGATAATTCTCGATAAGTGTACTCCTTCTTCGCTGTTCGAAGCAGCTCGATGGTCATTAACCGAAGTTTCAGGTCCTCTGCGTGTGTGTTCATACTCATCACTTTTCTATGCACATCAATAAATCAATTAATGAATGTGCAAGTTACTTATTTTAACTTAGATAGATTTATAATTTCCGTATAACATCTCAAATAGCATAAAGAGGTTACCACATCAAAGCGTTGCTTAAAGGCTCACATTAATTCAAGGAACCAAAAACAGACAACTTTAGCGCATTCACATCTCACTTTCGAAACTGAAAAAGATGGCGGATCCGCGGGGATTTGAACCCCGGATCTTCGGCTTTCTTCTTCTCTGGAGATTAGAAGGCCGACGCCTTATCCGTACTAGGCCACGGACCCTTGAATGTCATAGTCTAAGAACTGCTTAGATATAATCTTTCATTCAACCAGCGCTGTGACCTTTCTAGGTTACGCAATGTAAATCGCGGGACGGTAGGGTCTGGCTAATTCAGCTTTCTTCTGGGGGTCATGAAGCGGCTGATCGTCCTCCCGATAAGTGTGGATTTTCGCGTTGAACTCTCTTCCAAAGAAGGTTTTGGCTTTTCCTAGCAGAGTGCCTTCATCCACGGCTCCAATCTGCACTTGCCTCAGCTTTCTGTCTTCAGGCATTCGATTAATTTCATCCGTGATTCCGCGGGCGAATTTGGCAACCTTTCCAGCCATCTTTTTCAGGTCTGAATCTTTCATCAATTCTTTCATGAGATCGCTTAGAACAAGCGTGGTGGAGATTGACTTCTTAAGTGCTGTCAAGTAGACTTGCCATTTCCAAGATGCAGCAGAATAGTAATTGATTTCTTTAGGCACTATCTTTGTTGCCCGAAGTATGTTTGCGGTGTCGTCCAGAACGTTTTTGATCAGGTTTTCGGTTTCTTCCGCTTGAACATTGACTTTCGTCTCGTCGTAAACTGGCCAATCAGCCAAAGAAATGAAACCTGATTTGTTAATTTTGCTCCAGATTTCCTCGCAGATGTAGGGTGCAAAGGGAGTCAGCAGCCGGGTCCATGTTTCTAGAGCCTCCTTTAGAACTTTTGAATCGAACTTTTCTTTTCTTCTGATGTACCATCGGAAGTCATTCCAGACTTCGAAGAGACCGTTTTCTATGGCTGTTCTGGTCTTCAGCGACTCCATGTTTTCTGTAACGATTTTGATTCTGTGCTGTAGCATACTGATCAGCCACTCTTCCAGATGTCCAGTCTTGGTTTCTTTTGCATTTTTGATTATGCTGTCTGTTAAACTCTGGAAGCCTCGAAGCTTGCTTTTAACGTCCCCGACAGTTTCTCTTCTCCAATCTGGGTCGTTCATTCCTTCTCCGCCTAAGAGTAGGGCGCAGCGGGTTGCATCTGCTCCGAACTGGTTGAGGGCGTCTTTGAGGGTTACGAAGTTGCCCTTCGATTTTGACATTTTCTTTCCCTCAATGCTTAGCATACCGTTTACGCCGATGCCTTGGGGCAGATGATTGGGAAACAGCGCTGCATGCTGGAAGAGGAAGAAAGTCAAGTGGTTTGGAAGTAGCTCTTTGGCTGAGATTCTCAGGTCCACGGGATACCAGTAGAGGAATTCGTTTCGTATTTCGTCCAAGTTTTTGTGGCTAATCTGTGATTGTGCAGCGATTTTTTCGGGGTTTCCTTGTCCGTAGAAGATGTAGTCGAAGACTTCGGGGGTAAGCTGCTCTTCTTTTATGTTTAGTTGTTTCAGGTGCTTGTTTATTGTGTAGAATGCCATGTAGACGGTTGAGTCAGTTAGGGTTTCAACGATCCATCCGGGACTCCATGGGAGGGGCGTTCCTAAACCGCTTTTTCTTGCGCATGGCCACTCTTTCAGCCAGTCGATTATGTTGAGGAACCATTGCCTAGCTGTTTCAGGATAAATAGAGGCTTGATTTAATGCTTCCTTGGTTTTTTGTTTCCATGTGGGGTCCGAGTATTTTATGAACCATTGCTCTTCAAGAAGCTTAACTAGGCATGGGGTTAAACATCTGCAGACGACGGGTTCAGGCAGATCATACATCGAGTCTGCTATGCCATGCTCTTTGAATTCGTGGATAAGCAGGTCTTTTATTTCGTTGACCTTTTTTCCAGCATATTCTCCGCAGATTTCCTTTAGTATCCCGCCGTGGAACTCTTTTTTGTAGAGCAATTTTGTTGCTTCTTCAGCTTTGGGGTCATGCTGGTCTTTCACTTCCATCTGGTCTGCGAGCTCGATGGCGGGGTATTCTCCGAAGCCTTCTAATTTGATCATGGAGATTGCCTGTATTTTTTTGACTTCTTCTGGGTCGATGTTGAATTCTTTCAGCAGTTCAGGGTTTTTTTGTAGGTCTCTTAGGGCTAGCCAGTCGAAGGGTGCGTGGGCTGGGACGCTGTAGACTACTCCGGTTGCGTTGTCTGGGCTTACGAACCAGCCGGGCAGGATCAGCATTTTTCTGGTGCTGAGGGGGCTTGTGAAGTGTTTTCCGATGATTTCTTTGCCCTTGAAGTTGCTGATGATTTTGACTGCTTTTAGTTGTTCTGCTAGTTTGTTTGCTGCTGTTTTGCTGATTATCCAGTTTTCGCCGTTGACTTTTGCTTTGACGTAGTCTGCGTCGGGGTTTATCCAGAGGTTTGTTATGCCGTAGATTGTTTCTGGTCTGAATGTGGCGGATGGGAGGTATGTGCCGTCTTCCATTCTGTATTTGAGGAGNGTGTATTCTTCGGGGACAACGCCTTCTCCGGTTTGTCTGTCG
>JGI2173J19968_10000637_pt1 | contig 13460 bp, 10 predicted proteins | sample DeeMarSWOR136_30_FD_19968 | JGI IMG/M metagenome (IMG submission 19968) | reverse complement strand
TGTTTTCTTTTTTTAGATATTTGAATATATTTAGTATTGCTACGTCTATTTTTGCGTGTATACATTCTCCTAGTATGCAAACGGGGTACATGTTTTTGTTTTTGTAATCTCGAATATATTTATTGTGAAAAACTATGAGTTCTTCTCCTTCAGGTAAGTTTACTCTTAATCGATCTTGTCCGCCTTTTGCTCTTGTAAAGATAAATCCACATCCATCGTTTATTGCTTTTGTTATATTTTCTGCAGTTGTTAGGTTGCCAGTTGAAGTGTATAGTTTGATTTTTTCAAAATCATCCATGTACTCTGCTGCAAAATCGCATGTTTCCTCTCCTTCGTAGCCTGGAGATTCGGGAAATGTATCACCTGCTACTAGTACAAGTTTGTTGAACCAATTTTTACCATAGGCTGTGTTTTCATAATTTATTATTTTTTGCACAATTATCCATGCTTCGAAAAAATTTCTGCAAGGTAGTCTTCCTAGATATATATCTGGGTGTAAATCAAGTTTATCTTTGCCCCATTCTGCAAATATACCGTCACTGTTTGAGTCCCAATCTTCGAATTGATCTCCCTCTTTGTATATATCTGCGTAGTATAGGTCGCTTATGAATTTGGTATATCGTTGTGTCCCATCATCTAAGTTGACATATCTAACTGGTATATACCAACCTGGATATCGATGTGTTCTTCCTCCTATTAGCAGCACGTATTTTATACTCCATTCCTCGATGGCATCTTTTATAAATAATTTGATTTCTTCAGCTTTGTCTCTACCATTGTATTTTCTGTATATACTTTGTGTTGATTTGTAAACTGATTGTATATTGTGACTATTTTTATGAGAAATTAGTTTTTGAACTGGAATATAGAATTGTATTGGGGCAATTATCAACATATCGTATTGATCGCTTGTTTGTAAAATTTGGTTCGAATCTTTTACAGCACTAACCAAGACTCCGCTTAAGATTAAAATTCCAACCGTCAGTAATGGCAATATTTTTTTCATATTTTTTCTCCAATATATATGCTATTAACTGAAAATAGTAAATAAGAGTTTTTAAAAAAATTTTGGTCAAAGTTTAAAATTATCTAAAAATAAATGAGGTTAAGTACAAAATTTCTAAATGATGCTTCTTTAACGGTGGCTTTGTAACAACATTCCGTGTTTGTTCAATGCTTGTATTATTTGATAATATAGTCGAATATAAGATTATTTTTGTGTGCAGTACTCTTCATATTCAACTATTGCTTTTGACAATGTATTGTGAGCTATATGATTTAATATTAAACAATCGTCTCGTGCCAAACCTTCTATTCTGCTACAATTTGATAATTTGGATCTTTTTCTAACTCTATTTGTCCAATAGATGATGTATTGGTTTATCTTTGTATTTTCTCCTACTAGACAATAATTTTTTATATCCGAACCAACAATTTTATATTCAATATTTTTGTATCTTATCATCTTATTATCAAGATTTACAAATGGTTTACTCATTTTATCATTAACCTTGATAAATTATTGCTTTATAATTCTATTTTTTACTTGAAATTTACTATAATAATATTAAGTAAAATTCTGATGAAAAAATTATATACAAATTCAATATATCGAATAAATATGGAGGAATATATAAGCGAAGAAATTAATTTATTAGTTGGTCAAAGTAAGAAAATAAAACTAGGATTTGTTAATAGCTTTAATATTGTGTACTGTGGTATGCCTAATAAAGATGTTTTTTCTCTAAGTTTGATGTTATCTTCAGGCTATCAAGGTTATGGATTTAATCTTTATTTTCCAAAAGACTTGAAGATAGTAAGAATCCATGATAAAGAATTTCGATTAATTAATGTAAATCCAGATATGATAACCCTCAGAATTGAAAAATTAACCTCTTGATTCAAATTATAATTTTTCAAACTATCTGTTTAAATACTTATCACATATCTAGGTTTTTTAATATAATGATTTTTAAATTTTTATTTATGAAATATTTTCCAATTTTATAAATTCTAAATGCCAGGGTAGCATTTTTATCTCATATTGTATATGAGGCGATGAAGAAAAGAAAAATATATGAAAAACAAAATTGTATTAGTTTTTTTCCAACAACTATTGATATTAAAATTCTACATACCGTCGGTTTTAAACCTTAGACAATTATTGGATTATTACCTTATTTATCTAAAGACGGAATCAAATTTTATTTGATTTGTCCTTTACTTGGAAAAACTACTCTTAATGAAACCAGATCTAGTGGTTATGTTGGATTTATTTTTCTCTATGTAAAATATCAGTGGTTTACAGAAAGGCCCCCCGTTTTTTCGATATTGCAATCAGTTAAATAATTTTTGATTTAAATTAATAATTCCTTTATTATACTTTACTATAACGAGTATTTTGTTTTAATCAAATATATCAATTTTCGACAATATCAGATAAGATTTGGGGAAATTGTTATAAAACTAAAAAATGATTAAAAACCATAGAAAAATATAGGAGGTATTATAATATGAAGAAAATCTTAGTAATAGTAGGGGTTTGTAGCCTATTAATTACAATGCCCATAACTACAGCTATACCAACAAAATTGGTTAAAAATTCAAGAATTCTAAATCCCATAATGCCCTCAATAAAAAAACAAACCGTCAACCTAGATGATCCACCAGATTGGGCAAAGGGTAATTTTACTGGCGTCTGGGGAATCAACATACTTGGAATTCCACTTGCTCCACTAGGATGGATTGCAGGATACTATCAACGCATAGGTTTAGGTAACCTTGCAGGAGTATTTGGGGGATTTAATGACACCAATGCAACAGGTGAAATAGTCGGGATCATGCTTTGGATATTCTTTCTAGGAGGCGTTGGAAGCATTGAAACAGGTAATGGTACTTATGTATCAGGTCTTGGAATTGCCAATGAAACTCATTATTATATGAGATTAAATGCAATAATAGGCCCCAGTTACTACATATTTGTAAAATATGCCAAATTTGAATAAGATACCCTTAAAATTTTTACGAGGTAAAAATTATGCAGAAAAAACAACCCTTTGTAACAACTATAGTTATAATATTACTAACAATAACGTTGACTATTGGGTGTGTTCAAAAATCCACAATCATAGTTCCAATGAGAGATGGAGTAAATCTTGTAACTGATGTCTACATTAAAAGTGGCAATAATACACCACATGGATCCATCATTATAAGAACTCCCTATAATAAAAACGGTCCAATATCATTGATTGGTAACATCTGGGCACAACAAGGTTGGCCCGTTATAATACAAGATATGAGAGGAAGATATGCATCAGAAGGCGAAGATACGGTTTTTAGAAATGCTCATACTGATGGACCTGATACACTTGAATGGATCGGAGAGCAGAGTTGGTCAAATGGAAAGGTTGCTTCATTTGGAGGCTCAGCTCTTGGAATATGTCAATACTTCATGGCTGGTGCAAATCCACCAGAGCTTACATGTCAATATATTCAAGTAGCATCCCCTAACCTTTACAAACATGCTATTTATCAGGGTGGACAATTCAGATACCAATTGATTTATATTTGGTTAAAAAAACAAGGAAGTCTTCATGTATTGTCAGAGTTACACGAACGTGAAAATTATTCCCTAGAATTCTGGACTAATGTTTCTCTTGAAGATAATTGGCAAGATATCAATGTCCCAGCTATACATATTGGGGGATGGTATGATTGTTTTGCTCAAGGAACTATTGATGGTTTTTCAGGATACCAATATCAAGGTGGTGTAGGTGCTACAGGAAAATCAAAATTAATTATGGGACCATGGATACATGGTGGATCTAAATCAAAACAACAAGGCCAATTAGTGTATCCTGAGAATTGTAAAGACACATTTTCAGAGGATCTTTTTTGGGAAATGGTAAAAGAATATACCATGGATCAACCAGGCAGCTATGAAGATTGGCCTGCTGTTTATTATTATGTTATGGGCGATGTTGATAGTAAAAATGCTCCAGGCAATGAATGGCGTTCAGCAGATAAATGGCCTTTATCATGTACTTATTCACAATGGTTTTTTCATGAGAACGGGGTACTTTCTACCAACATTCCTTCAGATTATGATTTATTGACATACATGTATGATCCTAGCGATCCTGTTCCAACTATTGGAGGTCAGATTTTGAATATTCAAGCTGGTCCATATGATCAAAGATCAATTGAAAATCGGTCTGATGTTTTGATTTTTACTAGCGAAGAATTAATTGAACCTTATGAAGCAACAGGTCCAATTAAAGCAAGGCTATACGTTTCTTCTGATTGTCCCGATACTGATTTTACTGTGAAACTTACTGATGTATATCCGGATGGTAGATCTATGCTTATTACTGATGGAATACTTCGTATGAGAAATAGAAACGGTGTTGATCATTGGGAATTCATGGAACCTGGTGACATATACGAAGTTGAAATTGATCTGTGGAGTTCTTCGTATATTTGGAATACTGGTCATAGAATCAGAGTTGCCGTATCTTCATCTAACTATCCAAGGTTCTTAAATAATCCAAACACAAAAGATCCTATGGCTAAAAATACAACGCTTAATATTGCCCAAAATACGTTATATTTAGACAGTGAGCGTCCATCCTGTGTTATACTTCCAGAAATAAATCAGAAAGAAGTCAATGATAAAATGGATATTAATCAATTTAAAGACAAATCTGGTTTTCTAAGAAATATTTTAAAATACAAAATAAGCAAATTCCTTCAGAAATTTTCTTTAATAGATGAAAAAATAACAGATCCATTTGTTCCATTTGACCATGAAATCCGGTAGATTTATATTTTCTTCTTTTTTATTTATATTCTATACAGATTCTTAATATTTTAAGAATATTTATTGTGAAAAACTTTATAAATAGTAAGTGCCAATATAAGCAAAGGGAAAATATGAAGAAAACAATGATAATGAATATAATAACTTTATTTATGGTTAGTCTTTTATTAATGTCTACAACAACTGCATTATCTGTTAAAAAAAATCAAATCAACAATCTAGTAGAAGACGATCTTGACCCTCTGGTTAATTTAGAAGTAACAGTTGAAATTAATAAGATCCGCTCTTTTGAAAAAATCGACCAACAAATTCCATCAGTAGAAATTATTGACTTAATAAGTGATCCAGATTTTTATGTAAAAGTATTCATTAATAATCAAGAATTTAGAAGTGAAGTTTGGCAAAATACAAAGTATTTATATGGTATAGGATGGTCTGCAACTTTAGATGTACCTGATGATGAAGAGTTTGTAGATATTAAAATTCAATTATGGGATCGCAATTTTCCTTCAGATAGACTTTGCGATATTAGTAAAAACGGTAAAGATGTTGAACTTAAGTACAGTTTAAAAACAGGCCATTGGACTGGAGATGACGAACGAACAAATGAAGATGTTAGTGGTTATGGTAGATTAAATGGTTGTGATGATGGAAGTATTTATAAATTAAGTCGAGACTGCGAAATGTGGTTTAATATTTATCAAAATGATTATGATGGAGATGGAATACCATATTGGACAGAAGTAAATGAATTTGGAACTGACCCAGTGTTGAATAATATCGGTGAGGATTTTGATAATGATGAAATTCCAATAGAATGGGAATGGAAATGGGGATATGATCCTAATAGTTGGGACAACCACAGTAATATTGATCCAGAGATTGATGGGCTTAACAACGTCGAGGAGTATATCACGGCAAAATGGGGTTCAGATCCATTTATTCGAGATCTTTTTATTGAACTCGATCTGATGGATGAAAGTCCAAGAGGCGAAAAAAGTGAGCTTCCTGAAGGGGCAAAAGAATTACTGTATACAGTCTTTGATAGACAAAATGTAGTATACCATCTTGATGACGGTAAGTGGGATGAATCTGGTTCAGAAATTATACCCTTTGATGAAGCAACAAACGACGATAAAGATGGAGAACTTGATGAAATATATTGGAAATATTTTTTACATGACGACCCTTCAAATTGGAGGAAAGGAGTATTTCACTATAGCGTAATAATTTATAATTGTACGGGACCTGGTGGACATGCTTTTAGAGTAAATAGTTTTCAAATGTCTAGTAAATATATTGAAAAAAAAGCAAGTAACCCAATATTAAACAGAGATATTGTTTTTGCTAGTGCCCATATGCATGAAACAGGTCATACATTAGGTTTTAATCCTATACCTGGTCATACTAGACTCGCCTTGTATCCATGGCAACCTTTATGGTGGCTATTTCGTCCATATAAAAGTTGTATGAATTATGGATACATGTATGTAATGGTTGATTATTCTGATGGCTCACGTCCAATAATCGATTTAGATGATTGGAGTAGAATGGATCTAACCTTTTTTCAGAGGTCTGGATGGCATTAAAAATCAATGATTTATTTTTTATTGATTTGATATATATTAACATAAGTTAAATTTATAAAGTTTTATAATATTATGCTATTTACTAAATTTGGGGGAAATAATTGATGAAAAAAATTTCTTTAATTAAAAAATCAACAATTTTTGGAACAACAATTATTTTTATTTTAGCTAGCATTATACCAACTATTAGTGGAAATACTGATATATTTAAAAATGATGAATATTTAAATAACATGTATAAGCCGCCTTTGACACGCTGGCGAGAAGGCGGGACTCCATATAATTCAGAACAATCATTATTTTCATATATGGTTAAAATTAGGGACGTACCAACATCTGGAGATATTAAATCACCACCTGAATATGATCCTACTAGGGGAGTTCTTTTTTGGTATAACACAGGTAGTTGGAACGAAGTGGTTTGTGATTTAGTTGTAGCGTTAACACAAGATGACCAGTTTGATGAAATTGCTTATGTAGTTGTCACAAGCGAATATCAAAAAAATTCTGCTATAAATCTTTTTACCGCAGAAGGTGCAAATATGGACAAGGTTCAATTTTTTATTGAACCAGGTAATTCCGTTTGGCTTCGTGATTATGGTCCACACTTTATATGGCAGGATGATGCACTTTGTATTGTTGATAGCCATTACTATCCGTCACGATTTTTAGATAATTTTATACCAACCCTTCTTGGTGATAATCATTTTATAATGCCAACCTATGATATGGGTCTTTATTATTCGGGTGGAAATTTTCAACCTGGACCTAACCAAACTGGATTTGTAACTTCTCTTATAAACTTAGATAATCCTTCCTATCAGGGTTTTGATGAAACATTTATCGCTAAGCTCTATAAAATATATCAAGGAATTGAAGAGTTACATATTATGCCTCAATTACCTACTAGTGTGGACGGGACAGGTCACATCGATATGTGGATGTATATTATAGACGAAGATACAGTAATCATTTCAGAATTCAAACCTGGGTCAAACCAACAAGCTATTGAAATTACTAATAATGCAGTTGACTATATGGAAGAACTAGGTTTTGAAGTATATCGAACACCTGCTTGGAACGCAAATCATCCAGATAATAATTATCCTACACATTGGACTTATACCAATTCATTTAGAGTAAATAATCGAATATTTATACCAACTTTTGGTGAAACCTATACAGACTATGCAGATGAAGATGCGCAAGCATTATCAGTTTTTCAAAATGCAGCAGGACCAGATGTAGAAATCGTTCAAATAGACTGTTATCCAATTATTTGGGCTGCGGGTGCTATTCACTGTATTGTTATGCAGGTACCGCGATTTACAAAATCAAACCCTGCTGCTCATGTTATATGGCCAGATGGAGGTGAACTAATTGTAAGTGGTACTACCCAGACAATAGAATGGGTAGCAACAGATACAGACAATAACGAAATTCCACAAATCGACTTATATTATTCTGTTGATAATGGAGAAAATTATGAATTTATTGACTCAACCAATGATACTGGATTTTATGATTGGATTGTACCAGATATATATACTAAACAAGCAAGAATTAAGGTAGTTGCTATATCAGCAGATTCGGATCAAGGAGACGCTGAAAGTAACGACGTATTTGAAATTTGCTCTGCCAATCAATCTGTCTACGACTTTAGTTCTCACCCTGGAAAATACAATCAATGCCTAGGATATCAAACAAATAACTGGGGTATAATTGATGGTGAGCGAACTCCAGTTACCGAAGAAATTGATTCTCTTGATTATCCAAAGATAGCATATTCTGATGCAACTGGTGGAGACAATGATCCAAATCGTTACATATCACCATATCCCTCAGGAGGTTCAACACATATTTTTGAATTTACAATTCAAGAAGATTCTTCTGATATTGGAGATATTGAAATTCTGTGGGAAGGTTATGCAGATTCTTGCACTCAAGTCGAGCTTTACGTCTGGGATTATATAAAGGAACAATGGGGTGATGGTGATGGACTTTATAATCAAAATCGTTATATGGATTGTTGGGCAGGAAATATAGATGGATATCTTAAAAAAAATATTCGTTCAAATTTTAATCATTACATCAACTCAAAAAATGGTCAAATGACTTTTTTATTATATGCAGAGCGAGCTTCATACAGATCTTATCACGATTTCATTACCTTAACGATAACAGAACCTCATACTAAAGCAACTTTAGATATTGGACCTATTTTAGGGGGATTTTTTAAGGTTAATACTTATATTAAAAACATAGGATATTTTAATGCAACAAATGTTAATTGGAGTATCTCCTTTAAAGGGGGCTTAATTTTATTAGGAAAGCAAACCTCGAATTCAATACCATTGATATTATCTGAAGAAGAAATAGAAATTAGTTCCAATCAAGTTATAGGTTTTGGACCAATATCAGTTAAAGTCACTGCAGATTTAGATGATGGAATTCCAGATACTAGAGAACAAAAGGGCTTTGTATTTTTGTTTTTAATTAATATCAAACCAAGCGGATAAAAACCATAATAAGTCATTAATTTTTCATAATAAATTTATTGGGGAGGAAGGAGGGGGGAAAAATATGAAGAAAAGACTCAAAATTTTTCCCTTCCTCACCATTTCTAAATCTCTTATTTCGTATATTTAAAATTTTTTAGAAAATATTACAAAATGGCAATATGACAAAGACAATCAATGTAATCTAACAATAAATACAAATTTCAACTAATTAACTACAATAACAATAATCTATCCCATCTTATACATAATAAGTCCTGATAGCATCTTTGGTAGAAAATAGGTAGATTTCTGAGGCATATGTTCATTTGCATTCGCAACAGCTTTTAATTCTTCTATTTTAGTAGCATTCATTAAAAATGAAAAATCAAATTTTTCGTCCTCAACAAATTGTATTGCTTCACTGTCAACTCTTGTATATTTAACGTGATCTTCAATGTTTTTTTCATTAATTCCAAGAATTTTTTCTAATATGATTTTATGTAATATAGAAACATCAAGCCTTCTCCATGTTATCGAATGATTTCTAGAAATTTCATCCATTACCTTTTCATCTTTCAAAGTCAAGATATAATATTTATTTTTACAATATAACGCAAATTTATGTTTGTTTTTTGTCAAAATATTTTTCATAATAGACTTTCCAATAGAATCATAATCTTTAGGAATATTTCCAATTTCTTTTTCTTCAAAATAAAAATACTTACTTAACTTATCAATGAATTCTTTAAAATTAATATTAGGCATTTTTATTAAACGATGAGTCGGTAAAATATTAAGACCTTGGTCAAACATATTTACAAGAATAACCATGCGATAGTTATATGGTGAATAATCATTTTTTTTACCAATTTTATCTTTTAATTCTTTAGCATAATTTAAAGCTGTTTGATATCTATGATGTCCATCTGCAATAAACAAGATTTGATTTTCTAGTTTTGATTTAATAAACGAAATCGTATCTTCGTCATCGATTTTCCAAAGTTTATGGGTAAAACCATCATAGCCTATTATATTGACAATGGGATCCTTGAGATTATTGTCAATTTTTCTTCTAATTAAATCATTTTCATCAACGTATAATAATTGAATAGGCTCAAGATTAGCATGACAAGCACGCATTAAGTTTAATCTATCGGCTTTAGGTTTTGAAAGTGTTCTTTCATGAGCTTTAACCATTTTGTAATCTGGATCTAATTTCAATAAAACAAAAAAACCATTCATTATTCGGATTTCGTTATTTTGTTTGTATTCAATTTTATATGGATATATTGAATTTTTATTTACGCTTATTAAAATAGATTGTTGTTGCCATTTTTCAAAAAGATCTTTAGCGCGGGTGTATCTATTGTTATTTTCTTTGTCATCTGGAAATTGTTTACCTAAAATCAGTCTCACAAAGTTATTTGGATGTTTTTCATATAGCTCATTTTGCATTTTTTCAGAAATTATATCATATGGTGGTGACATTACATTCTCAAAATTTTCTATCTTCTCTTTGTTGTATATTATACCTCTAAACGGGGCGACTTCTACCATTATTGTTACCTACCAGTTTTTGAAATGGTATATGATATCATTTTAAAAATATAGTACCTAATTTTTTGGATAATAACAGGAAATATTTAAAAAGAATTAGAAATTGCTAAATTTAATAAAATATCTATGGATGTAAAATGAAAAATATTAAAATAATGGGCGGGGGGATATCAGGTCTCTGTGCTGCAATAAATTTAGCAAAAGCAGGTTATAAAGTCGATGTTTTTGAAAAAAAGGAAGATTGTGGTAAGCGTTTTCATGGTGATTTGGAAGGTTTTGAAAATTGGTCTTCACAAAAAAACGTATTGGATGAAATGCAATCCTATAATTTAAAAATTAATTTTGACTGTATTGCATTCAATTCAATATGTATGACTGACGGGAAAATAATACTAAGAAATTCATTTGAAAAACCTATCTTTTATATAGTCAAAAGAGGGGTTTTAAAAAACAGCTTAGATCAAGGTCTTAAAAATCAGGCACTAGATTTAGGAATAAACATCTATTTTAATTCAAATATTAAAAAAAATGATGTTGATATTATTTCAATTGGTGTAGCTGAAAATAAACTTATTGCAATTGCTAAAGGAATAACTTTTGATACAGAGGCAGAAGATATTGCAGTTGCCCTATTGAATAATAAAACATCTAATAACGGCTATTCATATCTTTTAATAAATAATGGTTATGGAACTATGTGTTCCGTAAATTATTACATAAAAGGTGTTAATATAAATGCATATTTTAAGAAAACCTATGAAATTATTACAAAATTATTTGATTTTGACATTAAAAATGAGAAAAAAGCTGGTGGCTTCGGTTGTTTTCTTATAAAACCAAGACTTATTGAAGATGGCAAAATATACACAGGAGAAGCTGCAGGTTTACAAGATTTTTTATGGGGATTTGGAATGAGATATGCAGTTATTTCAGGTTTTCTTGCTGCAACTAGTATTATAGAAAATAGAAATTATGCAGAATTAATTAAACAAAAGCTTTCAGACAGAATAAAAACTTCAATAGTAAACAGATATGTAATTGAAATGATTGGCAATCGTTTCAATAAATTAATGATAAAACGGGCAAAAAGAAACAATGATTGGATGGATCTTTTGTATAGGGGTTATAACCCATCTTGGCTTTCAAAATTGTTATATCCAATTGCTAAATGGAGTTTAATACAAAAATATCAAAATTTTGCCTAAGTAATTATATTTTTTAAAATTGAAAAATCTATCTTTCTTAATTTTATAGCAATATTAAAAAAATGAATTGTGACTCATACTACCATTACAAAATGGGCATAAACCTTTTTTTGCATCCCAATAATTTTTACCTACACTACCAAAACGCCTACCACATTTATCACAAATCATTATTTATATATTATTCAATTAAATATAAATATTTTATTGTATAACCCTAACCATATTTGATATAAAAATATTTTTTAAGAGTTGCTCTACAATCCAAACTTTTAAAAAATTTATGTTGTTCAACAAACAAAATGGAAAAAACAAAAATTCTAGAAATTGCAAAAAAAACAATTAAAAAATATCAGTTATGCGATAACTGCATAGGTAGATTATTTCGGGAATTCAACAAAGAAGTCTCGAATAAACAAAAAGGAGTTTCTATTAGAAACAAGTTAAAATTTGATAAAAAAGTAAGTCCAAATGATTGTTGGTTATGTGAAGGTTTAATAAATGAAATCCCTCACTTTGCTTCATTAATTTCGGAAGTATTAAAAAACTATGAGTTTACCACGTTTTTAGTTGGATCTAAAGTTGATGATGATATTATTCAAAGAGAAAAAGATTTATGGGATTTAATAGAGTCTAAAGATTCGGAATCAGAATCAATAAAAATGGAAATAAATCGAGAAGTTGGTAAAATTCTTGAAGAAAACCTAAAAAAAACAGTAGATTTTAAAACACCAGATATAATGGCAGTGGTTGACACTTCCTATGATGTTGTAAACCTCCAGATAAAATCTATTTTTATATATGGGCGATATAAAAAATTAGAAAGAGGTTTTCCTCAAACGAAATGGTTTTGCAAATTCTGTAGAGGTATAGGATGTAAAGCCTGTAATTATAAAGGAAAATTATACGATAGTAGTATAGAAGAATTAATTTCAAAAGAAGCATTAGTACTTTCAAAAGGCAGTGATGCATCTTTTCACGGAAGTGGCAGAGAAGACATTGATGCTTTAATGCTAGGCAATGGCCGTCCTTTTGTATTAGAAATAAAAAATCCAAAAATAAGGAACATAGATTTATCTATATATAAAAAAACAACGAATAATAATGCTGAAAAAAAAATTGAGGTTAATAACCTAAGATTTACAAATGGAGAAGAAATTGTCAGAATCAAAAGTACAGAATTTAATAAAACTTATAAAATAATAGTTGAAAGCGAAAAACCATTAAATAAAGAAAAACTTAAAGAAGTAGCCAGGTTATTACAAGGAAAAACAATCAGGCAAATGACACCAACTAGAGTGTCACATCGACGAGCTCTAATAGTTAGAGAGAGAAAGATATATAACTGCGATATTGAATCAGTAGAAGGTAATATAGCAAAAATTAAAATTGAAACAGAATCTGGAATGTATATCAAAGAATTAATTTCCGGTGATAATGGAAAAACAATACCTAATCTAAGCGACATGATTGGCATCCCCTGTATAGTAAAAGAGCTTGATGTCACAGAAATAAAGGGGGAATAATTAGATGGTAAAACGATCCCGAGGTATAAGAAGCAAAAGTAGGCACATATTAAGAAAAAAACCAAGAGATAGGGGTATTTCATCCATAACTAGAGCAATTCAGCAGTTTGAAATAGGAGAACATGTAAATATCAACCTCGATCCATCAGTTCACAAGGGCATGCCCCACCCCAAGTTCCATGGATATACTGGAAAAATTGAGGGAACACAAGGTGATGCTTATCTAGTTGGGATAAATGTTGGTAAAAAACACAAAACAT
>JGI2173J19968_10000635_pt1 | contig 13474 bp, 9 predicted proteins | sample DeeMarSWOR136_30_FD_19968 | JGI IMG/M metagenome (IMG submission 19968) | reverse complement strand
GTACATTAAAATAGAGGTAATCTTTTTTCTGTAACCAACGCTTTTTGAATTTATCGCTTGTGACCGGCGGGGAAGTCTTCAATTCCTTCGGATTTCCGACCGGTCGATACACATTCTCGGATGCACGCCTCCATACGTTAGCCGTCAAACCAAATGATTTCTCGTAGGCAGGTTTCGACTTCGCGAATTGCTTTATCATGAAATCGATGCTTCCATCATCAGGAATACGTGCGCACGATCGCTCCGGAACGATATAGTTCTCATCACGTGAAGAATATGGACTATCGGACAGAACACGCTCATCAGCATCGTCACATGGATTGTTCAGGCGAAAAAATGGAATCACGTCGTCACCGCCCAGGAGGAGAAGGAAATCAAATAACCCCGTTTTCTTCTCGACTTGCGATACGTAGCCCCGTATAGCCTCAGCCTTCTTCTTGACAGGCTTAATTCGATATTTGTTCGATATATCATAATAGAGAAACAATATCTGATAGTTCGTCCTAACCTTGATATATTCATCAATAGTTTTTTCCAAGGGGCGGATGTTTTTGATTTGCTTCTGCAGCGCTTTTTTACCGCTCAGAATAAGCATCCGCATTGTTGATTATACCGAAAATTCCCTTAAAGTCAAGAAAATCAACCCATTTTGCTGTTGACATCCATGGTTTCGCAGATATAATAACCAATCTCGGGGCGTGGCGCAGTGGCTTAGCGCGCATGGTTTGGGACCATGAGGTCGTGGGTTCAAATCCCACCGCCCCGACTCACAACCCGTAAGAAATACACCTAGTCGTGGGTTTCCCGTTTCTATCATTCGACAGAACATGATATTTCAAGGAAACGGGATCCTCACAAAATCTACGAAATCGTAGATTTCGGATTTTGTGGGACAAATCCCACCGCCCCGACTGTTCAGGAAATAGGGAACAGAAAGTAGGCCGCAGGGACTAGAAAGTGTATTCCACCCCGATTTAACGTAAAATACCAAATTACAAATCTCAAACTCCAAACAAAATCCAAATCACAAATTACAAACGGAGCCCCAAACAAAGACTGCCATGCGAACCCAAGGGTCTACGTTACGTAGCAGTGAGGCCACGAGCGAAGCAATACTGCGTAGCTGCGGTTATTACCCGAGTTTTTCCTTCAGTAACCTCGCGACGTCAGCGGGTGTTTCACCAACTCTTATACCATTCTCCTCAAATGCCTTAATCTTTTCGGCAGCGGTGCCGGCTGTACCGGCTATGATCGCTCCAGCATGGCCCATACGCTTACCCGGCGGTGCCGTCTTTCCAACGATGAAGCCAAACACCGGTTTGTTGAAGTGTTCTTTGACATACACCGCAGCATCCTGCTCATCACGACCGCCTATTTCACCGACAAGGACTACTGCCTCGGTCTCGCCATCTTCAGCGAATAGCTCCAAACACTCAATGAATTTTGTCCCGATAACGGGGTCACCACCAATACCCAAGCAGGTCGATTGGCCGAGTCCTGATTTGGTGATATGATCAACTATCTCATAAGTCAGGGTACCACTTCTTGAAACAACTCCAACACTACCCTTCTTGAAAATGTGCCCCGGCAATATACCCACTTTCGCCTCGCCTGCGGAGACCACTCCGGGTGAATTAGGTCCGATAAGCCGACAATCCTTATCTTCCACATATGCTACTACTTTGACCAGTTCAATCGCTGGTATGCCTTCGGATATGCATACAATAAGCTTTATCCCCGCATCCGCGGATTCATAAATCGCATCCGGGGCAAATTTGGCAGGAACAAAAATGACCGATGTGTTCGCCTCAGTCTTCTGCACTGCCTCAGCCACGGCATTGAACACTGGGACACCTTCAACTTCTTTGCCACCTCTACCCGGCGTCACGCCGGCAACTACGTTCGTGCCGTACTTAATCATCTGAGCCGTATGAAAGCTGCCATCTCTCCCCGTTATTCCCTGTACAACCAATCTTGTCTTTTTATCAACAAAGATACTCATGATACTCCTTTCTCATCATTTCAAGAGCTCAATTGCTTTCTTGGCACCATCATCCATGCTATTTGCAAAAATCAGTCCGGCCTCCTTTAGAATCTCCATTGCTTTATCTTCGTTGGTTCCTGTAAGTCGCGCGACGATTGGTTGCTTTATACTCAATTTCTTTTTTGCTTCGAGTATGCCGTTTGCCACATCATCACAGCGCGTGATGCCGCCAAATATGTTGAAGAATATAACTTTTACATTCCTGTCCCTGAGAAGAATTTCCAGCGCATTCATAACCTTTTCCGGCGAAGAAGAACCACCGATGTCCAAAAAATTCGCCGGTTCACCACCAAAATGCTTTACCAAATCCATGGTTGCCATGGCAAGACCCGCACCATTTACTACACACCCGATGTTACCGGTTAGACGGACATAAGAAAGATCCTTTTCACGTGCGTTCAATTCATTCTCGTCCTCGCTCTCACGGTCCCGCATTCCTTCAACATCAGGGTGCCGGAAAAGACCGTTATCATCAAAGTTTATCTTAGCATCCAGTGCTATCAGGCGACCGGATTTGTCCCAGACAAGTGGGTTTATCTCAGCCAAGGATGAATCAAGATTAATGAATAACGTGTAGAGCTTCGCGGCTATCGAGGCGCATTCAAACGCCACTTTAGGGTCGTCATACAGAAATAACCCGATTTCTCGAGCCTTATAGGGAAGAAGTCCCAACAGGGAATCAGCATACACCTTATATATGGCCTCTGGTTTCTTTCGGGCAATCTCCTCTATTTCTACTCCACCCTCCTTGCATGCCATAACAACCGTCTTCTTTTCCGTACGGTCAACAATAATGCCGAGATACGCCTCACTCCCGATATCAACCGCCTCGGAAACCAAGACTTTCTTCACAGAAATACCCTTTATATCCATGCCCAATATAGCTTCAGCGTACTCTACAACCTCGGTGTCATTCTTCGCGATCTTTATGCCACCGGCCTTTCCACGGCCGCCGACCATTACCTGTGCTTTGATGACACAAGGAATGCCTATCTCTTTGGATGCCTCCACCACTTCTTCGACCGTACGGCACATTTTTTCCTTTGGTGTCTGAATTCCGAATCGCTTGAAAATCTCCTTTGCTTGGTATTCGTGGACCTTCAATTTATCCTCCTTATCTTTTTTGAATTTGGTGCATTAATATTGACCTTGAAGCATATCTGGCTTGCTAAGACATTATTTTTCCAAGAATACTCAGAATCTTGCGGAAGTCAATACTCACGACGGATTAGTTATGTGATTAACCTCGAGAATTATTTAACCGGTATTCTTTCGTGAACAGCTTTATGCAATTGACTACAAAAGAATTTCAGATCAGGTTTCTACCTCATCCTTCAAGTCATCGGTCCATTCCGGCACGATCGTTCTAAATAACGTATCGATAGTCTGTCTGAAACCGCTTTCAAGCCCAGCCCGCTGAAGCTCTTCGAGTGCCTCGCGGTACTCGCGTGTGGTTATACGCCGATTAATATCAGGGTATTCGCTTGCCTTGAATGTCGGATAATACTGTGCCATTACGTTTACTGTGGTGTTCTTTGACAAATCACGACTAATGAACTCAAAGCATTCCTTGCTGCCGGCTAGGCCATTTGGCAACACGAGATGCCGGATAAGAAGACCTCTTCTCGCGATGCCCTTGTCAACGACTAAATCACCGACCTGACGATGCATTTCTTGTAATGCGGGTCGTACCACATCCCAGTAATTACCCACTGCAGAGTATTTCCGTGCGTGCTTGTTGTATGCATACTTTATATCTGGCATATAGATATCAATGATGCCATCGAGTAGCCTCAGCGTTTCAATTGATTCATAGCCACCGCAGTTGTATACGATCGGAATATCCAATCCCTGTTTTTGCGCAATCGCCAACGCGGCTACGATCTGCGGCACCCAAGGCGTCGGCGTGACAAAATTAATGTTGTGACAACCCAGCTCTTGCAGCCTCAACATCATTTGTGCGAGTTTGTCCAAACTGGTTTCGGTCCCTATCCCAAGCTGGCTGATTTCATGGTTTTGACAAAAGACGCAGTGCAAATTACAATGAGTGAAGAAAATCGTGCCCGACCCATGTCTACCGACAAGTGGAGGTTCCTCACCAAAATGCTGGTGAAACGATGACACCTTCACTTCAGATCCTGCCCCGCAACTGCCGATCTCACCGTCTAGCCTGTGGACACCACACTCCCTCGGACATACTCTACATTGAACGAGAAGTTTGTAGAATTTCTTTACCAAATCTTCTGTAATCTTCTTCATCGACCTAGCAGTTCATTATTCGCAATTTGAGTGTCTGCCGGTTTTTCTCAAATCTCCGATTTGTTCCGCTCTGAGAGCGAGAATTCTCGTATGCGGAAATTTGAAACCCCGAGCATCCCGCATCAATAGATTTGGTGCAGGACCGGAGCGCTGCGGGGTCTGAGCTTTTTATTGCTTTCTATTCCCATATTTATAATACGCCGCACATGACCCCTCAGAAGATACCATGCACGGACCAACCGGGGTTAGCGGCGTACATTCATTCTTAAAGAGTGCACATTCAAAGGGCATATTTAGTCCAAGAAGCACTCGACCGCATATGCACCCCTTTGGCTCAACAGATTCCGCTACATCAATCTTGTACTTCTTGCGGACGTCGTATCTGCCGAATGCTGTAGACAATCTCAATCCTGACGCTCGGATCATACCGATACCACGCCAGCGGGCATCGCATACCTCGAATACCCTATACAGGATTTCCAATGCCTTCTTGTTGCCTTCAGGCTTCACGACACGCTCGTATTCGATTGTGATACTCGAACTACCTTCAACAACCTGTTTCACAAGTACAAGAATCCCCTGCAATATATCTATTGGCTCAAAACCAGTTACACAACCAGGCAACCGATATTTGTCCGCCAAGAACTCATAGGGCTTACTACCAATTATCGTCGAGACATGTCCGGGAAGGATGAATCCCTGAACATTGATTCTCGAAGAACTGGCGATGAAATCTAGGGCCGGAGGTATCAGCTTAAATGCCGGGAGCAAATAGAAATTCCCTATCTTTTTTTGCTCAGCGGCCATGACTGTCGCGGCTATGGTTGGTGAAGTGGTCTCAAAACCGACCCCAATGAACACAACGTCTTTCTCAGGATTCTCAGCGGCCACCGTGAGTGCATCAAGCGGCGAATAGACAATTGTCGGAGAGAATGTCTCCAAGCTGTCGCGCGTGCCTGGCACCCTAACCATATCACCGAACGTTGTGATTATGACATTTTGTTCCTGACTCAACGCAATTGCATAATCGATGGTCTCCTGCGATGTGACGCAGACCGGACATCCTGGGCCCGACAACAGTTTCAAATTCTTGGGCATCATGGATCTGATGCCAGATTTCGCAATCGACATGGTATGGGTACCACAGACCTCCATCAAGTTGATATTCCTGGTCGCATATTTCTCAATTGCTTTGATGATCTTGGTCGCGATTGCTTCCATCCAGGTTATATGTGATTTATGGTCGGGACACTAAGTGTGTAGGTATGATTGTGCTATAGCAATTATTGCTGCCATTTTTGAACATCTAAATCTTTTCGACCTTAGGATAATGTATCCGTACATTATTTCGCCCCATACCTTTTGCCTCGTACAGAGCTTCGTCAGCCGCCTTTACTAACTCGGAGACGTTTCCACCATCATCAGGGAACGAGGCAACGCCGGCCGAGAATGTCACCTTGTTACCTGTTTTCGCTCGCCCAAAATCATACATTTCCAAATCATGCATTAGATTACCAACAATACGTGCTGCATCCTGTTTTTGGATTTCCGGGCACAGGACAATGAACTCATCTCCGCCGTAACGTGCAATTGTATCCGTGTCTTCAAAATGCTCTCTAAAAATTTTCGCCAATTTGATCAATAACTGGTCACCTGCCTGGTGTCCAAAAGAATCATTGAAATCTTTGAACTTATCCAAATCGATAATCGTAATCGATACACTATGTTGAAATCGACGTGCGCGATTCAACTCCTCTTGTAGACGATCCTTGAAATAGCCCACGTTATACAACTTCGTAAGCGGGTCGGTTGAAGCCGAGAAAGAAATGCTTTCGAAACTACGGGTATTATTTAGAGCTACGGCGGTCATCGTTGATACGACTCCGAGTAAATTCTTTTCTCTTTCTTCAAAATTGTTATCGCGACATATCGCAATTACGCCGAACAGCTTATCCTGGTATACCAATGGATAGCAAATATCAGGGTCAAAGACTTGATACGGTTCCTTTTTCTGACCAAAGAAATCAAACTCCCGACGTCCGATGGGCAGTCTCTTTTCAGCCGAAAGGCCGACCTTCCCGTCCCCCAGTTCATACACAATTTTCGGTATCCAGTTGTCAGTGAGTCCCTGCGAGGCAACGATATTCAAACGCTTGCCTTTTTCATCATAAAGAAAAACTGCGAGTTCGTTTGTCTCCAGGTAATTAACGAGCAACCCCGCGGTCTCAGTAGTAATCTGTTCAGGGTTCAACCGCGCGGTTAGGCGTATCATCGAAGCAAAAAACAGGTTATTCAGTGAGTTCAAGCGCTTCAGCTCTGCCTTGAGGTGAAAATTCTCACGCTTGTGTCTTTCAAGCTCATCAGCAATAATGTCAATCTGCCCCTTCCTTTTTGGCTCTCCTCGATCTCGGCGCGTGATAATCGTCACAAACATGAGGATAATGATGAGCGATCCAATGCCAATCAGCAAGATAAAGGTACCTGTATTCATGATTAATGAATTTTATATAGATTTCTAAAAAAGTCAACAGTATATTTAAGTCTGGATACGCAGTAGGGCTCTAAGCTTTGAAGTCTTGACTTGGCAACGTACTTATGTAAAATCATGAGTTATTGTGTTAGAAATTTCGCACAATTTTTGCATACAGATGAAAACCAGCAAAAGAGGAGGCATATATTATGAAGAACCCACGACGTCTGTCTGCGGTCTGTGTTTCTCTTTTATTGACACTCATGGCTACTGGTATACTAGTAGCCCAATTACCTAAGCTGCCAAAGGTTCCGACAGATATTTCCAAGCAGATACCCAGCCTTGATGCAATCATGCAGGGAGAAGCTCCCGTAACAACCAACCTCGCCGATGCGGTCACCGAGGTCCCGTTCCTAGATGCCTTCGATCTAGATGGCGGAACGCCTTTGGGTGTACTGAATCGTAATGCGGATGGAGATTTCATAATCGAAGAACCCGGCAATTATATCTATAAGGTGCAAAGCTATTGCTTGAAAGCTGGAACCTATGCGCCGGGTGGCGGTAATGGATACTTGTACGCACCTCTGAAGGGATCAAAATCGTCCATCGTAAGTAACATACTCAAGAACTCAGTACAACATCCCGAAATTCCCCAGCGTGATATCCAGGTACTACTATGGGCAATCATCGCCCGCACGAAACTCAGTGACATGTCGAAAGACATGCAGCTAACTGCTTCCAAGCTGTTGACCCCGAAGGAAATATTCGATCTCAATGGTGGAGCGCTCGGATTGGTGCCCGAGGATAAATTCGACCATGTTTTCGCGAACACGCCGGAACCACTGAGGCGCGTATTGGAAGCAGAGGCAAAGCTAAGAAACATGCTTACGGAAGGCGAATCATCTTACGAAGAACTAGAGCAGGTCGCGGTACTACATGGTGCGCCGCCCGCGGAAAAGGGCGACCGCGAAGTTCCTGAGAATCGCTGGTCATATCATCCGAATGGCTTTTTTGTACGATACCGTCCACTCGGTTACACACAAATGATTATCCAGATATATGCACCCGAAGTATTCCATATCGAGCGTGATGAATTTGGGCGTATCACACTGATCGAAGATAGTCTGGGACGTCGCATAATAACCGAATATGACGACACCATAGAACCAGCCGTTATTTCCGGCGAACCCTCCATGAAGGCATATGCCTTCCGTTTGATACGTTTTGAGCGTGAGAATCCTGAAAACTTCAATGAAACCATCCATCTTGAGTGGAAAAATGTCGGCTGGACATTTCTGGGCGTGCCCAATGGCAAGGGGTCTGTCAATATATCAAATGGTCATTATCCTGATATCAGAGAACGCTATGCTTGGACAAAAGAACACAAAGATGTGATAACCACGTTAGATAAGCAATTCAANGCGAATGGAACCCTGGACAACGCCATGAACCTTGGCCACTACACGGCCGCTTTGGTACAAGCCACAGGTGGCAAGCACATGAATAACAAGGAGTGGTCTGACTATGATCAGATCAACCTTGTGCGCAAGGCATGGCAATACGAAATCAACTTACGTGAAGGCGGTCAGCGGTGGGGGTACGCACCCAGACAGGATTTATTCGATGAGTTGCTGGCAAGAATTGGAGAAATAATCAGTCCTTTGCTTTTCGCTGACTCTGATAATGGATCAGGCACCGGCATGGGTGGGGGTGCCGCTCAACCCGGGCAGAACGGCCGTCAGCGCTTAGCTCCATCAGGACGCGGGACGGACGACGCCAACAAATGTGCAAATGATTATGCTCAATGCAAGGATCAGGCAGAAACTGATTACTGGAGATGTGCGTCACAGTACGTGGATGATGATTTGGATCCCACTGGACCTCCTGATGAGGAATGGCGCGAAGGTATACGCGAATGCGCAAACCAGCTCAGACGTGATATTCAAGACTGCCGTACCCTCGCACAGCACTGTTTGGAAAACTAGCTACTCAGTCCATGCATGTCGGCCAGCCAATTCTACAACACCTGCCTGCGGAAGACTCGTAACTGAGTGGCAGCAGACAGAAAACACAAATGTCTCAAGTGCTTTTTTGAGATATTCTGTGAGAGTTTTTTGACAGACCTGGTTACCATACAATGTACAAATGATTGTTTAAAACGTCCGTTTGACTGCTAAGGAGGTATGAATGAAGAGAATTCTCTGCATATTGCTTACGATCTCGGCATTTCAATTCTGTATTTCGCAAACGACGGAGTATGAATCAGTTATAGGTTCTCTCGAAACAGCCATAGAGTATTACCAAAATGAAAAATACTATAAATCCATAAATGAGCTTAGAAAAATCCTTAGCGGCGCCGAAAACGACTCGATTGCGAGTGTGTACACCTACCTAGCATTCAACTATGCAGCCATTGGAGACAAAGCAGAGGCAATAAAGCATTTCAAGAAGGCTTTGAGAGTTAATCCCAAACTCGATTTGAACATGTATGTTACGACACCTAGAATCCGCGGAACATTCGACGAAGCAAGGAAAGAAAGAGCACGCGAATCAGCATGCTGCTCATGCTTTTTCCCCGGTATAGGGCAAATTATGAAGGGTGATGACGGAAAGGGTAAGGCAATTATCGCCGCATCTGCGTTCACCCTCGTCGGAACAGCACTAGCTTGGTTAGTCATGGAAAACAAACATAGCTACTACCTCTCGCTTGGCCCAGACGATATTGGTTCCATGGACCAAGCCTACAGCGATTACGACCGATGGCATAAGATCACTACACTCGGGGCTGTGACATTCCTTGGTGTCTACGTTTACAGCTTCGTCGATGCAAGACTGGTGGGAAAATCAGCACAAAGGCAGGATGCCGATAATAGTAGCGGGTTGTATTTGAATTCCGACGGAGAATCTTTTTGTGTTGGTTACAAGACAGGGNTATGATATGAANAGAGCAACAATCATTAGTCTCTTAGCAGTCGTTTTTCTCAGCACCTGCCTAGATGCGCCGCGCGATAACATATACGATCCCAAGAATCCAGACAGAGCGTATATGTTAGCAACTGCGTATGAATTCGGTTTGTACCCTCTCGAGGGAGCAATAGTGTTCCTAACGCACGAGAGTGAAATCGTGAGAACCGACACGAGCAATGACATAGGCGAGGTTGAGTTTGACGAAATCGTACCTGGGGTATATGGAATATCCGGAGAAGTACTGCATTACTCATCTGTTTCGTACTTGCCTGACAGCATATGGGCTGGCGAGTATATTACTGACCTTAGAATCGAATTCCGCACACTGGAATTCGAAGATGATATCCCAAACACATCATCACCTCACCGTTTTGAACCAATCCATGGTATCTGGGCTATCACCGAAGATGCCCAACATCCCGAGGCACACTCAACGCCAAACGTATACAAAGGTGTCGACAGCAGTTCGAACGAATCCGCCATTGCACTATGCGAACCAGAGGCGCACAAATTTCTAATTGAAGCAAAGCTTAAGGTAGAGGAATCTTCTGGGCCGACCTGGCAAGCTGGAATCATTTTCAGATACCAGGATGAATACAACTACTGCAGTTTTACTATTTCACCTGAGACCACATTTTGCTCTCAAGTTATTAATGGGCAACATACATATACAAGAATCAAAGTCCATGAATCGACCGCTGGTACGTGGCAATGCCTGCTGGTTGAGTGTCATGAAATGTACAGCATGATGAAAATGTATATCGATGATGACGTAATATTTTCGCTGACCGATAATATTTTCACGGGTGGCAAAGTCGGTCTCATTGCTTCTGATAATGACCAACCTTCCCCTGTGTTCGTCAATTTCGACGACGTTACTCTAGATTTAACTCAACCCTACGTACAGTAATCACTATTATTAAACCTGCAGTGACTTCTTCTGTATTCTCTTTCGCTTTTCATATTGCTGCATGAACGACCAGGCGCCGGTGATAGTCGATAATCTGACAGGGAAGTGACTTGCTGTAATGTTTTACAATCGCAACTCGCCACTCCCCTAATCAGTTTACTACGTTATACTATAGCCTACTCAAGCACGATGAACTTACGCGATTGCTGCATATCGTCAGCATCGAGACGCAAGTAGTAGACACCACTTGCAAGATTCTTTGTACTTCCTGCACGCCACGTGAGATCATGACTACCTGCGGCAAGGTCTTTGTCGAGCAGATTCTCAACCAGACGGCCGGTAATATCAAAGATGCTCACCTTGGCTCTTGTTGCCTCAAGCAAATTGATGCTGTAGCTGAAATCGCCACGGTTCGGATTCGGGAAAACTGGGTTTAGTGTTATTGATGACTGTGGGTAGTCAGTAGTTGCTTCCTGAACACCAACATATGCACCGAACCGGCACACGAAGCCGTCATACTCATGACTAAGCGTTGTATCGTAAGCCCCTGGCGTAGTCGGGAAATCATAAGAACCAAGGCCCCCCACAATCACCGTCGAGTCGTCGACCAGTACCGCCCTGCATGCCCCATCAAAACCCGAGCCTCCAAGAAATGTCGAATACAGGAGATCTGCTGGCCCGTATCCATTAAGCGCGAACCGACAGATGGTACCATCAATGCCACCATTAAACGTTGTATCATAGGCACCCGGCGTTGTCGGAAAATCGCTAGAATACGTGTAGCCTACCACAATCACTTCTCCTGCCCCATTCAGAATGATGTGGTCGAATGGCTCATACGAATTACCACCGATGAATGTTGAATAGAGAAGTTCGCTGCCATCGGCATTCAGACGGCTCACGAAGCCATCGTTGTAGCCAGGTGAATTGAACGTCGTGTCATAGGCGCCTTGCGTGTACGGGAAAGTATGTGACCATGTGTAGCCAGCCACGGTCACAACGCCATACTCATCCACTGCGAGAGCAATGGGACCGTCGCTGTCATGACCCCCGAGGCGGGTCGAGAAGACAAGATCGCTGCCTGTCGCGTTCAGACGCGTCACGAATCCGTCAATACCGCCATTAGCGGTTGTGTCATAAACGCCCGAGGTTGTGGGAAAATCGCCAGAATCGGTCACACCACAGACAATAACATCACCAGAATTATGAAGTGCCATGCCCATATATGCCATGGCTAGAGGAAAACTGTTATCCCAAAATCCTTCATGAACACTGCCACCGAGATAGGTCGAATAAACGAGATCAGTGCCATCAACATTCAGGCGCGTGACAAAAGCATCTCTCATCCCGTTGTTAGTCGTATTGTAGGCACCAGGGGTAGTCGGAAAATCCAGCGAAAGGGTATACCCTGCCACGTAGGCTTCTCCTGAAGCGCTGACGGCCAATCTCAAAGCCCAATCTCCCCAAGCACCTCCCAGGAAGGTCGAATAGATTAATTGCGATCCGTCTGAGTTCAGGCGCGCCACAAAGGCATCGGTATAACCATTGTAAGATGTATCGTAAGCGCTCTGGGTGGTGGGGAAATCAGATGAAAATGTGAGGCCGGCCACGGTTATCAAACCTGAAGCATCGACAACGACACCATACGTCCAGTCTTTATCATTACCTCCAAGAAATGTTGACCAGAGAAGGGAATCTCCATCCGCACTCAGACAAGCAACATAGGCATCAGAACTATCATTGAATGTGGGATCGTATGCACCTGGGGTAGTGGGAAAATCGTCTGATGCCGTGTTTCCAGTAACGACTACGTCACCCGAAGCATTGAGAGCAACACCCATTACTTCCTCATAAAGGAAGTACGTCGACCCCCCGAGAAATGTCGACCATTCAAGCCCAGGATCAATGACCAAGGCCACACCTAAGTCACGCGCGGGTACGTCGAATCCGTACCGGCATTCATCAATCTTACGAAATTGACATACTACTGGCATATTGCCATCAGACGGATGCTCATACCATGCAGTCGGAGGTTCTTGAGTAATCGAACCATGCACAGTTTCAATGATCAGGGAACCATTTGAGTCGATATTAAGCCCCTCAATACCATCACAATGGATCACTACCCCACTCAAATCAGCACCTTCTTCAAGCAACAGGTCGTACTCCAACCAGCCATTCTCCTCGCGCAGACATACGTCAATACCTTCATACAGGTCCCGGTACACAACTCGTGCGTATCCTGTAACCTCGCTGCGCCACCGGGAAGGATCATTACCAACGAAGAAGTTGTAGATACTAGACCGCGGTTGTCCAGCCTCAAGCACTACGTGCTCTGAAGCACCCTCAAAAGCCATACGCAAGGCAACACCTTTTACCTGCTCTTTGGCAACACGTTTTTCGAACTTCAGCGTGAGTGCATTTTTCTCCACAAAGGCAACCATGCCCCGGTGCCGTGCTATGAATTGTACAGCATCATCCCACTGCCCTCGGTTCTCGATGAAAGTCAATGGTATCGACGTTGAACTCATTAGCCGGGTTTGATGCTCTGATGTAGCTGCGGGGTCGTTAAACCATCCGAGATGGAACATACCAAACACAGATACGACCACGACTAGGCCAACCACTCCTGCTCCGAGCAATACTACTCTATTGACTCTTTTCATCTTACCTCCCTTTGTATGCACAAAACAGTACTCTAACAAACTCCGCTGAATACACAATAAGTCATCTCTAATCAACACGAAATTGTTGTTCAGAGAGGATGATCATTTCGCCTCATCCTCTCTGAACACGGAGATTAATGCATAGGTTCACCATTATA
>JGI2173J19968_10000632_pt1 | contig 13482 bp, 14 predicted proteins | sample DeeMarSWOR136_30_FD_19968 | JGI IMG/M metagenome (IMG submission 19968) | reverse complement strand
CCCCCCGCACCATATTGCCGCGCGCGCTAATGTGTATCATAACATCTTCAATGCATAAGGATGCGATAACCGCTCTCAAAAAACTTGATAGCCAATTAGCTGAAGACGTCATTGCAACCGATAATGAAGTTGACAGGTTCCATCTTTACATAATACGTCAATTGAAGATGGCGGTCCAGAATCCAAGAATAATCAAAGAAATAGGACTAACAAACCCACGAGATTGTCTTGGTTATCGACTCATAACAAAAACCGTAGAAAGAACAGCAGATCACGCGGCCAACATCGCAAGAAACATTCTGCCCCTTAAAAAGCGTTTAGACGAGAAAGCTCTTGAAAAAATTGAACGAATGAGCGAATTAGCCATTTCCTCATTTGAAACAGCTATAGAATCATTGTTCACAAGAGAATTTGACGTAGCAGAAAATATCATTGAAAGAACAAAAGAAATCACTTTCTTAGAAGAAGAAGCAGTGCTTTTTTTGAGGAAAATCGGAATGCAGGAAATCACTAATGTCCGACTCATCATTGAGAGTGTAACAAGAGCAGCGGAGTACGCCAGCGACATCGCAGAGATCGTACTCAATTTAACAGTGGAATCTGTAATAGGATGAGAGAACTATAAGTGGCTGTTCAAAGCAAGAAGAGGATTGAGCGGATAGATTTTTGAATTCGAGGAGACTACGAAATCATTGGTGGCCCAATGAAGAAGAAAGTACTGTTCATTTGCACGCATAATTCCGCTCGTTCCCAAATGGCAAAAGGATTTCTGATGCTCTTTATGGAGGTAGATATGAAGGTTTTAGTGCTGGAATAGAACCTACCCAAGTCAATCCTTATGCTGTCAAGGTAATGGCGGAAATCGGAATTGACATTTCAACGCATCGTTCAAAGAGCATCGAAGACTTTCGTGGGAAGAATTTCAACTATGTCGTTACGGTTTGTAACCACGCAAAAGAGGTATGCCCATTCTTTCCAGGAGAGGAAATCTTCCATAAGGGCTTTGAAGACCCTTCTGATTTCATAGGCACTGAAGATGAAATATTGAAAGAAGTTAGGCGCGTAAGAGATGAAATCAAAGATTGGTTAGAAATAACTTTTGGCAGAGAAGGTTCTAAAAGTAAGTCACCATGACGGAGTTCCGCATGCATACATGCATGGCAAGGCTTTGTTACCATATCAGAATAATGCTGAATATCTGGCTAGGGAGAAAAAATGGCAGGTTCAGTGTGTTGCTTTATTGGAAAGAGCTTTTGGAAAGGACAATGCCTATGTCAAAGAGTTTCAAGGAGTCCAAAACTATGGGAATAGAGATTTTCATATAATTGATGGATCAGCAATAATGGAAGGAGCAAAGGAAGATCTAGACTATAGTTACAAGTCAGAGAAGTTAGAAAAAAATCAGAAGAAAAGTCCAAGAAGAGAAAGCAGAAGCAGAGAGAAGAGCTGCTGTAGCTGAAACAAAGCAGTTGGGTTCCTTTATAGAAGTAATCGACATGTTGAGAGAAGAACTCAAAAGAAGGAATCAACTGAACTTGGAAATAACTAATATACACAAGGAAATCGGAGAGATGAAATCAATCCTCAACGAGATTAAGGATAGCCTGAAGAAAGCCTAGGCTAAATGTGCAAAAAGCTGATTGCGATTTACCTTGGAGAAAAGCAGATCTCTTTTTCCAAAGCTTGTCAGCTGCTACTGAGCTTCTCTAAAGTTAGGGCGCGCGCTTGGATCCTTGTATCCCCGTAATGAAGCTAATGCTGCAATTCGCGTTTGGCGAAACTGCTTGCACTAATTCGTAAACAAAATATTTGAAATATCCTTGATCAATCATGGAATTCGCAAGACTAAGATTTCAAGGATACTAAACAGATTGACCATGTAGAGAGAGAAAAGAATCACACCCTCTTTGTATCCCGTCTTGTTATTGTCTAGGAAGTACCACAGGACAAGGTTTGAGATCACGCTGAACAATAATAGTTCAGAGACGACGGCTAGGTTAATCGTACGCTCGAATGGCGTGAAGGTCAACAGCAGGCCTAGGACAAGCGTTGAGTTCATGAAACAACTCCCAACAATATCGCCTATGACAATGTCTAAATGGCCACTTACGGCTGCTCTTACGTCAACGGTCAATTCAGGCAAGCCCGTCCCGAAGGCAACCAGAGTCGCGCCAATTATGCTGGCTGGTACTCCAAAATAGACTGCAATATCTATGGCCGATTCAACAGTAAGTCTTGCACCAATGATAACGCCAGCGATCGCAATGGCCGTGAGAGCCAGTTCCTTTCTGATTTTTCCATACTCACTTCCATTGCCGTCTCCCCCGTCTTCCTTTCTTTTCTTAAATAATTTGAAAGAGTAGACGAAGAATACACATAGCAACATAATACCGATATATCTGCTCATGTATTGAAGATAGAGCAACGCAAGGAGTGTTCCTGAAAGAAGGATCAATCCGTTTGTAAATTGTTTCATGTCCTTTTCCCCCATTGCTATCTTCTTCTTTCCCGAGTTTTTCAGACTGAAAGCTAGGAAGCACACGCCGACGATAAGGGCAACGTTCACTATGTTAGAGCCGAGAATATCTCCAAGCGAAACGGTCATGTTTCCCAAGACTATCGCATTAATGGCAACAACCAACTCTGGAAGCGATGTTGAGACGGCAAGTAAGATGAAGCTGATCACTGATTTTCTCAATCTCCGTTTCTCGGTTATCGCTACCAAGTTGGTTACAACTACTCCGCTTGACACACCAAGCAGTACTAGCCCAATCGCTAGCAATAGTAGAGATGGCAAGGTCATTCGTGAGCACGCCCATTCTAACCAAGATTGACAGGGATAAGCAATAATCCCTTTTATCCTTATTGCTCCCCTAGGTGCGTCAAGACGACTTACTTGTCTTATTCCCTTTGTTCTCGGTAACCAAAAATCGATCGCGCGCGCGACCCACAAAACGCACGAACGAGTTCAGAAGGGCTTGGAAGTGCTTCCTCGATAACATCGAACTCTTCATCATACCTCTGGGAGTAAGTGAATTCAAAAGGTTTTCCCCAACAATTTCCAGAAACGAGCAGCACGAGAAAATCCAGAAGAAGGAGGTGTATTGTATGTCAGAAAAGGAACAAACTAAAGAAGAAGTCAAAAGCAAAGAAGCGGCAAAGAAAGAAAAGGTTGAGAGCCGCAAAACGTCTTCCAAAGCTAGCAAAGACCAGAATGCGCGCGCGCCTCCAATGAATTATGTCATGGTAGTCATCACCGCTTTTAACATGGGCAACGGAACAGGAGTCACACTTAAGGCACGTGGCCGTGCTATCAGCACAGCCGTTGACGTCGCTGAAATCACCCGGAACCAACTCTTAAAAGGCACGAAAGNGCACGCCATTTCAATCGGAACTGAAGAATTAACCTCCAGAGAAGGCGGCAACCCAAGAAACNTCTCGACCATGGAGATCAGTCTCACGAATTAAAAACTCGAGACACCGAAAACCANCAACCCTCTATTTTTCGCCCACAGAAGTACATTGATCACGAGCTCATTTGTTTTCGAACCGTTTATATTATTACGTTATAGTCTGCCTTCATCAATAAACAAAAAATGGGGAGAATACAGGTGACATCTCTCTCATGTATCGGCAACTTTTTTACCTGGAAAGCATGACTTCGATCTGGTTGTAATGTCTTCTCAGTGGCACGCGATCGAAAGGGAAGAGGTCATACGCGTTCTGGAATCTAGCCTCAAAGGTTTGACCGCAGAAGAAGCTAAGCAGAGACTGACCAAGTTTGGATATAACGAGTTGAAGAAGCATAAGAAAGCATCCTTGTTGCAGACTTTCTTGAATCAGTTTAAGAATCTTTTTATGTTGATGCTGATAGTTGCCATTTCAATTTCTGTCATAATCGGTTTCGTTGAGTCTCAAGCTGCGGCTGACCCACATGTAGTACTGGAGACATATGCGGATGCAATAGCAATAGGGGCGATTGTTGCTCTCAACGCGGTTATCGGTTTTGTCCAAGAGTTCCGTTCTGAAAAGGCCATGGAAGCCATGGAAAAACTGGCAGCTCCAAAAGCACGAGTGTTAAGAGGTGGAAGAGAAGTTATCATTTCTGCTAGAGAAATTGTTCCTGGGGACATTCTTCTTCTGGAAGCTGGAGACCGCGTAGCTGCAGATGCGCGATTATTGGAGACTGTAGACTTGAGCGTTGATGAAGCGATTTTGACAGGTGAATCCGCCCCTGTCGATAAGAATACTCGAATTCTCGCAGCTGAAACCCATATCGCTGATAGAAAGAACATGATTTTCACAGGGACGCATGTAACCTACGGAAGAGGAAAGGCCATCGTCACATCCACTGGTATGAAAACACAGTTCGGCAAAATCGCTGAAATGGTGCAAGTGGTCGAGAAGCAAGAGATACCACTTAGGCTAAAGCTTGACCAGTTTGCCAAGAAACTAGGAATCATAGTCGCCATTGTGGTTGTCACAATACTCCTTCTGGATCTGGCTAGAATAGGGAGAGTCGAACTGGAGGTACTCATGACATCTGTAGCTTTAGCAGTGTCTGCAGTTCCTGAAGGATTGCCAACCATAGTCACCGTGACTCTAGCTCTCGGTGCTCGCGAATTGGCGAAACGCAACGCAGTCATCAGAAGACTTGGATCCGTGGAAACCTTAGGATCTACAACAGTTATCTGCACCGACAAAACGGGCACCTTAACTAAGGGTGAAATGACTGTCCGAAAAATCTTCGCCAACAATCAAATGTTCAAGGTCACAGGTAGCGGCTATGAACATAAGGGCGAATTCTATTCGGGGCACGATAGGATTGACCCAACCAACGATCCGCATCTTAGCTTGCTCCTGAGGATAGGTGTATTGTGTAATAATGCCAGCTATAATATGACGGACATCATTGGAGATCCAACTGAAGGAGCGTTGATTGTAGTTGCAGCCAAAGCTGGAATGCAGGAAGACGAACTGGAGAGTCTATATCCACGCAAAACTGAGATTCCGTTTAGCTCAGAAAGAAGACGCATGACAACAATAAATGTCACGCCGGAAGGGCAGCAATTCGCTTGTGTCAAGGGTTCTCCTGAGACAGTTCTACGGTTATGCAAATACATCTACCAGAACGAAGACGAAGTTAAGCTTGAGGGAGCCCAAAGAAAAGAGATACTCAAGAAAGGTGAGGAGATGGCCGGACAAGCTTTGAGGGTTTTGGGGATTGCATACAAGACTATGGCTCAGACCCCTACTGCTCTGGATGGAGACCGCGTGGAGAGAGAACTTGTTTTTGTGGGCCTTGTAGGAATGATTGACCCTCCGCGTAGCGAGGCGGAAGAAGCAGTCAAATTATGTGTACAGGGCGGGATAAAAGTGGTGATGATTACGGGCGACCACAAATTAACAGCAATCACAATCGCAAGAGAACTTGGAATACTAGGAAATGGGACGAGCCTTACGGGTGACGAACTCGATGGAATTGATGAGGAGGATCTTCACCAAGTTGTTGACAATGTCTCTGTTTACGCAAGGGTATCTCCAGAACACAAGCTCCGCATTGTCAGAGCTCTGAAAAGCAGAGGAAATATTGTAGCCATGACGGGTGATGGGGTCAATGATGCCCCTGCGCTCAAGTATGCAGACATCGGTGTGGCTATGGGCATCACGGGAACCGATGTTACTAAGGAAGCATCAGACATGATTCTTGCAGACGACAACTTTGCCTCGATTGTAGATGCTGTTAAAGGCGGTAGAATCATCTATAATAACATTCGCAAGTTCATTAGATTTCTGTTAGCCATGAACTTTACTGAACTTATTTTGATAGGAGCTTTCGCCATAATCGGCTTGCCGATTCCTTTGCTTCCAGCGATGATTTTATGGCTAAACTTGGTCACCGATGGTCCACCTGCTGTGGCTTTAAGTATGGATCCGCCTGCTGAGGACGTTATGCAAGAGCCACCTCGCAACCCGAAGGAAAGCATAATGCATGGAATGGTCTTCTTCATCCTTGCTTCCTCACTTATCCAATTAGTTGCCGAAATAGGAGTCTTCTGGTATGGATGGGGATTTGTAGGTTCGGTGGAGAAGGCGAGAACCATGGTGTTTCTAGTTGCGTGTCTCTTCGAACTAATCGTCGTGTGGAATTGCCGGTCCGAAAGACGAAACGCCTTCAGAGTAGGGTTTCTAACCAACAAATCCCTAGTCATAGCCGTTATTATCTCTGTTTTGTCAACCATAGCTGTGGTCTACATTCCGCCATTGCCGGCTATATTTCAGACCGTGCCATTGGACCTGTTTGAATGGACCCTTGTCATATCACTCTCCTCTTTGGGATTCCTCGTGCTTCCAGAGATATTCATGCAAAGAAGTCGGAAACAGTAAGCACGCAATGTATACCATGCGCCCAAAAATGAGGTTGAGGGAGACATCTCTACCTTGGACTAAACTACCTCACCCCGACCATTTCGTGCGATATTCCCTGCAAAAAAGGGCGCGCGCGCGATAGTTAGCGGCTTTACTCGTCACCCTAGGACTTAACACAACCTTGTGCAGTAAAACTTATTAGATGCCAAGAAGGTTCTGCAATCTATCGTCGGAATCCCATGGTTTACTACGTAGTATACAATGCCTCTAAGGATTATAGTAATCGAAGTTTAATTCCTGCTCGTTTAAGAGTTCTTGGGTGTAGACAGATAAACAAAGCTTTTTGGGAATTTGATAGGGAGAAAACGCACAAAGTCTTGAAGTTGTTGGAAAAGAACCATCCACTTACATTAAGAAGAAGTAAGGAAATCAACAAGCGCTTAATTGCAAGCAGCAAAGTCTTAGATCTTGGAAGTCTAATCATAGTTACGTTTAAGGCTCCGAAAGATAAGAAAGAGAGAATACGGAGCTTTATCAGAAGGACTCCATGCATCCGTCTATGCAGACTTGTTTACGCTTTCTATCAGCGACACACACAATTTGATCCAGAAAAGAAGTTAATTGACGCTCAAGGTTTAGCAACTATAATAAGAGAACTTGATGGAGAAGTCAAACTCATTCCAAAAATCGTTGTTCTGAATGAACGTTCAATTCACAGACTTGTTGATGAAACGAAAGAGCACGTAGAAAAGGAGATTCATGCAATAACCTCAAAATGTAAGCGGATACATGACAAGTGCATAAGAAACGAGTGTGATCATAAAAGAATGAGAGAGGTTTTAAGGGGACTTAGAAGGCGATATGTCAGAACTAGAAGAAGAGCACGTTTTTACAGTGCATGGATGGCCCTCGACTTTTCTAAGGATATGATGAAAGCGTACAAGGCTTTATTGAGGCTAAGGAACTATTCTCGTAAGGAAAAAATAGGTGTGTGAATGTTGGCAGAAGCACTCACTTTTTTAACATGCAGTAGCTCATCAAATCATAAAAAAGTTTTATAAACATCGCTAACAATATTATTATGTCTGAGATTTTCATTAGGGAGTAAAATTCTCCTCTAATGTTTTAGTTGAAGCGCTGAAATGAGAAGAGGCGCAAATAAGTGCTGTCAAAGAAAATCAGAATAACCGTTAATCCTAAAAAAATCGTGAAAGTTTCTAAAAATAACTGGAGTTTTTATAAGGAATATGCTTCTTCAGTCTTGAAGACTTTGAGAAAGCCCATGTTCCAAAGATTTCTCAGGTGGGTATTGACAAGGGAGAATGTACACGAAGAAAAAGTCGAGAATATTCATGTTATGTTTTCCCCATTTCGAAAAGAAAGTGGAAAGAGCATTGCAGGAAGATGTAACAGTGAAGGTGAAATATACATCTATCCCAAAAAACGGGAGCTATACCGCAAACTGAAGTTGAAACTAGGAAAAGAAGAAGCCCACTCTTACATTAAAGACAGAGCAAAAGCAACTTTAATTCATGAACTTCTCCACTTGAAATACAAAAGTGATGAAAAGAAGGTTAGAAAACTAACAAGGAAATACTTGAGTGTATTCAAACATACTGCTTAGTATCCAAATGTGAATGTGACATTGTAGAAAGCATGATTAGAGTGTTAAGTTTCATAAACCTGCCTGTTCCATAGCGAAAATCTGAGAGAAAAACAGTGAATAAGCGCTGAGAAGAGTTAATAGTCAATTATAGTTCAGAATTATCGTTATTTTCAAATATTGATGGCATTTTTACATTTTTAACATGGAAGAACTCCAGTTTGTGTTTTTTATATCTTTCGGAATGTTTATTTTCATGTTGATTGTGGACGTCTTTTTAATTGATACGGAGGTGAAAAAGCATGATTTTGGAAGAAGAGGAAGAAGAATGGGAAGAGAAATGGGAAGAAGATGAAGATGACGAAGACTGGTAAACAACCTACACATTATACCTAATGAAAAGGTGAAAGCAATGGCAAAGAAGAAGAAACAACCTAAGAAGAAAAAAGAAGGATAAGTGGACCAAAGCCTCCCCAATATAATATTTAATCTTCTTCATTTTTTATGACTTACTATATTCTTTGGTCGGAGCGAATAGGAAAGGAGGGAGATGGAAGATATCTCTTTTAGAGGGATTCAAATCTCACCTCCCTACCCAAACTCAAAAAAAAACACTAGTATGTTTGTGCTTTCACGCAATTACAATATCATGTGCAAGCGAAAGACTGGGTGCAAACTGTCGCCGAAATGCTTTCTGAATAGTGTCAGTCTTTTCAGTGTGCACTTTGTGTACTGACAAGTTAGACAGTTTTGTTGCGTAAGGTCTGCGCTAGCAGTTTTATTTATACAAAATCTTGAGTTTCCTAGTTAATTTTGTGTTGCATCGTACGTCGGTTGAATCAGAAAATTGGTTTACTGATCCTATATTGACTTTGATATTCTTGATAGCTCTACTTTTTATCTTCTTCTTGATTTCTGTCACAAATAGGTCTCCGTGAATTATTAAGTATGGTCTACTATGAAAACGTGAGACTTTTGTTGGAAGTGGTTTGGTAATATCAAGCTTATTGTGCATTTTGGCGATTTCTTCATATGCAGAAGATAAGTGTTTTTCTCGAATTTTCCAATTCTGTGCAGATAACACTTTATTGAATAATGGAGTCAACTTCTTTGCGCATTTTAGGCGAGAAAATGCTGTGCCAAACCATTTACTATACGGCGCATACTCTTTTTCTATTAAGAAACAAAGCCTCATGACATCTCCAACCAATCTTGCAGCAATGATTTTTGAGCCAAGTTCGTCGCCTACGTCACCACACCTACCTACAAAAGCTTCTTCCTGAGATATTCTTCGCCATTGTGATGCAAGTAGGTACAACCATACATCTTTTGGATAATAATCAAATCTCTTTCTTATCCTGTTGAGTCCAAGATCATCATGAAAAATCTTGCCACTCTTTATGGTTCTGAGTTTCTGCTCTGAAAAGGTTAACCAGTCCAATGCATTCATTTCATCATCGGTGTCAATATCAAGATACTGTTTGAAAAATGATTTCAATGAAAAAATCTCAATCTTATGATTTACGGGGCCCTCTTCGATTTCCTCTAACCACTGATCTCCTTCATCATCCTGTTCACTGAAATTAGTAGAATAGCCACGAAATTTATAGGGTAACCTTTCACTCAGAACATTTGAAATCTTCTCTCGGTTCTTCCTATAATCAGTTTCACACAGAAACAATAACAAACGAAGACCCCAACAGTGATCCGTTGACTGCGGAGTATCAAATCCAAGAACCTCAGAACCAGACCCAATAAGTCCAACCGAATATTTAAGCTCAGGAAATTCTGATTCCAAGATGTGTTTCACAACCTCTTTGTAAAATAATTCGCTTAACTGCAACCCAGAAATAAAATCTGTCATATAATCAACTTCAAACTCTTACGAATAAAAGCTTAACACTAAAAACTATTGGCGCGCAAAAATCCATCACGAAATCTTTGTCTAGAAAGGTGCGCGATCATTCCATTTCATTCCTCGACATCCTTTCTATATTTCTTCCACAAGAGTTCGAATACAAAGTAGAACGGAGTAGTCAATACAATGTCCGAGAATATCACTACAGCATTGAACTCCATTTTACGAAAGACACCCCAAGTCCCTAATTGGATGAACATGAAAGATAGTATTCTATAGACTAGAGTCTTGGTAGCTGTTCTCTTAATCAAACGATTCATACTTTCACCTTCTGATATGTTTACCAAATATAACGCAAATGCGCGGCAAGTCTGCACAAGCAAAGACGACTACATCAATAATAAAAGTTTAGTTTCTTTATATCATAAGCTACTACGTTTACAGCAACGTTTTTTGTCGCGGAGGACATACTCTGGATTACCAGTTGCTTTCTTTCCTTTGCGTATGCAGCTTTCAAGTGTTCTTGATTGAACGTGTTATCCAACTAAAATTATTTCACGGAGCTATGATGCTATGCGTTATTTGATGAAGACAAACATTTATTCTATAGCAGCGGAATAATCTTGAAAAAATCTATCACTAACTTGGAAGAGGTTGCAAAATCTGCAAGGCGATTAAAATAGGTTTGTACCATTTTGAAGTATGTTGGCGGAAGGGTAGATGAAGAGAGTTGTTGCAGTAACATTTCTTAATTATTTCATAACAGGAGGACTTGGATTGATAATTCCATTGTTGCTTTTGGAGAGAAACGTCAATTTGGCGGAGATTGGCCTCGTAATATCCATTATGCCTCTAGTATTTCTTTTTGTTCGGTTATTGTTTGCCGCACTTGCAGATCAGTTGGGATGGACTCCTTTTTTTGTCTTGTTGAATTGGCCTGGGACATTTTTTTCGACTGTAATATATTTTCTTGCAAACTCCACTTTTGGATTTTTTCTAGGAAAGATCGTTGAAGCGGTGAAGGAATCTTCCTATTGGGCGGTGAACAGAACTGCTATTTTCTCATTGTCACCTAAACAAAAAGGAAAAGAAGCAACAAGAATATCTGCTGTTATATCACTATCTTTTGCTATTGGCAGCGCGGTATCAGGCTTGGGGATTACTTATATGGGATTTTCATTTACGTTGGGCATTTTGATTGTAGCGTCATCGATTATGGGGATTCCTGCTGCGTTGCTTTGGCGTACAGATAAGAGAGATTCAAAACTGAAGATTTCAAGTGTAATTGCCTTACTTGACCCGAGAGGTAGAAGTAAAACATTCTGGATCGTTTCATTTGCTATGCTGTTCTATAGCCTTGCGCTATATCCTCTTGGAGCGTTGCTTCTGCCAGTTTTTATGGCTCAACAATTAGAATATGGTTACGTTTCGATAGGGATGGCCTTTATGTTCTACAATGTAATTTCTTTCTTGGTGGCAATCTACGCTTTAAAGATACCATTAGAAATTGAGCGAGTTTTCGTTCAGAGTATGCTCGCATTGTCTGCAACATTTTTACTGGCAAACTCAGGCATCTACTTCCCTGCACTTTTCTTATTACTTGCTGTCGCAAACGGCCTTGGATTAGGCTTCTTCGAATCCATAATTGCCAAAGCCACGGAAAACAGAATGACGGTTTCTGTTGATATCGGATTACTACATATACCTGTAAGACTTGCTGAGTTCTCCTCAGTGCTGGGTGCAGGATTCATCGCCCAAACCATAGGATATTCACCTATGTTCGGAGCTTCAGGAATCTTCTTCGTAGCATTCTCGATACTCTCATTATATGTTTTAAAAACGAGAAAGAAATCAAGATGACATCAAAACATTTGACAGGACAAATCTGAGAGAACCAAATCAGCTGCAAAGGTCTTCTTCTACGTCTCAAGAACACCCAATGCTTTTAACTTATCCACTGATTGCGCATGTAGTTCCAATATCTTTCTTCTGTAGACCCCTGTTATGTGAGAGATTAGAGTACTTGTTGCGTTTAGAATCAGCCTAACAATCATACGATTGATCAGTCGATTATTCCAGTCTCTTAATTATATGGTATCCATACTTGGTTTTCGTGATGGGTGAGATTTGTTGTTTCTGAAGAGCAAAGGCAGCTTTCTCGAATTCTTTGACCATTTTCCCTCTGCTGAAGCTACCGAGGTCTCCGCCACGTTTTCCTGATGGGCAGATTGAGACTTCTTTAGCGATTTTTGCAAATTTTTCTCCTTTCTTCAACCGTTCTAGAACTGTTTTTGCCTCTTTTTCTGTTTTTACAAGAATATGAGCACAGTGAACTTTGTTTGGCATGAAGAAATAATCGTTGGAAACTGTTTATAAAGTTTTGACAGACCGTTTATGTGTACAGTACTATATGTCCTAAGTAGTGTCTATTAGTACTCTCGTTCAAGGTCAATAATGCTTCCGAGTCCGTTGCCTCTGGAAAATCTCTCGATGTTCTCTACAACTTCAGTCCAGCGGTGTAGATCATCGAATGGTGACGCGGCGCGATGAGGAGACAAAACCACGTTTTGAAGTGTATGAAAGGGATGTGAAAAAGGGTATTTCCGTCCCTTACTGTCTGAGCATGGTTTGTAGTTGTACCAAACATCGATAGCAGCTCCGGCAATCACATTGTTTTTCAGTGCCATGAATAAGCTCTCTTCGTCGATCACATTTCCCCGAGCAACATTCGCCAAAAGTCCAGTGGGTCCTAGAAGTGTAAGTTCCTCAATGTGAATCAAGCCTTGTGTAAGAGATGTTAAAGGAACTGCTACTATGAGAGTGTCTACTTCATCTAGAAACTGGTGAAGTTCAGGATAACTATACTTACTTGCTGGAGTTGGCAACTCGCTAGATTGTTTGCTCCAGTCTCGCCGGAATATTGAAAATCTCAACTTGAAACCTGAGAGAAATTGATGAACTTTCTGGTTGATTGCACCATAACCTAGAAGGCCTATCACTCTATCTCTCAAAGGCAGAGATTTAGCGTTATCATCACCTTTTCTCCATTCTCCAGCAACCATCCAATTATGGTGTGTAACTATTTTATTAGTTAACGCAAACAGCAAAGCAACAGCGTGTTGAGCAACAAAGTATGAGTTTCCGTGACAATTAGCCAGAAGAACACTTCTGGAACGATTGAGTTCTCTGAAAAGATCTATTAAATGTTGAACGCCTGCTCCCGGATTGATGAAAAGCCGAAGTCTGCTGGCTGCTAGCAGAAGTTCTTTTGTTGGGCGCCAACCCACAATTATGTCTGCTTCAGGAGCCAATTTGACAAGGTTTTCTTGAGAAGTATCAGAAGGAAAAACCAATTCAACATTCGTACGTGCTAATCTACTATTCAGATGATTTCTAAGATTCTTATTCATATCTCGTATGAAAAGCACATTTGTTTTTCGTGACATGAGAATTGTTCACTCATTGGATAAAATAAGCTTTTTTAAAATCATGATAAGTGTTACATTTAATCTAAGATTCTCAATGGTTTTCGGATACTCCAAGATTGTTGAAGTATCGTTACGGCGTTAGTGTTGAAGAGGTGAAGGCTCTTGTTGGTGAATCTCATCAGCGCGTGTCAAAACCGACGGGGGGGGGGGGGGGTAGGTGTCTG
>JGI2173J19968_10000630_pt1 | contig 13490 bp, 10 predicted proteins | sample DeeMarSWOR136_30_FD_19968 | JGI IMG/M metagenome (IMG submission 19968) | reverse complement strand
AGGTTAGAGATGGAGATCTATCTCATGCAACATGGAGAGGCTTACTCCGAGGATCAGGATCCGGAGCGATCCTTGACTCCCAATGGAGAAGAGCAGATTCGCTCCACTGGAAAGGCCCTCAAGAAACTCGGAGTCGATGTGGACCTCATGGTCTCGAGCCCCAAAAAGCGGGCCCGACAGACGGCGGAGATCGTCGCGGGACAGTTGGGCTATTCCAAGGAGGGGATCGAAGTCACGGAGACCCTGGAGCCCTTGGCACCGAGTGAAGATCTCATCGCTTATCTCAGGCGTTTCGGTGATAGGAGGAAGGTGCTGCTGGCCGGACATTTACCCTCCCTTGGGAAAATCGCAGCGAATTTGNTGAGCGANNNAGGGGATGTTTCCNTCCNCTTTGAGATGGGCGGTGTCTGTCGCATCGATGNAGAGGCGCTTCCAACCCATGCGGGGGATTTGCGTTGGGTTTTGCCCCCGGCACATCTGAGACTCCTGGCGGAAGGAAAATGAGACCCTGAGAAACTTTAAAAACGAGCTCTGAATGAATTCAAAATTTTTCCCTTTGCAGTTTCCTGAACTCTTGGAGAAGACCGTTGTCCCTGAGCGAAATTCGGATACCTGGGAATTCGGAAAAGGAGCTCTGAGCGCGAATCAAAGATTTTTTCGCCAAGTCTTGGGAACGAAGGCGCGCCTCAGGCGATTTTTGCAATGAAGCAGGTGTTGAAATGCTCGAAAAAAGATTTTTGAGCGGCGAAGAGCGAGTTTTTTCGAGACGTCAAGCGAGAGGTTGGAGGAAAAGGAAATGCCAAATGACAAATGACGGGGTCCGAACCACGTCCACGAAATACACGGACACGGACACGAAACACAAGAAAGACGAACACGAACAAGGAGCGAAGGGGGATCCGGTCAACAGAGCAGAAAGCATTGAAGCGAAGGGATAAGGGCCTTCTCCTGATGAAAAAACATGGAAACGCCAGACTTAGAAATCGTGGAGATGGGAAAACTGACTCCAGAGCTGATCGCTGAGAGGCACGGAATTATCCGGGAACTCTGGTGGGGGAAGCCCTGGTCAGGCAATCTAGAGAGGATGAAGCGCTACGCAGAAAAATACCTCTTTATCAAGGGATCCACCCCCGTTATCCTCACCGCCCCCCATGCCGTTCCCCATGATCGGGGAAATTACAATGGGAAAAACCTCTTAAAGCCCCAGGATGAGTTTACCGATCTCATCGTGCTGAGGGTTTGTCAAAAGGCCAACTGTTTCGGACTGGTTCCCCTGACGAAGCTGAGGGATCCCAATATCGACGGTTTTGATGGCGTAAAGGCAAACGAAACCCCCTTCTTCCGGTGTCTGAAAGGCCTCGTCGTCTCTCATGATATTCAGTTGCTTCTCGATATCCATGGACTGGACAGAAGGCGCAAGGGAATTGATATCGAGATCGGGACGAGATTGGGGGCCAGCCTGAGGGGAAGAAGGGAATTCTTGGAGCAATTGGAGGAAAATCTGAGGAGCGGTTCGGATTACCTGATCAGGAAGGACCGCTATTTCATAGGAGGGGAGATCGTTCGGAATATCATGGGGAGGATACCTGCCATCCAGCTGGAGATCCACAGGAGGCTTCGGGGCGACGGCCATTCCGCTGAAATGGATACATTGATTGGGATCTTGGCCAATTTCGTAAATTCCCTCCCATTAAAACTACGCTTCACCCCTTTACCCCGATAAGAAATACCCCAAGAAAAATAAACGCTGACGCCACCAGTCGAACGAAGGCATACTTTTCCTTGAGCACGGCGGTCCCCATGAGGACCGCAAAGACGACGCTGATCTGGCGTATAGCGACGATATAGCTCACCTTTGTTAAGGTCATTGCGTAGAGGATAAGGAAATATCCGAGAAATTGTATAAGCGCAACCAGAAGGATATTTCGTCTATTCCTTCTCCATTCGGGCATGATGCTGGAGTGTCTGGTCTTGAATACGTAAGGGGCATACAAGGTGAGTCGAGGCAAGAGCAGGAGATAGTAGAAGATGAAGGGATGCATGCGGCTAACGCCGATTTTATCAACAATGGAATAGAGGGATACGAGAAGAGCCGTTAAGAGGGCCAACTGGTAGGGCTTATCCTTGAGCGAGACGAGGGGCTTCATGAATTCCCTCCACTGCGGGGTTCGAAAACCGATCATATAGGCACCGACGACCACCAGGAGGATTCCCATTACTCCTCCCACCGTCAATCTCTCGCCGAGGAAGAGGACCGCCCAGAGCGTTACAAAGAGAGGAGCGGAGCGGGCGAGCGGATAAACCAGGGACAGATCTCCTGCTTCATAGGCTTTGGCCAGGATGATCGTATAAACGACATGGATAAAGCCGCTTATCCAGATCAATGCCCATCCCGTTAACGGAATGGGGAACCTATGGAGGTTGGCCCAAAAAAAGGGCAAATAGAAGAGAAAGGAAAAGAGAAAAACCCACCCCATGAAGACCAATTTATCCTGACTCGACTTCATGAGCATGTTCCAGAAGACGTGGATAAAAGCCGAGGCCAGGACCAATCCGAGGGGATAGATTTCCATGTTCGTTCTCACGGAGAAATTTTCCCCCGTATATGAAAAAAGAGGCCGAATGTCAAGAATAGTAATCCCGGTGTTTCCTTAATTTTGTCGAGAAGGCCGTTGTTTATTAGGAGAATCTAGATACCTGGGAATTCGGAAAAGGAGCTCTGAGCAAGTTGCGGTTCTGTGGTGTTGCAGTGCTGCAGTGTTGCGGTCGGAAAAGGGAAAGAGGTTAGAGGTTGGAAGCAGAAGGAGAAATGCCAAATGGCAATGAGTTAGTTGGTTGTATTAGTTTGAGTGGTTTTATTGGCTAAAAATGGAAAGTTCAAATGGCAAAATCCAAATTTCGAATTAGGTTCAAATGGCAAATGATGGGGTCCGAACCAAAAACACGAAACAAACGGACACGAACTCTGAGCGAAGGGGCAATCCTGTTCCCCAATGAAAAGCATATTCCCATGTAAGATCAATTGGTTAAAAAAAATCGCGACGGAAAAATCAGGAAACTCCGGTAGTAATCTCAAAGGCAAAAGGATATAATTTTTCTGGCACATTGACGGATACGATCGCAGCGATAGGGAGGTCTCCGGAGGCATGGAGATAAAGACTCAGGTAGTGATAATCGGGGGTGGCATCACGGGTGCGGGTATCGCCCGAGATTTGGCCCAGAGGGGCATTGATTTTATCCTCATGGAAAAGGGCGGCTTGGCAAACGGAGCGTCCGGGAGAAATCACGGATACCTCCACAGTGGGGCCAGATACGTCGTTACCGATCCCCTTGCGGCCAGGGAATGTATCGAGGAAAACCGAATTCTCAAGAAAATCGCACCTGGTTGTATCGAGGACACGGGAGGACTCTTCGTATCGCTTCCCGAGGACGACAGCAGCTACAGGAAACAATTTCTGAGGTCGTGTGAGGAGATTGGAATCCCGACGAGGTGTCTGACTCCATCTCAGGCGCTGGAATTGGAACCCAATTTGTCCCCTGATATTACCGGTGCTATCGAAGTCCCCGATGCAGCCATCGACCCCTTTCTCTTGGTTTTTGCCAACATCGAGGAGGCGGGAAAATATGGGGAGGAAATCCTGCCCCACACAGCGGTCACCCGCCTCATACGGAGCCGCGATCGCATAACGGGGGTGGAGGCCTTGAATCTGGAGACAGGTGAACCATTTACCGTTAGTGCAGATGTCGTGGTCAATGCCGCAGGGGCGTGGGCCGATAAGATCGCTCGCCTTGCTGACCTCTCACTGCCTTTGGGATTGTCCAAGGGGAGCATGGTAGTCAGCAACCGAAGGGTAAGCCATCGGGTCATTCACCGTTGCCGAACCCCGTCAGACGGGGACATCGTTGTTCCCAATTACACGGTGTCCATCCTGGGAACCACCTCTATCGACACGAGTGAACTGGAAAGGCTTTCCGTTGAGCCAGGGGAGGTGTCCTTTCTCATCGACGAGGCATCCAAAATGCTCCCGCCATTGAAAGGGGCCCGATATATTAGGGCCTATGCAGGGGTTCGGCCGCTATTCAAATCCGACTCGGAGGGGGATTCGCGAGAACTCAGCAGGGGATTCGTCTTGCTGGATCATGAGCTTCGCGATGGGGTGAAGAACTTCATCACCATTACAGGGGGAAAATTGATAACGTATCGGCTTATGGCGGAAAGAACCGTCGATCTCCTTTGCGGAAAGATGGGACGAGAGATCCCCTGTAAGACTCATATAACCCCGTTGGAGAAGCTCAAAGGAAGCGGGAGGGGGAGGGGTGAGCACCTGAAGGGTCTCGGCCGAGAGGCCGATAGGCGAGATGCCGAGGTTATTTGCGATTGTGAACTCGTTACCCGCGGGGAATTGGAGGAGGTAGTGGCGGGCCTCTCCCTAAAGGGCCTCAGAGAAATCCTCCACCGCACTCGATTGGGCAAGGGGACCTGCCAGGGGGCCTTTTGCAGTTATCGCCTCTTGGGAATGCTCCATGGCATGGGGAAGGAGGGGCATATGGACTCCAATGCCCAGCTCAAGGAATTCTTGGAGGAGAGGTGGAAGGGCATCCGGCCGGTTCTCTGGGGGGACCAGCTGCGCGAACATCAGTTCATTGAGGAGATCTACCTAGGAATCCTCAATCTGGACAAGGCCAAATGATGCACTACGATGTCATCGTGATTGGCATGGGGCTAGCCGGGTTGATGGCGGCCAAGACTGCTGCGGAAGGGGGAAAGAGAGTCCTCCTCTTGGGGAAGGGTGTGGGAAGGGCCCACACCCATACGGGGTGTGTCGATTTATTGGGGTATTACCCACCCCGTTCATCCGTTCCAGTGGAAAATCCCTTTGAATTTATCGGGCGGTTAATCGAGGAGAGGCCCAATCATCCCTACGCTCGGGCTGGAGCACCGGATATTCGGGAGGCCCTCACCTCATTCCTCGGCCTTTTCGACGAAGGAGACTATCACTATCTCTGTCGAGAGGGGAAGAACACCATCACCCTCACCCCCGCGGGGTGCACACGGGCGACATACCTTCTCCCATCGACCATGGTCTGGGGAGGCATTGAGGATGAAAGGGACGTTTTGATCGTGGGTTTCGATGGCCTCAAGGATTTTTATAGCGCCTACATCGCCCATAACCTCAATTCCCTCGGGAAAGGGGGACACCTTCCCTTCACAGCGAGGCCGATATCCCTCCCGCTGTCGGAATTTTCCGCTCGGAAAACGGCCCCAGCCCTGGTCTTGGCGCGTTTCTTCGAAGAGGAGGGGTTTCGGGATAGAATCGCCGAGGCGGTCCGCGCTGAGCTTAGGGGGGAGGAACGGGTGGCATTCCCGGCAGTACTGGGCGTGGAGAGATCCCAGGAGGTGAAGAGGGAGCTGGAGGAGAAGCTGGGGACAACGGTATTTGAGATGCCCACCCTCCCTCCTTCGGTCCCGGGATATCGGCTCTTTCAGGCCTTTAAACGGCATTTGCAGCGGAATGGGGTAACTGTGGTCATGGGGTTTGCCGTAACCGAAGCTTTCCTTCGGAACGGCACGTGTTCGGGGGTGACTGTTACCTGTCCACCCGTTCAGAGGACCTACTCTGCGGAAATGTTCATCTTGGCGACGGGAAGCTTCTTCGGGGGGGGATTGGAGGTGAAGGGGGAGAGGGGCGTGGAGCCCATATTCGGCCTTCCAGTGCATCAGCCAGCTTCGAGGGATGCGTGGTTTGGAGATCGATTTTTCTCTGATGATCCACATCCCATTGCCCATGTTGGGATCATGGCCGATGAACGGCTCAATCCCATCGATGAGGAGGGAAGGGCAGTGGTGAGCAACCTTCATGTGGCCGGTTCAATTCTCTCCGGCGCCGATCCTCTGCGGGAAAAATCCGGGGGTGGGATAGTCCTTTCCACGGGGTACAAGGCCGGGAAAGGGGATTTCCATTGAAGAAAGAAAGCGTCAGAATTGAGGACAAAACGGATCTCTGCATCCGGTGTGCCACCTGCATGGAGTTCTGCCCGGTTCTCAAGGTTACGGATCGATTTCCGGGGCCGAAACAGGCGGGACCCGGGGGGCAACGGTTTAGAGGTCCAGGGGTTCCCCCTGTGGATCGGTGCGTCGATCTCTGCATTGGATGCAGCATGTGTGAGTTGGTATGTACCTCCGGGGTGGACATCTATCGGCTCAATTTGATGGCGAAGGCTAAATACTACGATGAACACGGAATCCCAGTAAGGGACCGAATTCTCGCCAATTTCAACCGCTGGATGAACCGAATGCCGTGGATCACCCCGTTAATGAACAGGATGTCTCGAATCACCCTTATGAGAGGGATTTTGGATCGGCTGTTTGGAATTGATAAAAGGAGACCCCTGCCGGATTTCCAAACCCCCACCTTCAGGCAGTGGTTCGGGAGGCGAGCCGGTAGCAGCCCGATATCCCTTGAACCGTCAGCCAACGGAAAGGTTGGGTATTTCTACGGGTGTTTTACCAATGTCGGTGAAGTGGATGTGGGAAAGGCGGTGATCGGGGTTTTGGAGGGAAACGGGATCCAGGTGACCGTCCCCGAGCAAGATTGCTGCGGCATTCCCATGCTGGGAGGTGGGGATCTGGAGTCCGCTCGATCGTTTGCCCAGAAGAACCTCCTCTCTCTGAAAGCCGCCATCGATTCGGGCATGGATATCGTCTATAGCTCCAGCACCTGTGGTTATATGATTCGCCATGAATACGCAAGCTTGTTTGGGCTTCAAGGAGCGGTGGAGGTATCGAAGAAAACCTATGACGTTTGCGAATACCTCATGGGTCTCCAAGAGAAGAAGCTGTTGAAACCTCCCTCCGAGATCCGGAGGAGGCTAGTCTACTTCAGCCCCTGCCATGTAAGGGCCATGGGGGTTGGGCTGCCAGCCCTGGAGCTCTTGAGGCTGATTCCGGGGCTTCAAATCGATCTCGTCGATGAGGGATGTTGCGGATTGGGGGGACTGTACGGCTTCAAGAAGGAGACGTATGAGATCTCCATGGAGATAGGAAGGGATCTGGCCGAGCGCTTGTTGAAGTTGGGACCCGATGCCGTTGTAACGGACTGTGAGGGGTGTCGATTACAGATAAGGCATCTAACAGGCATGAAGGTCGTGCACCCCATCCAGGTCCTCCGGGATGCGTACGAGGCGTAATGAGCCCGTTTTCCCGAGATCTCAACCGAGGATCCCGACATGATACCTTCAATCAAGAAACTATCTGCCGCGGTCGCGCGGAATCTCTTGGGCGTCTTTTTCGATATTGACGACACCTTTTCGACCCGAGGGAAGATTCATGTCAGTGCATACCGGTCCCTGTGGGCATTGAAGGAGTCCGGCCTGTGGGCAGTCCCGATTACCGGACGGCCCGCCGGGTGGTGTGACCACATTGCCCGTATGTGGCCTGTGGACGGGGTTGTCGGGGAAAACGGGGCCCTCTATTTTTGGTTCGATGAGAAGGAACGGAAGGTGAAGAAGCGGTTCCTCGATTCTGAAGATGTGCGGGCCGAGAAGCGGAAGCGCCTGGCCCGTATAAAGGAGGAGATCCTGGACTCGGTTCCGGGCTCAGCGGTTGCCAGCGACCAACTTTACCGCGAGACCGATCTCGCCATCGACTATTGCGAGGACGTGAAACCCCTCGGTCGCAAGGCCGTCGACCGAATTTGCGGGATTTTCAAAAAGCACGGTGCCCGGTGCAAGGTCTCCTCTATCCACGTGAACGGATGGTTCGGCGATTACGACAAGTTGGCGATGACGAAGGCCTTTGTCCGGGAGCGGTGGGGGCTGCAAGCGGAGACGAATACGGACCGCTTTCTCTTCTGCGGCGATTCCCCCAACGACGAGCCCATGTTTCAGTACTTCCAGGTCACAGCGGGGGTAAAAAACGTCCTCCGCTTCGCCGACCGTATGGAGTACTTGCCGTCCTTTGTGGCATCCCGAGAAGGAGGGGAGGGCTTCGCCCAAATCGTTGAAACCATACTCCGAAAAAGGAGAAGAAAAAGGAGAAGGGGACGTAGTTAAATTGTCAAGTTATTACTACGCACGTAATTCAACAATTTAACTACGTCCCCTTGTATTCGCGTATTCGCGGGGGAGCTTCGTTCAGAACAAGATCATACATTTTTGCGGATCGAGAAACAGGTAGAGTTCTTGTCCTTCTTCTTGTGGTAGGTGATACGGAACCTGCACCCTGATCATAGTGCCGCCCACGTCTACGAAAAAGTACAGAAAGTTACCCAAGTACGCCTTATGGACAATGGTACCCTTGAACAGGTTCTCCCTGGCTTGAGGGGGTTCCGTAAATACTTCCACATCCTCAGGACGTATGGATGCATGCACTTTTTTTCCTGGTGTTGTTGCCGTGACGTCGGGCGTCTTAGACTGCAACTTCTCGCTGAATTCGGTGCGCACGTAAACTGTGTCCGTGTCCTGGAGGACCCGGACGACCTCCCCTGGCATGAAGTTCATGGTGCCGATGAAATCCGCGACAAATCTATTGGCGGGCTTTTCGTATATCTCATGAGGAGTGCCGATTTGCACCACGTTCCCCGAGTCCATGATGGCGATTCGATCGGAGATGACCATCGCCTCCGCCTGGTCGTGGGTGACGTAGACCGAGGTGATCCCCATACGTCTTACCAGGCTCTTGATTTCAAATCTCATTTTCTCCCTGAGCTTGGCATCCAGGTTGCTCAGCGGTTCGTCCAACAGTAGCACTTTGGGATTTCTCACCAGAGCCCGCGCAAGGGCCACCCTTTGCTGCTGCCCGCCGCTCAATTGAGCTGGGTATCTCTCTTCCAAGCCATTCAACCCCACTAATTCCAATACCTGTTGCGCCCGCTCTTGAATACTCCGCCTGGGTATCCCCTGAAGTTTCAAGCCGTAAGCGATATTACTGAATACCTTCATATGCGGCCATACGGCATAGTTTTGGAAAACCATGCCGATTCCCCTCTTTGACGGCGGGACGAATCCGTCCGAAAGCATCGGCTTGCCGTCAATGACGATATTCCCCTCCTCTGGTTTCTCCAATCCGGCGATGCAACGCAAGGTGGTCGTCTTGCCGCATCCGCTGGGCCCGAGAAGCGTCAAGATCTCTCCCTCGATCACATCAAGCTGTATGTGATTAACTGCCACCACGTTTTTAAAGCGCTTGAACAGATTTTGGATCTCTATGAACGCCATTGAATCTAGTCTCCTTTACTGATCGAACAATGTGCGGCCCACCTTCGAGGTCCCTCGCAGCACATGCCGTGACTTTTTACGTGCCTCCACCGGGACCCCAGGCTGCTTTGAGGATGCCCCCCGCAATTCTCGATATGATTAGCAGAAGGATAAAGGTGATCACAATCATGAGAAACGCCATGGCGGCGGCGATTCCGAACTCCATTCCGCGGTGCCAGTTCAAGAAGATTCCTATGGGCAGGGTTTCCCATCCTCCCCGATAGAGGAATATTGCTGTAGTGATCTCCTGGAACGCCATGATGAAAAACATCACCACGCCAACGAGCACCCCTTTGACCAGCAAGGGTAAAGAGATGTTCATAAACGTTCTGAGTTTACCCGCGCCCGATACTTCGGAGGCCTCTTCGAGCGAAATATCCAATTGCAAGTAAGAGGAATGAGCCATCCGCAAGAAGTACGGGAGCCGCCGCGCAAACAGGGCCAGCGGCATGATGATCCAATGTGTGGCTAAGGGTATGTCTTTCCAAAATGCCAGGAGATAACTCACCCCGACCGCGATACCTGGGAATGCCAGCATCAGTGTGATCACAAAGTCGAGCGCATCTTTCCCCGGGACACGGGTGCGGACGATGAGATAGGCGGCCGGAAGCCCGAAGGCAATCCCGAAAAGCAGGGCCACCCCGCTGAAGACGAAGGAGTTTTGTATCAGGCCCGGGCTTTCTAGGAGGATGAGCCTGAAATTTTCGAGGGTCCAATACGTTGGAAACGGCTCGAAGACCCATCTCCTGGAAAAGGCGGATAACCCCAGCACGATCGGAATGAGCAGGACGAGCACGGCGATAAAGAGCATGTACAAATACCCGCCCAATTTCACCAACGGGTTTGGCTCGATCACTCTCCCTTCAGCCGTTGTCCCTTTCGAGAGGCCCGTGTACTTTTTCCTCTCGACCCACCACCTGGCGAGCAGAAAGAGAGTAATGCACACGATGGAAGAAACCATCACCGCCACGATCCCCATGTATTTCCGATGTACATCGGTAAAGTGATAGGCGATGTTGATGTACGCAATCGAGGGGAGAAAGTCCACCTGCCCNAAAATCAATGGCGTGAGCCAGTCCGTAAAGGGCCAGAGGAATACGATGGCGGCGCCCGCCAGATACGTTGGAGTGCACAGAGGCAACGTGACCGTGAGGAATCTCCACAAGCCGCTTGCCCCCTCGACTTCGGCGGCTTCTTCAAAGGAGGGGTCTATGTTGGTGAAACCCGCCGAAAGACCAAGGACAATAAAAGGGAGCATGTGCAGGGATTGAATGAACACCAGCCCGTGCAGCCCGTAGATGAAATTTATGGGTGTCTTGATCAAACCCGAGTCCAGAAGGAGCAGATTCAGAGTTCCATACTTGCCGAAAAAGATGATGAATGCGAATACGCCGGCGAAAGCCGGCAAGACAATCGGTAAAAGAATGAGGGCTGTGAAAACTGTCTTCCCCCAGTGCCTATACCTCGCCAGAATGTACGCCAGGGGCACCCCGAACAAGGTGGTCGTCAGGAGCACCAGCGCGCTCAGGAGCAGGGTATTTCCAAAGGTTTTAAGATAAAACGCCTCTTGGAAGAATTCCAGGTAATTGTTTATGCCCCAGCTGTCGGTTTCAGCGATTTTGAAGCTTTCAACCAGCAGAATCGAGATCGGATAGAGCACGAGTAAGGCAATGACCGACCATAGGAGTGTCGCAAGAAAGATATTGCCGCGAGACATTTTACATCCTTTACCATCTCCTACGTGATGTACGAGCGAGCGGTGGCTCGCCCGTACATCAAGCGCAGCACGAACGGTTTTGTCAACATTCAGTTAATGAATTCGGCAACGTGATTACGACCTTACGTTACCGTTACGGCGCGACAAGCAGAGACCGTGCCTTCGATGCGGCCAGGCGGGCTGCCGCATACGCGCCATCTACCTCGAAGAGCTTTCTGGCTTCTTTTATTTTCGCCTCAGCCTTCGTCACGTCCATCTTCTGGGCTTTCGCGGCCTGAGTTTCTCCCTCAACTTCCTCTATCAGGAACAGGCTGCTTTTCAACTCGCCCCACTTTCTGAAGATCTCGTACTCATAGTAGCGATTGACGTCGTCCCATCTTTTGGCCGCGAGATCCAGGTCGTACTCAATGAACCCGACTTTCAGATCCCAGAACGAATCGACTCCGATCGCAGCCTTCGCGTGCTTGGCCATTTCAATGCCTTCTTTTTCCCACGCGGAGAACTTAATGTCCGTCCTGGCTGTGAAGTATCTCCCCTCCAGCACGTATTTTTGTCCGTCCATGCTGAATAGCCAGTCCAGAAAGATCTTCCCGACCGCTTCATTGGGCGCGCCTTTCAACAGCGCCACTGCCTCTGGAACCAGGATGGTTTTTTCCGGGAGCAAGTCACGCACGGGATAGCCATCTTTGCGCGCAGCCATCGCGTTCATTTGCGGCTGCGCGATCCCGATGGGAATTTCGCCGCGGGCCACCAATTGGGTCGTATCCGTGCTGCCGGTGGAGAAGCGGGCTAACTGCGCTGCCAATAATCTGTTGTATGCCCAGGCTTCCTTTTCCCCAAATGCCTGCAAGTGAATTTCAACGCATTCATGCATTGTGCCAGAGGCGTATGGCAGTGTTTGCACGATATTGCCCCTGTAAATGGGGTTGAGCAGATCCTTCCACGTTTTTGGAGGTGGCAGCTTCAGCCTTTTCAAAACCTTCTCGTTGTACAGATTGGTCACGATCCAGGGCGCGAAGCAGGTCCAATAATAATCTTTATCCTTTACCTTCATGCCGCCCCATTCGGCGGGGACCTTATTCCAATCCTTTGGCTTGTAAGGGACGATCAGCCCCTCCTTCTTCGCGATTTCATGCGCCGGGGCGCCGGCGCCGAGGAATACATCGGCATCCGGTTTGCCGCCCCATGCCCTCATTTTATCCACGACGACCGGCCATCCGCCCGGCCGCACGAAGGTGATCTCCACGTCCTTACCATAGGTCTTCTTATAGTACTCCTTGAAACCCTTGGTCAGGCTGTCGGATAACTCCTTGTAAATGGGACCGACCCAGCCGACCTTGTCTGGCGCAGCTTTTACTTCAACCGGAAGCGCCGGAACGAGCAAGAGCACTATCGATAGGATAAAAATGGTTACTCTTACGAAGACTCTCCCCTTCATTGTTGCCCTCCTTTCAGAATGAAGTTACATAATGACGGTACTACCGTCTCCCTCGGCAAACTACCCTATCACCCCCTTTCATCGAAGTAAACTTCCCCCATGAAACCTGACGCACCTTTTTTCACACGTCTCTTATATGCCATATATTCGTAGATGTCAACACATAGAAAACGCCTTGTGACGCCCAACGAATACAACCCATTGTATTGACACTACCAGGAAAGCATGTTAAAAATCAACTAAGCCTGACGGGTCGTCCAATGGTAGGACGCGGGACTTTGGATCCTGAGATCTAGGTTCGAATCCTAGCCCGTCAGCCATTGATAATAAAGGGCTAGCTGGAATTCCGGCTGGCTTTTTCTTTTGGAAAATCCTGGATTATGCCTGTGTTGTGCTCATTTGTACCGCTGACACTCGCGCCCGTGGTTTACTTCTTTTCCTTTGGGCCTCTCTCCCACAAATATCCGTGGAACGGGGGAATGAACGTCTGTGCTTTTCGTGGTACACCCAAGCTCAAGGGCATGGGGCGGAAAGTAAAATAGTAGGCTTTTCCCCGCTTACAATTTACACGTGCCATGGCCCGGCCTTCCTTCAAACCCATCTCAGCCAGATGCTGTAAAAATTCGAGAAAATAAAAGATATTCAAAGAAAATCTATGATTTACTAAGTTTTTCGAATCTCTAAGAACATTCGAAAAAAATGAAACAAATAGGAATAAAGAGCAATAAACATATTTGGCGATAAATCGTTGCGAAACAGGCTTTGATTTCGCTTCTGTTTGTGATACTATCGGCTCTTCTTCGGTCAAACCATCCGTGAAAGCAGGATTCACTTATGTATTTGCGATGGGGCGAAGGAGATTGCTCCTGGTGCTCTGTTTAGGATTCTAACCCGCATGCGATTCCGTCTCAGTGTAACGTTTGGCGAAAGGAGATACAGCGCGATGAAAAAGCTTGCCACCGTAACCGTTGTGCTCTCGTTGTTTCTGGCTTCTGCTGCCTTTAGGGTCGCTTGGGCCGATCCTTGGGCGGTGGTGGCCAACCATGACGAGCGCAGCATCCACACCATTGACTTGGACAC
>JGI2173J19968_10000628_pt1 | contig 13502 bp, 13 predicted proteins | sample DeeMarSWOR136_30_FD_19968 | JGI IMG/M metagenome (IMG submission 19968) | reverse complement strand
AGAGGTATATCACTGACGCTCCCTAGGTAGTTGTAGTTTTCGTCATATAGGCTTAGAGATAGAATGCGGCTTGGGTTAAGACCTTGCATGTAGATAGATGGACCATCAAGTTGAAGATAGACAACTTGCGTTCCGACATCTAGGTATGCTGAGCCACTGCCCCACGCCCCAATGAAGTTGCCCTCTTGGTCGAGTAGTCCATCTGCGTCCAAGACGTAGGTTCCAGCTTCAGAAACTGAAACCTGCACTCCAATTTCCAGATAATCAAATCCTCCATCAAGCGGGTCGTCTGTATCGACTCCTTGATCAGTTATGATACCTGTCAAATAGGCTCCAGGCGCGTCGAATTCAGTGTAGGAATACTCCCTAGATAATGGAACGTCGTATGCGGAGCTAAGAGTGTTGAGATATTCGTCCCATAGGTTGATCGAGGCAACAAACGAAGGGTTGATCCGTGAAGCGTGAATCGTCGGTCCGTTGAGGGTGAGAACCACTATGTGTGTCCCAGCGGCAAGGTAGGAGGATTCGCTGTCCCTGACGTTGACATAGTTGTAGGATGCGTCGCCAAGTTGTGACGCGTCAACGAGGTAGTTCCCTGCTTCGGTAACTTCGACTTCAATGCCTATCTCTAGATAGTCGTAGGTTCCATCGCTGTCCGTATCAACTCCCCCATCATAGATGGTGCCGGTGAGGCTTGCTGGGGGAAGATCGAATTCGGTGTAGGAATATACCCGGGACAAGGGGACATCAAACAGATAACCAAGCCAATTGTAGTATTCATCATAGAGGTCGATCGACCTAACGCTGGCAGGGTCAAAGCCTGAAACATAGATGCTGGGGCCATATAAGGAAACGTCGACAACATGAACGCCCACGTCAAGGTACGTGAAATTTTCATTCCAGACAGGTATATCATTATGTGTTGAGTCCAAAAGCCCATGCATGCTCACCCCAAACATTCCTGAGGAAGCGACACTAACCTCCACCCCAACCTCCAAGAAATCGTAGGTCCCATCGCCATCCGTATCAACTCCACCATCATAGATCACACCGGTCAGGAATGCGGCCGGCCTTTCGAAGTCTGCGAGGGAATATTCTCTTGAGAGCGGGATTTCATTCATTGATCCGAGCCAGTTGAAGGATTCGTCATATAGGTCGATGGAGGAAACCATTGAAGGATTGCATCCAGAGACGCAAATTGTTGGTCCATCTAGCAAAACGTCAACGAAGTGGGTCCCTCGGTCTAAGTAGAGAGAATTGGCGCCGTAGACGTTGATCAGGTTGTAGGAAGAGTCCAGCAGACCGGAAACACTCACGGTGTAGAAACCAGAAGTTCGAACACGAACCTCTGCTAAAAGAACCAAGTATTCATATAGCAAGTTTTCGTCAGTGTCCAATCCGTAGTCATCGATGGTCCCAGTTAGGAGTGCGGATACGCGCCCTCGAGGCTGTGGCGGCGGCAAAAGCTTCTGCATCAACATTTCCGGAACAAAGTCGACGTACCTGACGATGGCGTGGTACTTGGTTGTGCCCAGTTCACCGTAGAATTTCATTAGGGTATGCGTGTTCATTAATCCGTCCTTGGGCATCGGCATGTATGGAGGAAGCCCCGGAAACTCCAACGGGGTCGGCACGACTTCAAAGATTCCAACGTAACTGCTACCAGAGGATGTAATCGAGATGTGGCGATTGTCCGAAAAGAGTTTATCATGCTCAAAAGAGCTGGTTTTAACCCAGAATTGACCGTTAACCGGAATCAACTGGCCAGAATCAACCGGCCATTCTATGTAGTCCGTTGGCTCAACGATCCATTTCATGATCCCAGTTATGTGGGATACAAAGTACACAGTAGCTCCATCTATAGTGTATGACCCGACCACCGTGTCCACCATCTTCATGTCAGGCTTTTTAGCCATCGCAGGAGTTCCTTTTTCATTATTCAAAATCGTGCGTACTAATGCGTATTCAGTCTTCTCTGCCTTTTCATTTTCTTTGACCGCCAACACTGGCGTCACAGTTGAAACAAGTATTAGAGTAAACACTAGAGTAACTAGCATCATTATTTTTTTCATCATCATCTCCTTCCATTTTACCACTACTTGGTGGTCTGGGTACTTATTTCATCGCGCCCCACACTCGGCGCTCCCTGGGAAAAAAATTCGGCAATCTGAGTGCACTTCTAATTCTGGTGTTCCTCGCTTCAATCCCTGCTTTTGGGGACTTAGAGGATGGCTGAGAGAGAGAAAGGAGAGGAGTGCCCAGAAACATGAAACAGATTCCTCCAAGCCAATCCCAGCAAGTCATGAAGCTCACTTTCCAACCGCGCTAGCACCGCTTCTTTTTCGCAGGTTTTTTCTTTTCAGGTTTCTTCTTCTTTTGAAGGGTCACGCCGTCACCCCCTCGTATCCTATATAGAGCACATCCGTATGCTCTAAAGATTACAATTGTATACGGCTATTTAAACATATCGGAGTTCCAAGGCGAAATAGCTAGCCCGTTTTAAGCGCAAATCGCTAAGTTTATATGTATACATTGGTATAACTTAGAGTATACAAAAAAGGCACAAACGAGGATCCCTGAATGAAAGTGATACCCGTACGTCTACCAGACAAAATAATTGAGATCATCGATAGACAGGTTCGTGAAGGTTTGTATGCCAACCGAAGTGCCGCGATAAGAGTTATAATAACCCGTTACGTCCTTGAAGAAACAGAAAGGATCTGAAGGGACCAAAGCTATTTGGAGCCTGTCCCCAAATGCGCGCGCATGACTGATAGAATTGAATCGCTTATAAGCCAAAAAAAGAGCACATTTTGCCCATATTTTCCTCGAAGAAAGATTTTTTGTCCATCATTCTTTGAAAGAAACACACAAATACTCTTAGGCTCCCCTAGTTTTTAGGAGTTATTCGAAGGTGGAGCTAAAGGGCTCTCTTATAGGAAACCCAGCATTGTTAAAGGAGGAACTGCGGATGGACGGTGAGGGAGATGAAGCTAACCAACATCTCGCGTCACTTCAGCAAAGACGCTATGTCGCTGGGATTTCTGAAAGAAGCACTCATTGCATTCTCCTTTGACATTGGTGGAATACTCGCTGGCTTCATAGTTGCTTCTCAATTCAATGTTTTTCAGCTTTCTCCATGGGCTATTGCCGCATATCCAGCCATCTTGACTGCAAGGGGGGTGATAAGCGGATTATTTAGTGGACGCCTTAGCACAGCATTACACATTGGAACAATTCTTCCGAAACTCCGTGGAAACACTGAAAACTTCTACATACTTTTCAAATCCATAATAGCTATAACTTTAGAGACAAGCGTTGCGATGAGCTTGTTATCTGTGATTTTTGGAACTCTGTTCTGGGGCATAACCTTCACAGATTTTTTTGATATATTGATCGTCGTGTCAGCAACCATGTTCTTAGGGTTAGCGAACTCCCTATTTACAATTGAGATTGCATTCACCTCTTTCAAGAAGGGGTTAGACACCGATGTGATTGTGTATCCAATAATGTCTACGATGGCAGATATAATCATAACATTGTCTTACGTTTTCACCCTCAACTTGTTCTTTTTGTTCAGCTTCGTTGGCAAATATATTGTCATTTCTCTGGGACTATTGCTCATCGCTATTGCATTGGGTGTTTTGCCAAGGTGTATCCACGACCAAAGATTCATCAAAACAATCAAAGAATCTTTCTTGACATTAGTATTCGTAGCCTTCATTGTCAATGTTACTGGAACAATTTTGAAAGGTGTTCATGAAATTGTGGGTAGTGGAAAGGAAATTTACACTGTATATCCAGCTTTGATTGACACAGTAGGGGATGTTGGTTCAGTTGTTGGTTCTACAGCTACGACAAAGCTCGTGTTGGGTGTGCTTAACCCTTCTTTTCATTCAATAAGGAACCATTCAACACGAATCTTTGCCACATGGATTGCATCAATAATAATGTTCATTTTTTATTCCTTTATATCATTACTTACGCAAGGCACGTTAACGTTGCATGCCTTTCTGAATTTTTCTGCTCTTTTACTTATAGCAAACCTAATTGCCGTTTCTGCAATAGTCATAATCTCTTTCGCTATTGCAATCTTGACTTTTAGAAGAGGGTTAGACCCCGATAATTTTGTTATTCCAATTGAAAGTTCCCTCGCAGACAGCATAACGACTATCGCTTTACTTGTTGCCTTGTTTTTGGTGAGCTATGTGGGTTATGGATAAAGGTGAAAAAACAGAGTGGAAGTGACAGATAACAAAGTGAGAATTTTGGATGATGGAAGAGTTGAAATAACGCTTTTGATGCCGTTGCCCTTATTCAGCTACAAGAAGTGGATTAGGTTCTACACACGTGGAAGTGAACTCATTATTCAGGGGGATAAGATCACGGGTATAAGGTGTCACCCGAAAGTTTGGGAAGAAGCACTCAAAAGTCTAGCTTCAAACCGTCCAGAATCAGTGGAGAACTTCAGAAAAATCGTTGAAGAAGGAACTAGAAAATCTAAGGAGAAGGTAAAGGCGACCCTATAATGCGCGCGCTTATTTTCTTCCAATGTCGAGTTCCATTGGTCCCATGAAGGTATCCATGTCTCGTGAACGGACAGACTTAAACCCAGCTCTAAGCATGGCATCTGCAACACACCCCTGATCAACCCCGACCTCCTGTCCCATTAAGGCCATAGATAGTAAGCTCAACACAATGGATTCAGGCTTTGTTCGCTCGTGGGTCTGCCCAAACGGATAAAGAGAAACAAATACGCCACTTGGATTGAGACCGTCATAGACCTTTTTCACAACAGAGTCGATGTCAGTCGCAAACTGGAGTACACCAGACGCCCAGACCAGATCGTATCCCTCACCGATAGAATCGTGGTTGAAGTCTCCACCCAGAACGTCCATCCTATCCTCTATTTCATACTCTTTAACGAATTTCTTGGTCTCCTCAACGACGGGGGGAAGATCAAAGATAACTCCCTTCATCGTTGGATGCGCATTTACTATGGCCATCCCGATGAGGCCGGGGCCACCTCCAAGATCCAGCATCTTCTGGAATGACGGGAACTCGGGCAGCTCCAAAACAATCCCCACCGCTTCCTGAGTGTAGCCAGCCCGCTCAATGTCAGCCATCAGGACTACCCCCTGAGCCAACGCCTCCGCAGAGAACGGAGGCGTTTCAGGTTGAGGTGGAGGACCTTCCCTAACCAGCTTTGTAAGGTTCTCAAGAACGTGAGCGTCGGGCTGCATAAAGGCGAAGATCCTTCCCAAGAATGTTGGTCCGCCTTCAACCAGGAAGGCCTGCGCTACGGGGGAGTTTGTGTAGAGACCATTCTCTTTCTCCAAAAGGTCGATCGCCGCTAAGCCGTCGAGAAACAGTCTCGTGTTTATTGGATGGGTGCCAATGGTCTCAGCCACGGCATCGGCTGACTTTGGCTCGGAAAGCTTATTGAACACCTTAAGCTCAATGCCCGTCAGCAGTAGCTTCGACCGGATAGGCGCAATGAGCATCCCGTAAAGGTCCCCATAACCAACCTTCACTTCAGGCAGCTTTTTCACCGTATTCTACCCCTTGTTTGAGCATTTGTTCAGTGATAATCAATAAAACTTTCTCTCCTTTCAATCGATCGATACGAATAATGCCTATGCAATGTATCGTGAAAATCTCATAGAAGTGGCGGGGCAGTTTTTCGATTCCGATAGCCCCCCAATATCGGAACCTGCAAACTGGTTCCCGCACGAAAGCTCTAATCGTTCGACTTTTAGAACAGAATGTTCTAATTGATAGTATTATGAATGATGCAGTCCTAGTTCTAGCAGTGTGCGCATGCTTAGTGATAACATTGAAAGTGCGAACTCTGAAGTTGATACCTGCAGTTGGAGCTATAGCCTTTGGAGTTCTCGTCTCGCTAGCCACTGGCCTTCTTCCTCACGAATCTGGAATGAGTATACCGGAAATCAAGCGGTACGGCCACCCACTATTCTGGCTTGTAACCAATCTAAACGGGCCTACAGAATACATCCTAACTAATCTAGCCATAGACACAGCATTTTGGGTGCTCCTTTCATTGGTCGCTCTGCTCGTCCTGAAGAGAGTAGCGACCAAGTTGGAGATCACCGTCAATTACAGGACTCTATTATGGGCTCTGGTTTTGTCCATTCCTCTCGGCCTCATCATGTGCATCATTCATGAACTTGGGCATGGCATTTGGGGAACATTAGTTGGTGGAAAGCTGATCTACATCCATGTAGCCTATTTGATAATCTATCCCTTCGGAATCGCAATCTCCCCGCATTTCCGCCTAGGAGCTGCTGCAGTAGATGGACTGATATACGGTTCTTTCGGATACGGACTCATGCTGCTAGGTGGTTCAATGACAACAACAATTGCTGCATGGATCATCGCCATAGTTCTGCGCAAAGCAAATCTCAGCTACAGATCTCAAGTTGCACTAAAGGTTTTAGGCCTCTGGGGCATACTTGACCTTCCCTTCTATGTCGTTTTCCCCCAGATAGGCCTCGGCCACTGGATCTTCTTCGGCGGAGAATCTGGACCTGAACCCCTCACTGGGACACGAATGATGGGCATACCAGACCCGGCGTTCTACTTAACGGTTATTCTATCAACTATAGGACTGGTCTTCTTCTATTTCCAACCAGTATGTGAGAAGGTTCTGAAAGAGACAAAGACAACGCTTGGAAATCTGAAACCAGACTTTGGAGCACAGAAGACACGAAGAGCTCTGCTTGGATCGGTAGTCTGTGGAATCCTTGTTTCACTGGTTACAGGAGCGGTGGAGAACCCGCCTAGAGCCAGCATAATTGGAGCCACATATTATGGCTACCCTCTAGTCTGGAGAGTAGTTATGAGTACTATTACCAGTGCTACTGATTACCGTTTAATCAACTTCGTCATAGACACCATATTCTGGATGATTGCTTTCTTCTTGGCTTGGATATTTTTGCAGAAAATCGCCACGCATTCTCCGGAAACATCCAAATCACCTAATGATTTAGGATAGCTGAAGTAGACTGAAGAATCCCCATGTTTTTTGGCAGGCGTGTTTGATGGTAAGATTAACCCCGAAAACTCTGGATAAAACAAGCTTAGTCGGTTTAGGGCAAGGTTTGTTTGGCAGCAGTCCCACCTGCGCGCGTAAATTGGGTGACCCACATAAACCTGTATTGTGCAGACATACTCTCACTGAGAAAGGATATGACGCACGTCATATTTATATCTCGCCTCGCCCTCTTATTATAGTGGATAAAAGCGCAAGACTAAGTGTGTTGTAATGGCAAAGCAGACGGCTACCCACTTCATGTGCCCCGAATGCGGAAGCACAAACCTAGTCAGGGACATGAAGATTGGAGAATCAGTCTGCGGTGGCTGTGGCCTAGTTATTCAAGAAGGCATTCTGGACCAAGGAGCAGAATGGAGAGCTTTCACTCCACAAGAGAGAAGATCCAGAGCAAGAGTTGGAGCTCCAACCAGATATTTTCACTATGATAAGGGTCTCTCTACGGTCATCAGAGTTGACAGGGATGCTTTTGGCCGTCCCTTATCGCCAAAGGTTAAGCGTCAGATGTGGCGTCTAAGAAGATGGCAGCTCCGATCGAGCTATCACGCGTCTCGAGATAGAAACCTCAGCAAGGCCATGAATGAACTTCAGCGTCTCTCTGAGAAACTTCACATCCCTTCTTCTGTGCAAGAAATGGGAGCAGTGATCTACCGAAAGGCTTTGAACCAGAACCTAGTTCAGGGACGCAGCATCGCAGCGATGGTAGCCGGCGCGCTCTACTCAGCCTGCAGATTCACCAAGACACCTAAAACCCTGAAGGAAATCACAGCGGTCAGCACCAGCGACTCGAAGGAAGTCTCAAGAGCCTACCGCTTGATCGTACAAAGCCTGAAGATGACGATGCCCATCGACGATCCCTTGGACTACGTTACAAAGATAGCCGAAAAAGCCAACGTATCAAGCGAGGGCGAGGGGCTAGCTATAAGAATCATCAGGGACGCCAAGACCAAGCACGCAACAATGGGTAAAGATCCCTCAGGACTTGCAGCGGCAGCGCTTTACATAGCCTGCAAGAAAAGGAAAGAAAAAATAACGCAAACCGATCTTGCTAAGGCGGCAGACGTAACTGAGGTTACAATAAGAAACAGAAAGAGAAAACTAATCGAAGGTCTAGACCTAGACTCCCGTTGATCCCCACCCATTCTTCAAGTGAATAGAAGAACCTGTTAGCATGACCCATTTGCCGCTACGTCGCATGCCCACTTATGTGCTTCTCGGCGTCTATCAGATTACTTAACCGTACTGGTCTTTCATCGAGTAGTTTCATCGAGCAGGAAGTGATCAAACGCCTGCTGACCCGGCTCACTCCTGAAAGACTTTGCCGAGCATACGTCACTTTGCCAGAACACTAGAAAACATTGATGGAGCAATTCTACATATGGAACAATGTTCTACAAGCATTGTTGGCTCTAACGTTACGAACTTCGATGAAAGACTTCTGTGGAGCCCTCAGAAAGAATTCGAGCTACTCGAATAGGCATGGAACCAGTGAGTCACGCCTTTTAGGTTCCTAACTTCTAGGAGTCTCGCCAAGAAGCGACAACCGCATTTTGCAGCCTTAGGCCTCGACTAGGTGCATTGGTTGCCCGCAACAGACAAGGGTTCCTCTTCCAGCCTCCAAGACTTTGACTTTGTTTCCACAAATTTCGCAAAGGTAAACCTCTCCAACTTCAGTCATCTATTCACCTCCACTATTCCAATTAATAAACCGCCACGCATACGGATTTCTGAGGTTTGATTCACCGCATATTTAAAACATAGTAATGCGAATGCCTTTCGTCAAATGTAGTAGTTCTAAGATACGTAGTAGTCAATAACTTTTTTGATTCGTTTGGGAGCAAGCTGCTTCATGGAAAGCTTCTTCAAGATTCTAATCATTTCTGGTTGAACACGAGCGAGGTCTGTCAAAGTCACCAGACCAACAAGATTGCCATTCTCCACAACTGGAAGCTTCTTTATCTTCTTCTTAAACATCAGCCGTGCAGCCACTTCAACGTCCATGTGTGGAGTGCCAAGGATAAGTGGTTGGGACATTATCTCTGAGATCTTGGTCTTTCTAGGGTCTCTCAGTTTAACCAGCACTCTTCTGAGCATATCTCTCTCAGTCACAATCCCAACAGGCTTCTCCGCTGCATTCAAAACGATCAAGCATCCAATCTCTTGTTCATTCATAATTTTCACCGCTTCTGCTACGGTATTATCTACTTCCACCGTGACTACTTCACTAACCATCACATCTTCAAGCCTTAGCGACATGCCAACACCATGCCAACCGTTATTTCTGTTTACTCTTTATAAACTAATCTTTCATTAGTTTCAACAGAAAAGGGTAAATATTATGAATCTTTGCTAAGGCAAATAATGAGGGCTGGAGAAAGTCGCATTGAAGAAATATGATGTAATTGTGGTGGGCGCTGGAACAGGCGGATGCATGGTTGCAAAGACTGCAGCAGACGCTGATATCGATGTTTGCTTAATCGATCGGAAAAAAGAGGAGGACGTCGGAGAGAAGGTTTGTGGAGACGCCATAGGAAGGCATCATTTCGACGATCTGGGGTTGGATCACCCGACAGGAGATGAGTTAGAACGCACGATGATTGGGGTCAGGATTTATTCGCCTGACAGAGAAAACGTTTTTGACGTTCAGGGTGAGAAACTCTACGGATTTATAATTAATCGTCAACTCTTTGGTCAAAGATTGTTAAGAAGCGCTATGAACTCAGGCGCGACTTTCATGGAATCGACCCACGCTTTAGAACCAGTAATAGAGAACCGTTTTGTCACGGGAGTTTCTGCGAAAAATCTGAAAACGGCAGAAAAAGTCAAGCTGTTCGGTCGAGTTGTAGTTGACGCCAGCGGCTATTCAGCAGTTCTGCGGAAGAAACTCCCCCCAGAAATCGGTGTCCAAGCAACCATCAACACTAAAGACGTGGTTGTCTGCTACCGAGAGATCCGAGAATTGAAAAGTCAGATTGCTGAGCCAAATTATTGTGAACTGTACCTAAGCCAGAAGTGGGCCCCCGGAGGATACTCCTGGTTCTTTGCGGAAAGCGGGAACAGGATCAATGTCGGCCTAGGAGTCGCTATGTCCAACAATTTTCCAAACCCGAAAACGCAGTTTTATGAGAATCTTCTGTCCATGCCCCTGTTTAAGGAGTCATCTCTTCTCAACGGCGGAACATGGTATGATCCAACCCGAAGACCGCTCGACTGTATGACAGGGAACGGCACCGTGATCGTGGGAGATGCAGCCTGCCAAGTGAATCCGATCCATGGCGGCGGAATGGGCCCTTCAATGAGAGGCGGAGTGGCCGCTGGGGAGACTATCGTTGAGGCTATTGAAAAAGGTGATGTGAGCCGCGAAAGCCTATGGCCCTACAATATCAGGTACATGCACTCTTATGGCGCCAAACAAGCGGGCCTAGACGTATTCCGCATTCTTCTCCAAGGATTAGGCGACGAGGGACTAAACTACATAATGGAACATCGGTTGATCACTGAAGAAGACCTCCTTAACGCAAGCATGGGTGAAGATGCTCGCATCAATATCACCGAAGCAACTCGTCGAATCTTCAGAGGATTAGGAAAGCTTTCGTTTCTCAAAAGGCTGCGCGAAGCCGCCAACTTATTGAAAAGAGCTCGGCAACACTATTGGAACTATCCAACTTCGCCTCAGAAATTTGCCGAGTGGGAGGACAAAGCGCAAGAGTTAGTTGAAGAAGCAAACAAGTTGCGGAAAACAGTTGACGTATCATCCACGTAAACGCAACTTCGTAGGCGAGATTTTTTTTCAGCTTTGAAGCAGATTTCTGATCTTCCGTGCATTGCCTAGACTTTGCGCGTGCATTTCCAACTTGCTTTTGTGTCCTTGTCCCAGTTTTTTCAGGGACAAAGACAAAGAAACGCCCGCAAGGTCAAGTGAAAGTAGTACGGCTCCCTTTGATTTTCATACTAAACCCTAATTCATCAAGAGAGCGGTGATGTCTCTTGCACTTTCTCTTTTTCCCAGCGCGCGCTTCTCTTGTCAGAATCGCAAGGGCTGCAGTAGCTTATTACAGTGAAGAAAGAATAATGACTGAGAGAGAACTATGCGTGTCGCGGCTTTGATCTCGGGTGGAAAGGACTCTGCATTGGCTCTTCAGCGTGTGCTTGCAGAGGGTTACGATGTGAGATTCTTGGTCACCATGCTTCCTCAGCGAGAAGACAGTTGGATGTTTCATTTCCCCAACATTCATTTGACAAGGCTATTTGCGGAAGCTGTCGGCATAGAGTTGGTAAGTGCTGAAACTGGGGGAATCAAGGAGAGGGAACTTGAAGACCTAAGAGATTTGCTTGCGACGCTCGATGTAGAGGGCGTCGTCTTCGGGGCAATTTCGTCACGATACCAGAAGGAACGAATCGATGGAGTCTGTAGAGAGTTAAACCTAGAATCTATAGCGCCTCTATGGCAAGAGGATCCCATCCGGTTGTTGAAAGAGATTATCACCCGAAGATTTAACGTGGTAATAGTAGGCGTGTACGCGTATGGCTTCGATGACAACTGGCTTGGAAGGAAGATCGACTCCGGAACCATAAGTGATCTCGTCGAATTGAGCAAGAGATATCAGATATCTGTGGTGGGTGAAGGGGGCGAATACGAAACACTGGTTGTAGATGCCCCATTTTTTAGGAAACGGATCGAGCTAGTGGGTGTGAAAAGAGTCTGGGAAGATCATAGTGGGTATATGCTAGTAGAAAAGGCTAGGCTCTCAGACAAAGCTGAAAAGGTTTATTAACAGTCTTGCCGCTCATAGCTTCAAACTAACCACAGATAGAAACACTGCAAATGTGACCTTCAGTTAAACATGAAGAAAAGAGGAACGTTAAGAAATGGCTTACAAATATGTCGCTAAGGCCTGGAAGAAACCAGAAGCCTCCTTCGTGAAAGAGCTGATGTGGCAAAGGGTAATGGTGTGGCGCAGACAGCCTACAATAATCAGGGTGGAAAAGCCGACTCGGCTGGATAGAGCTAGGAAACTTGGATACAAAGCCAAACAAGGCTTTGTCATCGGTCGGGTTCGAGTCAAGCGTGGAGGTCTAAAGAGAACGCGACCGAAGGCAGGCCGTAGACAGAAACGGATGGGCGTCAAGAAATACAAACTCGCAAAGAGCTTGAGACTTATTGCTGAGGAGAGAGCCGCAAGGAGGTTTCCAAACCTGGAAGTCTTGAATTCTTATTGGGTTTGGGAGGACGGTCGCTACAAGTGGTTTGAGGTTATAATGGTGGACCCCAGCCACCCAGCCATTGAGTCTGACAGGGATATAGGCTGGATCTGCGAGAATGCTCATCATGGTCGAGTTTTTCGAGGTTTGACTAGCGCTGGAAAGGAGGTTCGGGGACTTCGTCGCAGGGGACGTGGGGCTGAGAAGGTAAGACCAAGTCGGAGTGCAGTCCTCAAACGAAAGGAAAAATAGGAACTAGGCAGACTAAACGGTAGCCTCTGGGCTTTTCCCGCGCGCGCCTAAGAGAAGAGGAAGTAATATGTTTAACATTCAATCTCGTGCCTGTTAGCACGCGCATTTTTATATCAGACACCCTCAAAATACAATCCAAGTTGAAGGATGATGAAACTTCACGCAGTAGTGGTAAAAGGGAAGGGCAGAACTCGCAGAGGCAGAGGTTTCAGTAGAGACGAACTAAAAGAGGCCGGAATCGACCATAAGCAAGCCCTGAGATCGGGAGTGCCAATCGATCCGAGAAGAAATACAAAGCACAAGGAAAACGTCAAAATCCTGAAACAGTACCTGCGAAGTTCGCGTTCGGAAAGAACCTCCAAGCCACATGCAAAATAAACTCGTGCAGAAGATACTCGCAGGAGTTGTGCCGAAGTCTGTCTCAAGCGCCGATAGCCTACATTGACATCAGATTCTTTAACCACGCAACCGAAGACCCCAATAAGGTTATTGAGGCTGTGCACAATGTTCTCCCAATCAACTACGTTGACAACATAACGTTCACCAGACGTAACCTACGCGGTCATTTTGGCAACCCAATCACTCTTTTCGAAGCCAGAATAATGGATAAGAAGACAATCAAAGCCTTTGTTGAAAATCTTTCAGCACATCTTAACGACTCTGATAAGGAGACACTACGCAAAGAGATTGATAAGCATGTAGAGAAGGGAAGCCTCTACGTTAGGCTAGACAAGCAAGCAGCCTTACACGGCGAATTGAAAACCTGCACTGCAGACCCCATTCGCGTACGCCTGCGCTTCAAGAAAGCCAATATCCGAGAAATCATCAAGATTTGCCAAGAACTCAATCTGCTGAAGCATAATGAAGGGTAGCTAAGTGAGAAAGTTTGCCGATCTACACCTTTGCCCGCCGATAAATGATCTTGAACGAGTAAAAGAAATAGTTGGCAAATCCTTCGGACTTGGCTATAGCTTGG
>JGI2173J19968_10000627_pt1 | contig 13503 bp, 11 predicted proteins | sample DeeMarSWOR136_30_FD_19968 | JGI IMG/M metagenome (IMG submission 19968) | reverse complement strand
AAAAAAAAAAAAAAAATCTAAATAAAAACTCTCTTTTTTTTATTTTTTAAAACTAACCTTTAAATTCTTATTTTTTAAGAGCATATCAATTTTATATTTTTATGAACAAATATAATATATATTTGATGAAAAACATAAATATTTTCAAATTTTTAAATTTCAAAAAAAAATAATAACTAGATATTAAAAATTAACATTTGAATTATCAAGCTAAAAAATAAAATATCATAAGTAAACAAAAAGTAATCATAAAGTTTCCGTCCAACAATTAATCCTTGTTTTTCAATATCTTTTTTATCAGATTTTAATAACCTTAATGGATAAAATAAAGTGTATACAAATAAAAATAAAAAAATGCATAAAAAAATTGGTGATAAGTTAAATTGAAGAAACATTACAATTCCAAATATTCCTGAAATTGCAAACATTATTAAAGAAATTTTAGCAGCTTTTTCCTTCCCAAATGTTGTTGAATAAGTTTTAACCTCGTGTGCAAGATCTGCTTCTGCATCATGAATACCTTCTGCAATATCGTGAGAAGTATCTGCAAAATATGTAAAAATAATAAGAATAATCATCTGCTCTATTGCTTTACCATTTGTAAAAATACTTCCAAAAAATGGAAAATTAATAGCTATTTCTGAACTTATTGGTGCAGCGCTCCATATTGCTAAAAAGCCAAATATTACAACTACAATCCATTGAAAGGGACCAAATATCTCGGAATATGCCGGTATTTTTATTTTTCTTTTAAGATATCTATTATGAAATGTAACAAACAAAGCGGCTATTCCAACTAAAATAAAACACCAAATACTAATTAAAATAGCAAAAATAAAATTAAATAAGGAGAAAATAAGTGCTATTTTAAAAAATTTTTTTTTATTTATTCTACCTGATGGAATAGGGCGATCTGGATGCGCAATTGCATCAATATCGACATCAGTTATATCATTCCAAATTAAAGTTGCAAAAAAACCAAAATACATTGTTATAATTGTAAATATAATTATTCTAATTATTTCATAATTGTAAGTTTGAATTCCATATGCAAGCATAGGTACACTTGCAAACATAAAAAAATAACTAATTAATTCATAAACAGGTAAAGAACGCCATTTATTAATAAATTCAAATGATTTAACTATTATTGAATTTTTTTTATTTAAGGACAATTTTATTCACCAAACATTTTATATTTGCTATGATAGTAATAGTACTAAATATTCTTCATTTGATTTAAAAGACTGCCATCCCAAAAAATGTTTTTTAATATAATTGATATTTCTTTTTCGTTGATTTCATTACCGTTTATTGGAGGAAGTTGATTATCTGGTATTTTAGCAGCCCAAGCAACAAATCTTCGAACCATCCACCAGGTATTAGTCAGTTCTTTTTTAGCAGTCTTACCTAAAGGTGCTATACCTTTCCATTTATAAAGACCTGTGCCAAGACAATTAAACCTTTTATTTTCCATTTCTACAATGTAACCATCCCACCAGATCATATATTCTGGATGAGATGTGCATAGAAGTATTCGCCCCTCATTTTCATTAGGATATATTTCTGCGGTTATACTTGGCTTATTAGAATAATCTAATTTTATTATTTTATCAGTTTGTTTCCAATTTCCAGAAAGATAATATGTGTATAAGAATACATTTTTAAGATTATCATTTTCTTTTTTTATAAATTTCAACGCTTTTAAGAAACCAAGAAAAAGACCATGAATACCTCCAGTATATCTCCATGCGTGTATTTGTATAGATTCATCTTCAGATAGATCCCTAACAGGATATCTAGCAAGTACCTTTACATTTCTATCTGGATTTTCGGGCACTATAAGACCTGGACCGCCCCACCATCTAATGCGTTCAGTGCTCTGTGTAAAATCTGAAAATATTGGATTGTCTTTAATTATTTGAAAATCTAAAGGGACTCCCGCTGAATGAATACGAACGCCATCAACTGTTTCACCTGGAGCAAAAGAAAATACGTAAGCTGCTGCACCAATTTTTTCAGGATAATTTTTTTGAAATGGATAAAAAAGAGGAAATGCATAAGTTCTATAATATGAAGAAACACAAGAAACTTCTATTGAACTTTTATTATATTGTCTTTCTAAAAAAGTGCGAGGTTTTTTATCCTCTGTTTTTAAATCAGTTAAAAGAGCAGTTCCACCACATATACCAACATATCCTCCACCATTTTGAATAAACAAGGATATATTTTTTTTCCATTTTCTTACCTTCCTTGAAAAATTAAAACCTTTCATAATTGATTGCCCGTCTCCAACGCCACCCCCAGGTACAAGTAAGACGTCAAATTTTGATTTATCTAGTCTACCCAATAAGATATCTTTATCATAAATATAATTTATAATAAATTTGTAGGTTGTATTGTTAATTGTCCATGTATAATTATTTAATATTATTGGAAAGAAATGCTTACCAGATCCCCATCCTATTGGTTCTTCAGCAAGTAGTGCTACTCTTATCAAATGAATATTTTTCTTTTTTTCAAAATTTTTATTTTTAGTATTTTTAACATTTGGTGACATAATTTTCACTTTGGTGGAGAATATTTCCAAAGATTAATAGTAAAATTCCAATTATTTTTAACACGCTGTATAATTTTTTCATCAATAGTGTAAACATTTGTTTTATAATTTTTTTGTTTTTCAAGATATTTCGTCATTTCAGGTAAAGCAAGCTCAAAACCAGGAAGCTGTAATTTTGAATATATTCGTCTAACACTTTTTATAGGATCTTTTACAAGATCTTCATATCTTATATCAATAAGTTTATCATTTGGAATTATGGATTTTTGTTCAAAGTAGGTTTTCATTAGTCTTTTGTAATTTTCAATTACTTGTTTTTCCATTTCATCTTTATTTGCATTTTGCAATGCTAATTTATCCAGTACCTTGTTTCTCATTTTTATAGTTGATAAATAAACTTTGTATGGATTTCTATAGATATGAATGAAAACTGCATTTGGAAAAAGTTCAAGTAATGTGGGAATTCTTGCAGTATTGGCAGGATTTTTAAGAAGAAGTCTTTTTCCATGGTTTGCAAAAGTAACAGATTTCATAAATTTAAGATAATTATTTTTCCATTTGGTTTTTTCATCTTCAGTTAAACCTTTAAAATGTATAGATTTTAAATATTGTTTTTCAGCATTTCTAGCAAAATGTAAACAGTGAAAAAATGACCATTGATTAAAAACTGCAATAGCTGCTTCCTCTTCATAAGGACCATCTATTTCGACTTTGATTTCATCCATTGGTCGTTGTTTAGGAAGAAAATTTGCAAGGAATTTTTTTATAGGTTCCAATATTATAAAACCATCTGGTAATAGAGTATCCCATAATGATACATAACAAAACTGTGGATCTTCAGCTAACAGTTCATGGAGATATGTAGTACCACTTCGCCAATGACCAATTATAAAAACAGGTGGATTTTTAATTTCTGTATTATTAATTTTTGATTCATATCTAAACCTGGAAATAGCTCGAATAGGTATCATAACAATTGATAAAATTGTTATAAAAGCGCCTCTAGCAAAATATTTTCTATCAACCCCTCCATTTAAATCCAAAAGCCGAATCCAGTTTTTAAAACTAATTCCAAATAATGGGTGTTGTATAGTTTTAATAATTTTGTTATTGTTTTTTCCGTTCATTTTTATCATCTGAATCTTTTTTTTAAAAAATATATTTTAAATAATAATACCTCGTGTTAAATAAATTGTAGGTTTTTATCAAAAACACGATGTTTTTTATAGATTTCAGCACCTGTTATTGCAATAGTTTTATTAGCCGCAGTATTTTCCTCATCTATCCATCCAACCTCAGCACCAACATATCCTCGATTTTTCATATTAACCAATATTTCATAATTTAAACATGACCCAATATTATACCTACGAAACTCTTTTTTAATCCCAATAAGATGCAGTTTACCTTTATTTATACGTCCTTTCTTGAATAGTAAAAAGAGTATTTGAAACGGACCTAATCGTCCCTTAATCTTTTGAAATATTTGATTATATTCAGGTGTTGACCAGATATATGCAACAGGTAAACCTTTTATTTCAGCAATTAAAAATAAACTTGGATCGACAAACCATCTCATTTGTTTTATTCCAAAACGTGTTTTAACTTCTTGAGCAGAAACAGGTACATAACCCCAATGATCTGCAAATGTTTCTAAAAATAAATCAATCCACCTATTAAGTTCCTTCTTAGTTCGAAGTCGGTTGAACTTACGAATTTTTATACCAGATTCTACACATATTCTTGCTTTTTTTCCAAGTTCTGAAGAAATAGGTTTTGTTAAATCTATATAATATAATAATAGATCTCTGGTTTTTTTCATACCGAATTTCTCTGCAAAAGAAATATAATATGATGGAGAATAAGTAGAAAGCAAACTTGGTGCTGATTTAAAACCAGAATATAAAAATCCACAGCCAATATCAACGCGGCCATTTATTGGACCACGCATTATACTCATTTTTTTTGATACAAGAAACTGCTGTGCTGTTTGTAATAAGGCACTAGCACATTCGAAATCATCTATGCATTCAAAAAAACCAAAAAAACCTATTTTTTTACCAATTGTTTCACAGTATTTATGGTCAATTATTGCTGAAATTCTACCAACAATTTCATTTTTTTTCTTAGCAATAAATAATTTACATTCTGCATGTAACCAGAAAGGATTGTTTTTTTTAAAAAAATCTTTAAATTCATACCAAAAAGGAGCAATCCAATATTGATCATTTTCATACAACCTGAAAGGAAATTTATAAAATTTTTTAAAATCATTATAAGAATTTACCGACTCAATATATATATCATTGGAAAAGTTTTTAATCTTATTATTATCAGATTCAAATACATATTTGACAAAAAAATTTAACTTTGATATTGGAATACCTCTGCACCCCGCATTTATTTATATTATTATATTTGTTATAAATTTACGAATATCTTTTATAATTTTATACTTAATATATCAACCGGTTTTTGAAAGCAACTTCCTTATGTTAGAAAAACCATAGTATATGTTTAAAATAAACTCCTAATTTTTCTATATATGTATTTTTAAATCTAAATATTAGTTGATGAATCATTGACTGAACTGAATTAATATTTTTTGGTGTTTTTAGATTCACAGGGACTAATTCGAAATCCTTAGGATCATCCTGATTTTCAACCCGTATGTATCCTTCAAATTCTGATTTTTGTTGATTTGGTGCAACAACCGATACTTGTACCGTTAATTTGCCTTCCTCGGGAGTAAGATTTTTACCAGAGTCTGGTGCGAATGTCCATGTTCCCCAGTCAATTAATGAAATGTTGATTGTCCAATTCAGTAATGAAAACGAATCTCCGATATTTTGCACCTTAAAACTTCCATTAACTGTTGCACCTGTTACAACATCAGTCCATGAAAGAAATCCAGAGCATTCTAAATCTGGTGTATTAGGTTCTGGTGGCTCTTGTTCTGGGGGTATGTAATCTATTTTGAGTACTTGCCCTACTCCAAGAGAAAGTTGCCAAACTGTTACTCCTTCTGGAGTGACTTCGAAGACTTTTCCTGTTTCTCCATTACAAATCAAAGTATTACCACTCTTAAGTCTATTAGCTCCACAAAGATGACTTGCATAAAAACTAGGTTGTGGACTGTAAATCCATGTTTGTGAAGTAGGCTCATATGCAGATCCTGATGCAATATAATATTCACCATTTTCATTTATAGGTGGTGTGATTTCATCTACAGTAGAATAATGGCGTCCTACCCCATTGTTAAAGACAAGGATATTTCCTTCTCCGGGATATCCTTCATTAATCCATGTTGCATCATGCTGATTAAATAGTTTTTTATCATTTACTGTCCCTCTTTTATATGCCACTGGATTTCCCCAACGATAAAGAATATCACCACCTTTACCACTGTTTCCTCCAGTATGACCTGCTGCTTCCTCTGTTGTTGTGCTATGATCAATAATCCAAACTTCATTAAAATTATGAACGCTGAGAAGTATTTGGTCAAATTCTTCATTATAATCAACAGAATTAGTATGCAACCAATCTTGTTGCGTTGAAGTTACATAATTAATATCGACTAATTCTGGATGATCTTCTACCACACCATAATTTGCCTTAGAAGGATCATATTGCTGGATAAGATGATCCCAGACATGCCATTCCCAAACAATTTCTCCACTTGAAGGCCCAGTTGGTTGAACCTCAATTACGTGATCAGGCATAAATCCATAAGATGAAACATAATTTGGATTTCTTCCTGCGTTAATAGTCTCAGTACGTGTTTTTGATTCCCAAGCAATCAACAGCACGTTACCATTAGGTAATATTTTAACATCATGATGACTTAGATGATTGTTTGTATTGTATCTAAAATCCCATATGACAGTTCCATCCCATAGCAATTTCTGAACACCACCTCCAGCTCCGCCAGCACCAGGACCTACACCAACACGTATTGTCCGAACAATTGTTTCCTCATCCAACCACCGCACCATCACACCAGGAGCATAGCTGCTTGGCCATGTATGATTGATTACTCCTGTATAATCTCTTAAATACGTTGTAGTTTGAAACATAGGTGCATATAATATTTGACCCTCATCTAACATTGTATATTGTTTATAGGTTTGATCAACATTTTGAGGTAATGAAACGGGAATAAAAAAAGAACTAATCAATAAAATAGTAGATAAGTATATAATTTTGTGAGATTTTATCTTTGCTCTCATATTAATTATATCACCATTATCATACTATTAAATAAATTTTAATTCTTTATAACCTTAACCCTTTCATTATATATATATTTTATATAGTTTTTTCCCAATTTATTACCAATTTTAGGCTTTTTATTAAAACAATTTTGTTCTAAAATGAATATTTAAAAATTAGTTTGAAAAATTTAAAATAATGTCATTCTTGGTCGTTTTTATTTTTCTGTTTGTTATACTTATCTATGAAATGATGAAGAGTTACCTCCCCTAACAATTTATCATTTTCATCGACAACCGGTATTTGTTTAACTTTATGTTGCTTCATCATAATTATTATATCTTTAATTTTTTCTCCTACTGTTACTTTTACAGGGTTTTTCGACATTATTTCTTCAGCATTAATAGTAAGTCCATACTGTAAGGATTGAAGAGATGGTTTATCAAAGGATTGCATTGGCATATAAGGTGGTGAAAAAAGCATAAGTGTATCAGATTCTGTTATTACACCTAATATATGCAAGTTCTCCTTGCTATCAACTACCCAAACATGCTTTTTTTTATTCAACATGAATAAAATGTGATTAATATCTGCATTTTTTTCAACAAAAGGTATACCACTTTTTGTGGTATTCATTATATCCTTTACATTTAAATCGTAAAGATATGTAATAAATGTTTTTTCATTAATCATCCAATTCTTAAGTATAATCAGTAAAATATTATTTAAAATCTATGTAGGTCGTTTTAAATGATTTTAAATATATGTAATTTATACCTATTTTCATACGTTTTAAATAAGGGATGCACAGCATGCTATTTGAAATAACTATCGCAATAATTTTTGCAAAAATTCTAAATCTTTTTTTCGAAAAGATAAAACAACCAGGAGTAATAGGAGAGATTATCGCTGGTATTATACTTGGTCCATGTCTTATTGGCGCCCTTTCTGGTTCTTCTATAAATCTTTTTGGTACATCAGTTTTCCAATTTCAACTTAATTTAACATCCCCAGAATTCAAAGAAGTTGCATTTATAGGTGTTATTTTCCTTTTATTTATTGTTGGTTTAGAAACGAACATAGATGATTTAAAAAGGATGGGAAAAGCTGGTGTTTTTACTGGTATAGGTAGTATCGTTATTCCATTTTTTGTTGGATTTTTAGTCGGAATTTTCTTCAATATGAATTTAACACAGAGCTTGGCGATAGGTACCATTTGTTTAGCCACGTCAGCTACAATAGCAATACGTATTCTCTCTGATATGAATCTATTGTCAACACGTGTAGGTTTAACATTACACACAGCAATTGTCCTTAATGATATTCTAGCGATATTTATTTTTGCATTGGTATTTGGCACTGGAAATTCTTTTGTTCTGATTTTACAAATCTTTTTATTTTTCATTTTAACAATAGGAGTTGGTTTTCTTATTGTCCGATATACATTAAAAATTAATACATCAAGAAAGGCGCCAGTTTTTATCCTTACACTAGGTCTGGTGATTTGTTTTCTTTTTGCAGCATTAGCTGAAAATTTTGGAATAACTGCAATTATTGGAGCATTTATTGCTGGTCTTTTTATCAGAAAAACTCCTCAAGCAGCAATGTTAATTGATTACATAAAAACAATTGGTTATGCTTTTTTCATTCCACTATTTTTTGTCTGGGTTGGAGCAAGTTTCAACTTTTTGTTTTTATTACAATCCAATCAAATTTATATGCTTATATTTTTCATAATTATCTTTGTTATATCCGCTCTTATTGCTAATTTTATGGGAGGCTTTATTGGAGCAAGATTATCAGGTCTAAATAAAAAAGAATCAATAAGCGTTGGTACAGGTATGTTGCCAATTATGGGTACAGGATTAATCATTGTTACAACAGCAATAGATAAAGGTATTTTTGGTAACACAGACAGTATTCTTGCAAATCAAATAAGAACAGCAACTCTTTTACTTGTCATTATTAGTTCATTAATAACTCCTATCTTGCTTAAAAAAAGTATGAGAACACCTCTGCAAAAACGTATTGGAAAAACAAAACCTTCTGTTTATCAACATCCCTTTTGTCCTGAATGTCTTTCTTCTCTTAGATTAATTCCAGAAAAATTTGAATGGTATTGTGATACATGCCAAAAATATATTAAAATTTCTACAAAGAAATCAATTAAAAAACATGTTAATTATCACGAAATAATTGACAAATATATACAATACATAATCGGAGCTGCAACTATTATAATTTTAAGTCTTGCAATTCAAAATTTTGAAAATACTCCACTATTTGAAAAAATTTCTGCGATAATAGGAGTTTTTATAGGAACAACTTTTGCATTTCTAACTATAAAATATTTTTCTTCATATAGAAAAACTACAGCTTAAATTTTTATAAATTGGGATTCATCAAGATAAAAAATATCAAATTCTTTATTGAAACTATATATAAAATATATCGACATTGAAGGTCGTTGACCATAAGGTATTTGACCATCGTTAGCTGGGATTGTCCCATTAGGTGCCCAAGTACCATTAGGAGGCTCTGTACCATTCCATGGTCGTGTATCATTTGGTAATTCTGAATCATTCCATGGTCGTGTATCGTTAGATGGTTGTATTCGAGCAAAACCACTTAAATCATCAAATTTTGGTTCCAAAATCAATTTATCTCCATCTAATTTATAGGTATAATTCATTATATTAGTTCCTCGTTCATTTGTTAAAGTTACAGCCACGATATTATCCATAAAAATTAGTTGGGTAATTGAGTCGTTACTTCTACCACCAAAGTTCGAAATATCTTTATTACCAGTCCATGTTCCAATAAATTTTTTTAATTCACTAGTTTGATTAATACCATTAGTATTTGTACATCCGCTAAAAAAAATAGCTGCTAAAACAACCATTAAACTAAATAAAATTATTTTTTTATTCAGATCTCATCGCCTCGACGATTTGTAATTTGGCTGCTTTCCTAGCGGGTATTAATCCTGACACTATTCCGATAATTGTTGAAAACGATAAAGCAAAAATGATTAATTCAGGTGTAACAATTGCTACTGATGTGTTTGTACCCATTCTCCCCATACCCATTATATTAATTCCTACATCAGAGATAATACCAACTACGATAAATCCAAGGAATATTCCTAATAATCCTCCCATTAATCCAATAATTCCGGATTCTGTTAAAAAAAGTTTCATGATTTCCGAATTTTTTGTTCCAATAGATTTTAGAATACCAATAAGTCGTGTTCTCTCAAAAACAGACATAAACATTGTATTAGCAATTCCGATTGCTCCTACGAGAAGAGAAATTGCTGCAATACCGGTAAGGAAAAATGTTAAGGTTGCCATGGTGTTTTGGATTGTTTCAAGCATAGATGTGGATGAGGTTACTGTGAAATCCGCGGTGTCAGATGTAACCTGTCTAGATTGATATAATACCTGTTTTATGTTTTCAATAATTTGATCAATAGAGTTTGTATCTGCGGCTTTTACTTGTATCGAAGAATATTCATTGTTGTCTAAATCTGTAACAAATTCTCTTGCAGCTTGATTTGTCACAAATATTGTTCTGTCGTTACCACCAAAACCACCTGTACCGGATTCCTTTAGTATTCCTACAACGGTGAAGGTTTTTGATTCGATTCTAATCTGGGTATCTACAGTTAAATTATAATCAAACATACCGTTTGCAATGCTATTTCCAATAACCACACTCGTGCTTTCTCCTGTTTCAAGTAATCTTCCTGAATCTAGTTTAGAAGTTGTCATTGTGTTCCATGCAGATGGTTCACTACCTTCGATTGTTATTGTAACTGTTTGTGCAAGATATTGAACAGTTGCTCTACCAGAGATGATACCTGTTATTGTATCAACACCCTCTGCTGTTGAGATTGAAAGTATATCCACATCAGTTAGTGTTGCAGCGTTTGTTGTGGTTGTAGTCTGCGATTCTGCACCAGGTGGTCTTTGTGATTCGCTACTGCCGGGTTGAAATCTATCTGTAAAGCCACTTTCTGGTCCAAATGCTCTTGTTTGTCCAGCGCTTACAGTAATTACATCAGCACCAAAACTTGACATTTGTGCTTCCATGCTTTGAGACATCCCTGCGCCAATTGACAACATAGCAATGACGGCAGCGACTCCAACTATTATCCCAAGTATTGTAAGCCAGCTTCGTAAACCTCTATGCGTAAGGCTATTTAGTGAAAGTTTCAGTGTATCTATAAATTTCATTCTTTTCTTCCTTTAAATATTTTTGAATAACGACCAAGTTTATTTTTTCGCCCTAATTGTATAATGGCAACAATTATAATAATTCCAACAACACCAATAGTTATGTAAATTAGGCTATTGCTGGAACTTGATGATTCAGATTGACTAGTAAAGCTTCTTGAAAAATCACTAGTTGTACGAGTTGAAAATCCAGCAGCTGAGCCTGAAGCAATATCCACTTGTTTTTGAACAACCTGTCTAACTCCGAATACATCAGTATATGTTATCTGAACAAGTAGTTGATTACCTCCTATTTCTGATAATGATTGATTAAAAAACATATCTCTGTCTTCACTAAAATTTCTATCTGGTGGAGTACCACCCATTCCTGATCTATTAAACGAAGGAAATTGTGACGTCGTATTGCTACTTGTCGAAGTAAGCTGAAAAGAGGCTAGAGTATAATCACCGGCATCTAGGTTGCCTAGACTTGAAGATGAACTACCACTAGTTGAATAATTAGGTTGCTGGGGTATTGAAACAACCACAGATGAAGCAGTATTTGCACCTGTATTAACAATAGCAAATGTTGTGGAGGTACTCGTTGATGTTTGTAGCACAACATCAAATGTTGTTGTTCCGCTTATTTGGATACCAATTGTTGATTCAATCGTTTGTTTTGTTCCTGTTTGATCATAAAACTCCATAGTTATTGTAAGAGGATAAACACCTGGTGAAATACCAGAGCTTGCCATAACAACAATAGGTAGTTCAGTATAATTTTCAGCAGCAATTGAAGAGATAGAAACCCTATTATCTGAACCTATTGGCAAAATTAACTGATTAGAATCCTCCCATGTAAAGAGTATATTATAAATATTATTTTTTTGATTATTTTGAATATTGAATATTAAAGTTGTGGCTTCACCAACAGCTATTGAACTGGGAGAAACAGAAACTAAATCTAATACTGTTGAATCCTCAACTTTTATAATAGCAGACTGTACAGTACTTGTCCCAGAATAATCTACATCAAATCTAACAATATATAAACCAGGAGATACAGTATTAGGAACACTAAACTCGAACAAAGCTGAATATGTATTACCACTTTCTAAATCTCCCACACTCACATCCCAAGTTCCCCGTCTGACAACAGCAGTAGAATTCAATGAAACAGCAGAAATCTTTATATTACCAGATGATCCTGCAATACTTTTTAAAATAATTTCGATATATCCATTTGTACCTGGGGCAATACTAATTGGATTTGCTGTAAAAGTAACTTGTAACCCACCAGATTCTGCATTCACAATAGATATTGCATTAAATAATATAACAGAAACTATCAATAATAAAAACAGTTTTAATGAGAATTTCATTTTTAACCACCTACCTTTATTACTCCATCAACTAAATGAACAACCGTTTTAGCATATTGTGCTATCTCAGGTTCATGTGTAATAACAGTAACAGTCATTTTTCTTTCCTTTTGCATATTCAATAAAAAATTCATTATTTCTGCCTTTGTTTTAGTATCTAAATTCCCTGTTAACTCATCTGCAAGAATAATTTCTGGATCATTTGCTAAAGCTCGAGCAATAGCAACACGTTGTTGCTCCCCACCAGATAATTGTGATGGAAAATGATGCGCTCTGTGCTCCAAACCAACAGCTTTTATAAGTTCTAGGGCTTTTTTTTGTCTTTCTTTTTTATCCTTCTCAATGATAATCATAGGAAGTTCAATATTTTCTAAAGCGTTTAAAGTTGGATGAAGATTAAAAAATTGAAAGACAAAACCAATTTTTTTCCCTCTTAAACGAGCAAGTTCAGATTCTTTTAAGGTTGAAATATCAACTCCATCAAGAATTATTTTTCCTGATGTGGGTTTATCAAGTGCTCCAACCATATGTAATAGCGTTGATTTACCAGAACCACTTGGACCCATTATTGCTACAAATTCCTCTTTTTTGATCTTTAGATTTACTCCTCGTAGTGCATGTGTTTCTACGCCATCCATTTTATAGATTTTTTTCACATCTTGTAGTTCAATTATTGCATTATTCATAACATCACCTTTTTTTAATTCCTCAAATTAGAGACTATTTTATCTCATAACTTTTTTATCATATTTGTGACTTATTTGTGAGTTTATATTTTTTCTTCCCAAATTATTCCCAAATTTATTCCTACTTTAAAATATAAGACTATGATTTTTCCTAGAAATTTTATTTTAATTTTATTGACTATTTAAAAGGGAAAATAGAAATTGTGCTAAAGAGAAGATAGAGGAGGATAGGATAGAAAATTATACACTTTAGCACAATTTATTTTCTTGTTTTAACTTAAAGCTGGTCGCATTCCAAGTTCAACAGGAATGTCTATTTGTTTGTTATCTCTCACAATTGAAACTGTTATTATCTGATTTGGAGTTGTTTTTTCTTCTAAATATGACATAAGTGAATCGCCATTTATTATACGAGTTCCATCAACTGCTATTATTATATCTCCACC
>JGI2173J19968_10000618_pt1 | contig 13627 bp, 12 predicted proteins | sample DeeMarSWOR136_30_FD_19968 | JGI IMG/M metagenome (IMG submission 19968) | reverse complement strand
TCAAGCATCCTAAGGGCTCTTCGAAACATGGCTGTGAAGGAGGGAGTCATGCCAGTTGTCTTCAGAGACTTATCTTCTAACATTCTCAAAACAGGATACGCTTATATGATTCCAGCCTCGCGACTTAGAAAGAGAGAGGAGCAGGGGCTACCTCCACTGCCAAAAGCTAGCCTAGAAAGCCTTGCTAAACTATCTGAAGTCACGGGCTTTTCGAAATTACTTAAGAAAAAGAAGGAGGAGAAGGCAGATGACTGAACTGAAGTATCTGCTCTTTCTTGGCTGCGTCATTCCATACAGAATTAACAGCTACGAGATTTCCACTAGAAAAGTCGCGGAAAAACTTGGCATTGAACTGGTTGAGATGCCAGATTTCAACTGCTGCGGTCTTCCAATAGACCCTGTAAGTCACGATATGATGCTTACTTTAGCAGCGAGAAACCTCTGTTTGGCAGAACAACAAAACCTGAACATTATGACTCTTTGTACAGGGTGCGGTGGCACTTTACTCAAGGTAAATGAAACGTTGAAGCATGATAAGAACCTAAAAGAAAAGGTTAACGGCTACTTAAAGGAAATTGGACTAGAATTCAAAGGAACAATAAAGGTCAAACATCTCGTTCAAGTGCTTTTGGAAGACGTTGGATTTGAAAAAATAAAAGAAACAATTCAGCGACCACTAACACAACTTAAAGTGGCGGCACATGCGGGATGCCACATTTTGCGCCCAAAAAAATACTTAGGTTTTGACGATCCAGAAGACCCCACGGTTATTAAGAAGTTAATCGAGTTAACGGGCGCCAAATCTCTAGACTATGAAGATGAAACAGCATGCTGTGGCGCTCCAATAATTGGTGTAAATGATATGATTCCTCTCCAGTTGACTAGAGAAAAACTTGTTCACATCCGTGAGGTGGGGGCGCAAGCTTTGATCACCGTCTGCCCCTTCTGTCACATGATGTTCGACATCAATCAGCCTAGAATAGAACGATTGTTTAACGAGAAGTTTGGTATTCCTGTGCTTCATTATCCACAGTTGTTGGGGTTAGCTATGGGCATTAATCCAGATGAGTTAGCTTTGAATCAACTTAGAGTGGATGCTTCTAAAATTTTAGAAATTTTAGACCGCGCACAAAAGGTTGCACCATTACAAAAATAGAGACGATAAAGGAACAGAAAGTTAACAGAAGCCCAATTGAAGATAGACTACGAAACTGGAAAAGCTGTTAGATTTTAGAAATTATCTAACGTTATATGGGCCCCTGAAAAAAATGGGAATAAGGCTTTGACTTGCCTTACTCTGGAGACACTGTTTTCTTGGCTTCTTGGAGCAGCTTCTTTACGGCAGCGACTCTCGCCTTTTGCGCAATAACATCTTTCGTTGTGAAATCTAAAGCCTCTTCTGGACACCATTCCACGCACTTAGGCTCGCCATCGCAGAGATCACAAACATGTACCACTTTCGTTTCAGGGTGTAACTGAATGGCACCATAATCGCAAGCTTCGATGCACCAGCCGCATCCATTGCACTTATCTTCGTCAACCAAGATGATGCCTGTTTCCTCAGACTGCTCAAGCGCGTCTCGTGGACATGCAGCCACGCATGGAGCGTCTTCACAAAGTCTGCAGGCAACTGCTAAGTTCACGAAGGGATTCAGTCGCACAGCGCGTATTCGAGATTTTGTTGGATTGAAAGTTTTTTCATGTTCTAACGAACAGGCGTATTCGCAAACACAACAGCCAACACATTTATCGGGGTCTCCAGAGACAAACTTCTTTTCATGAATCGTGGCCATGCTTATTTCCCTCCTTTCGCTTTCTTCTTTGGAGTCTTTGGCTTGATCTTTTTCTTTACGATAGGAACGAGATCGTTTAAGCCGAGTTCTTTGAGTTTCTCTACGGTGGGAATGCCTTCCTTTGTCCATCCACGTACCTCGTAGTAGTCATCTAAGCCTATGTCAAACTCTTTTTGGGTAACAACGGCTCCCTTTGCAATTCCTTCATCAGGTACCGGCACGCTCATTATTTTCGGTGGCAAAGTATCGTATTCCCTTGTTCCTTTGCCCTCTCGGATGTTGATGAGTCGCGCTAGGTTGTTTATTCTTTCACCCGCTTGTCTAAGCTCCTCAGTGGTCATCGGGATGCCTGTGGCTAAAGTGTAGTATTTCGCCATTTCGTCGAGTCCCTCGTAGAATACGCCTCTTGAGAATTTACATAAAATAAGCGAGTCAACAACATCGTATAGGTCTTCACCATTCTTGACTAGCTTTCCCCGTCCCTTTTCAATCTTGAAACGATCAACTTTACCCTTTACGTCAGGTGAATAAGCTCCAGANCGGAGGTGGCAAGCTCCACGGTAGGAAACAGAAAAGCCCAANGCAGCAGTTTTCAATGTTCTGAGGTCGTAGCCTGGCAGCTCCAATCCTTTAATGTGATTGGCNTATTTCACTGCGCCTTTACCAATNTTTTCTGCAGCTCTCATAGAGCCTTCTGCAAGTACGTCGCCTAACCATCCTTTTCGAGAACCCATTAGTTTTATCGTATCTACCATGGCTTCAGCATTGCCAAAACGAAGATCTAAACCTTCAGTGTCCTTTTTGTTGATAATCCCGTTCTCGTAACAGTCCATAGCAAAGCTTACGATGACGCCTGCGGATATGCCGTCCATGCCATAATGGTCGCATTGGTAAATTGCTTCGATGATAGCATCTAGACGGTCAACGCCACAGTTTGGACCGACTGCCCATAAACATTCGAATTCTACTCTTGCCGTGGCTCCTTTGTATGGTCCTTCGGGAACCACTCCGATGTGGTCGCATCGCATGCCGCATGTTGCGCATCCGATGATTTTTTTGATGTAACGTTCGTTCAAGTATTCTCCGCTAACTTTTTCAGCGCCTTCAAAAGTGACTTGAGTGAAGTTGCGTGTGGGTAAGGCTGCTAAGGCGTTGAGGACAAGAACGTTTTCAGGTGTTCCTAAAGTTCTATATTTTCTCGTAGCTGGTCCTTTCATGCGTTCATGTATCATCCTTATGAATTCAGTGAACTCTTCTAGATTTGCTACGTTCACGTCATTTGTTCCGCGAACAGCAACTGCTTTTAGGTTTTTGGATCCCATCACAGCGCCCATGCCAGTTCTTCCGATGGCTCGGAATTCATCATTTATAATGGAAGCGATTCGAACAAGCTTTTCTCCTGCTTCACCAATCGCTGACACACGGATGTAGAAATCGCCTAATTCTTCTCTTATGATTTGCTCGGTTTCTTGAGGCGACTTTCCCTTTAGATGTTCGGCGTCCATTAGTTGGATAGAGTCATCGTCGATCCATATGTACACGAGCTTTTCAGATTTTCCTGTAAAGATAACTGCATCGTAGCCAGCTCGTTTTAATTCAGAGCCAAAGAAACCGTGCGCTTTGGATTCAGCTATTCCCTCAGTTAGAGGCGATTTGGAAACTACGGCGTAGCTGTTTCCTGCTGAGGGCGCCATAGTACCGCTAAGAGGTCCTGTGGCGAAGATTATGGGGTTCTTAGGGTTAAAGGGATTGACACCTGCTTTGGAGTTGTCAAGAAACAGGCGCATTCCAAGTCCTATACCTCCAATGTATTTCTTTGCCAAATCTTCTTTCAGGGGTTCTGTTGTAGTCTTTCCAGTTGTCAAGTCTACGTGTAAGATTTTTCCAGCATAGCTCAAATTTAATCCTCCAATTAATTATGATTTAGTTTTGGAGAGAATTAACAAATACAAATAGATATTTATTTAGTTTTTCCTAATTTGTTACTTGAAGGAAAGTTACTGGTGCGAGAAGAATGAAAGTTAGGGTTCGCTATTTGGGTTTCATCAGAGACATGCTGAAGAAGAGGGAGGACGAGTTTGAACTCGAAGAGGAAGCCTTACTCTCAGACCTTTTAAATAAAATTGTCGGGATTTACGGTGAACCTTTCAAAACTGAAGTCTATAAACCATGTCAGAAAGATGTTAAAACAGGCTTTGTTGTCACCGTAAACGGAGTTTTAATGGGGCAACTTCACGGAGTGGACACAAGGCTAAATGAGGGAGACAGCGTTATCTTGATGACGCTTATGAGCGGAGGCTAATCTGACACAAAGATTAAAGTGTTTAGTCCACAATTTTTTTGAAGTGACGAGGAGGACACATTGAAAAACAGAGTTAACACTTTAAAGAGCGCTTTTGAAAAAGAGAAACTGGATGGATACATAGTTGCAGACGAAACCAACATTCTATATTTCACAAACTTCCAAAACGCAGTGAGACTGCTAATTCCAAAGGAAGGCGAAAACATTCTCTACGTTTATAGACTTAACTACGAGGAAGCAAAGCAAACAGCAAAGAACTGCAGAGTTGAACCCGTGAAAAGAGGTGAAAGTGCAAGTCAGAAGGTTGCGGACCAAGTTAAGAGCTTAGAAATCAAGCGAGTGGGTTTCGACGCTATCGATGCTTCTGCCTACATGAAACTCGCCAGAGCTTTGAAAGGCGTCAAGCTTAAGGCTGAAAGCAAACTGGTTTGGGAGCTTCGCAGAGTGAAGGATGAAACAGAGCTAAGACACATGAGAAAGGCAGCTGAATTAACCAGTGAAGGCATGAAAACGGCTCTGGAAACCATAAAACAGGGACTGCGAGAATATGAAGTTGCAGCGGAAATTGAATATGCAATGCGGAAGCTGGGCTCAGGAGGAGTTGCTTTCGACACCATTGTTGCTTCTGGACCTCGCTCAGCATTTCCTCACGGAGGATGCACAGACCGAACGATAAGGAGAGGAGACTTGGTGGTGGTTGATATCGGAGCGAAACATCAACATTACCGAGCTGACTTAACAAGAACCGTGACTGTTGGAAAACCATCAGTTAGACAGGTGAAAATCCACAAAGTTGTGAGAGAAGCACAGAACAGAGCATTCCAGAAGGTTAAAGCTGGAGTTAAGGCTTGCGACGTTGACGCAGTCGCTAGAAAGTTTATTGAAAAAGAAGGGTACGGTGAATGTTTTGTTCACGGCTTGGGACATGGTGTTGGGCTTGACATCCATGAACCGCCTAGTTTGAACCCTGAGGCTAAAGATAAACTGAAAACAGGAAACGTGGTGACTGTGGAGCCTGGAATCTACATCACCAATTTTGGAGGCACGCGGATAGAAGACACCATCTTGGTGGGTAATAGTGGAGCAGAGAGGCTTACCGAGGCTTCTTACGTTTTAGAAGTTTAAATGAATTGTTTTATATTCAACTTGCTTTAAAATAAGAGCGAGTGAGATTAATGAGCCTAGTCATAGAAACCAGTGGTTTAACAAAGAGGTATGAGTCACTCATCGCAGTAAATAATCTTGACTTAACGGTCAAACGGGATACGATTCACGGTTTTTTAGGTCCCAACGGCGCTGGAAAAACCACAACACTCAAAATATTGGTTGGATTGTTAAAAGCTGACGGCGGGTCAGTGAGTGTTCTTGGCCAAGAACTTGGTTGGGACAAGCCAGATGTAAGGTTGAAAATAGGCTTCATGCCTGAACTTCCAAAGCTTCCTAAGCATCTGAAGGGAAGGGAGCTTCTCGACATATACGGAAGAATGTACGGCATGACTAAAGAAGAACGTAATAATCAAGTACCTAAACTTCTCGACATGGTTGGTTTAAAGGAACGCGGAAACGATTTCATTGGCAAATATAGCAAAGGCATGCAACAGCGCTTAGGCATGGCACAGGCGCTGTTAAGCGAGCCTGAATTGGTAATTCTAGATGAGCCGAGTATTGGTTTAGACCCTGTTGGAATGGTTGAGGTCCGGGAGATGATGAAGGAAATTGCAAAGGAAGGTGTTACCGTCTTTCTTTCGTCGCACCTTCTGCACGAGGTTCAACAGATTTGCACCCACGTTACGATAATTAACAAGGGAGTGGCGGTAGCTTCGGGTACGCTTAAGGAAATATCCGCCAAGGTCAAAGGGCCTATGACGATAGAAGCTGAGGTTGATAAACTCTCAAAGGCTGTTATTAAGAAGGTTGAAGAATTACCTTTCGTGAAAGATGTTTCCCAAGATGGTAAAAAGCTGTTGGTTGAGTTGAAGACTCGTGACGATGTCAGGTCTCAAGTTTCTCAAGCCATTGCAGCGGGAGGAGGCATTGTTACATCTATGAACTTAAAGGGAGAAAGCTTAGAGGACGTATTTATGCATCTTCTTGCCAAACGTGAAGAAAAGGAGGCTTCAAAATGAGTGAAAGCCGCCCGAGCTGGATAACAAAGTTCCTTGCAGTGGTTAGGTATGAGATGTTCTGGAACATCCGAAAGAAAAAGTTCATTGGAATGCTAATTGTCGCGTTTGCTCTCACCACCTTAGTGTTGGCTTTAGACCACATCGCAAACTTTTTCGGTGGTCCGCCCATAGAACCGAACCCGGATTTCGTGATTGGCACTAATGTAGGCTTAGGCGGGTTTGCATTTTTCTTGTTTGCAATAGTAACTGTAATGAACACTATTTCAGCAGAGTTTGAGAGTGGAACCATTGTTCCGTTGCTAGCCAAACCCGTGTCAAGAACTATCGTGTTTTTGGGCAAACTGTTTGCAGCTTTCCTAACGCTTTTGGCAACATATTGTTTTCTGATGATTTACATGGCTATAGGCGGCTTTGTCGTGTATGGGCCTCAAAATAACCTGCATCTTGTTCCGCTCTCTCTTCTCGGAGCCCTTTTCAGCACGTTCATATGGATATCAATCGTTCTGTTGTTCGGCACGCTCTTTAGAAGTTCCTTAATCGCTGCTCTTGGACCCCTCGGCATCTGGTTTGGGACAAACATAATCGGTTCAATAATTGGGGTGCTTGCGGGTCAAGGATGGATTTTCACATACATTCCTGGCACCGGCAACTCTGGATACATCGGTGAGCCTTCACCTACGGGCATGGGTGTCGCGGTTGCAACAGGCACCGACAGCATAGGTTCAAACCTTATAAATTACATTCTACATCCATCATGGGAAGTTACCTATTACAAGATAAACATAGGAGAAATCGCTCCTGGGCAGATTCCATGGGAAAAGCTCTACTCAGAGCCTTTGTCCAACGTCGTCTTAACGTCAATTGCTGTAGCAGTAATCTACTTCATCGTCTTTATTGGAATATCTTGGTACGTTTTCAGGCGCGCTCAAATAACAGAATAAAGCATCAAGTTTTGGTGGGCCCGAAGGGACTTGAACCCTTGACCAACAGGTTATGAGCCTGTCGCTCTAACCAAGCTGAGCTACGGGCCCTCAAACAATATTCCATACATGTTCTGATTTAAGCATTTTCCGCAACACCCAACTACAAAAATCACAAAATAAAAAAAATAGTCTAAACCAGAAACATCAGCGATATCTTTAAAGTCAAGAATCTCCCCTCTAAAATACTCAAGAGCGTGCTCAACAATGCAGCACAAAGCCAAAACCATCCAACAACGATACAAAATAATCGGTCGAGAAGAAGAACTAGAAAAAGCCCTCGCCGCCGTCTCCGCCAACAAACACATCCTTTTCGAAGGAACAGTAGGAGTCGGCAAAACAGTCATAGCCATGGCACTTGCAAACCATTTTAATCGAAGATTTTACAGAGTCGATGGAGACGAACGATACACAGAACATAAACTGACAGGATGGTTTGACCCAGCACTAGTCATAGCAAAAGGCTACTCACGTGAAACACTCATACCCGGTCCATTAACCCAAGCCATGACAGAAGGCTCCTTCCTATTCATCAATGAACTAAACAGAATGCCAGAAGGCACCCAAAACGTGCTGTTACCAGCCATGGATGAAAGACAAATAATCATCCCCAAAATCGGCACAATAAAAGCCAAACCAGGCTTCCTCATAATCGCAACCCAAAACCCCGAAGAGTTCGTAGGCACCAGCCGACTCAGCGAAGCCCTTGAAGACCGTTTCGTGTGGGTCCGCCTCGACTACCAAACAGAAACTGAGGAACAGAAAATAGTTGAGAAAGAAACAGGATGCAAAAACCAAGACATCATAGCCATAGCAGTGAAAATCTCGAGGAAAACTAGAGAAAACCCCGACATAAGACATGGAGCCTCAGTTCGAGGGGCAATCGACATCACAGAACTGATTCAACGCCTATCAGAAAACATAACATTAAACGTAGACGTTTGGACTAGAGTGGCAATCATGGCACTAGCAACAAAAATTGAACTTCAAGATCAAACCACTCAAAAAATGGAAAACGTCGTCAAAAACATTGTCACCTCAGTCCTAAAAGAGCATGGTAAAAGCGTAGGCAAACAAGTAACCAACAGACCTGTAGCCACTGCTAAAAACGAGAAGAAAAAAATTTCAACCTCAGATGCATCAAAAAAAATAAAGGCAGCTCTTAACGAGGGAAATCTTACAAAAACAATCTATCTTCTTCAGCAGGATCCCCAATCAATCTCTGAAATGCTTTCAGAAGAAAACCTTTTTGAAACAATGTTAAAAGTAGCTGAACATTCAGAGCCAAAATGGCCTGCACTTCAACTTCTATTCATGACCCAAGCAAACTTAGACCCTGAACGCAAGCAGATGGCAAGAAAAATTTTGAACAGAACCATCAGACGAATTGCAGCTCAAATAGTTGGAAGAGGAATATGCCCCACAGAATACGTTAATGTTCCGTTTCAACCAGGCCTAGAAGAATTTAACCTAGAACAAACGCTTGAGAACAATCTGGGTAAAAACTTCTTTGATTACCGAGACATGGTATGCATTGAAAGGCGACGAAAGAAAAACGCGTTTTCACTAATCCTAGACGCAAGCAACTCAATGCAAATGGAAAAAATAGTTATTGCAGCTTTAGCCGTCGGTGTCTTCGCATACAGGTTTTTGGAGGACCACTACTCCATAATCACCTTCAAAGGTCATGCACAATTATTGAAGTCCATAAAGGACAGTCCAAACATGGAGAAGCTTATCGACAAGATGTTGGACATTCAACCGGGGGGACTGACAAACATAGAAGAGGCTCTGCAAAAAGGCTTAGAAGAACTAGAAAAGCTTCGTGAACTGGAAAGCACAGGCATCCTCATAACAGATGGCTGGGTCACTAAAGGTAAAGACCCAGTTAAGACTGCGGAGAAATATCGAAGACTCCATGTGATACAGGTTCCGCTTGGAGTGGGCGGTGGAGACTCAGAAATGTGCATGAACCTCGCAAAGGCTGGTAGAGGAAAATACTCGTATGTCCACGATTTTTACCAGTTGCCTAGAGCTATCATGAACATAATGAAGTGACAGAACTCCGCTGTATTTTACAGAACAGGCATTAAACCTTAAATATTGTTGTAAGTTTTCAAATTAACGGCGCCGCTGAAAACGTTGAGCCGCCGTACACTTGCTATGCGGTGGGCGAAAGCTCAGTTAGGTAGAGCAACTGGCTGTTAACCAGTAGGTCGTCGGTCCGAATCCGACCGGCGGCGCCAACAACATTATTTTCCTGACCGGCGCCCTTTTCACTTGCGTTTCCTGAATAGCTTAGCGCCTTCTATTTCGCAGACATACTCATAGCCGACTTCTATCAGCTCTGAAGCTTGCTTGACTGTTGTCGCTACCTTGCAGACAAACTCGTCTTGTTCAAAGCTCACTAGCTGCATATATCTCAGGGTGTTTTTGATGTTCTTATGACCTAAAACTTGCATGACGTAAAGGATGTCTTTTGTTTTGTTGTATTCCATTGTGGCTTTCCAATGCCTGAACGTTCTGAACGTGATCTTCTAACGCATGAGATTAAGGCTGTTGGGAGTTGTGGTGGTGAAGCACCCAGTGCAACGCACAACCACAACTGCAATAAAGATTAAGAATCAAAGAATGAGAGTTTTAGCCCAGTAAGCGTAAGCTCAGCTGGAGCCACAATTTCAGAAGTTGTTGTTATTGTTCGCAGCGTAGGTTTTCTCTGAACAACAACACGCAGAGCCTACTCATGTATTAGGAGTCCTTTGTCGAGAGGACACTTGTCGTCGTCCGCGTTTTCTGGGATTTCTGGACGACGACAACTGCAACACTTAACCTTTCCAGCTTATTTCGTATGGATCTCTCTTACAACCACAAAAGAGTGAACACATTTGGATTCTATTAGGCGAGGTATGTTGAAAACTATAGGGGTTATCTCCAACTTTTGGATGTTGTTGTTTTTTTCCTACGGTTTCAACCAACAACACGCAAGCCCTAGCCATTTTGCATGAGTTCCAGAGGATGGGAGTTGTCGTTGTCCCCCGCCGCAGTAGCGGACGACGACAACTGTGTCTCTGGGGTCGGAGATTCCGCTATGTCCTTCGCAAAAAAAGATAGGGGGTAGGTGAAAAGTAGTAGCCATAGGCTACTACGAGTTTCCATAAGCAGGAACCCTAACCTTCAGCAACACATATGCAGGTATTTGGGATTAAATTTTGACCCCAAACCCCCCTATTGCGCGCGCGCACTCATATGACAACAGTTAAGTGAAGCTTTTGAGTTTTGGATGTTTTAGAACTCTCGGAAAAAGTGACTAAGGCGTTGCTATGTTGATAGACTATCACATTCACACGGCGATGTCTGGAGATGCAAAGGGCGAACTTGCAGAGTACGTGAAAATTGCATGTGATAGGGGTTTTGCGGAGATCGGTGTTTCTGACCATTTTCATCCTGAAGAGCCTGAGTATTCAATGAGCTATGAAAAGTTAGCCGAGTATGTTAAAAGTGTGCAGTTGTTCAAGGGGAGAACTGATTTTTCAGTGAAGCTTGGGATAGAACTGGATTTCATTCCAAGCCTTAAGAGAAAAATTGCAGAAGTAGTGAAGATGTACCCTTTTGATTATGTTATCGGTTCATTGCACTTCATAAATGATTGGGGCTTTGATGAACCCCAATATATTTTGGAGTATAAGAAGTGGGATATTGTGAAGTTGTATGAAACCTACTTTGATCTAGTTCAGCAATGTGCAAAATCAGGATTTTTCGACATCATTGGACACATAGATGCAATTAAAATATTCGGGTATAAACCCAAAGCAGATATGACCAACGTTTTTTTGAACACTGTTGAAGTGTTAAAAGATAGTGAGGTATGCGTTGAGGTTAACACAAGCGGGTTAAGGAGGCCCTGCAGAGAGATATATCCAAGCAAAGCTTTTCTCAAGATATGCTTCGACAATGAGATTCCAATAACGCTTGGTTCCGACGCCCATAAGCCGCAGGACTTAGGAAATAACTTTGACCAAGCCTTAAGACTAATTAGAGAAGTAGGATACGAAAAAATTGCGAGATTCACTCGTCGCCAGCTAGAACTAGTAGAGATATAGCGCGCAACGTTGCCGATGCGTTATAGTCTTCCTCGTCGTCGTCATCAATTTTACAAAACACGATTTTTTTGTTTCTAAAACGAGAGAAAGATTTTCAAAAATTACATCAGCCCTTGTGTTTGTTCCAAGATTATATTCGACAACCCCGTAACCTAATGACTTTGCCCACCCTACAACTTCTTCAATCATCTCATTATGAATTTTTGTAGACATAATATTATCTTTTGACACTATCCTGATCTTCTCAAATATACTTTGCGCGTTTGGGAGATGCATGCATAATGTATTTATAAAGGAGGCGAAGGGAGAGGAGAGGGAGAGAGGGAAGAAGAAAAAGGTTAAAATTTAACCCCAAACCCAAAAATTGCACATGCATACATGTGATTGCGCGGACACGGAGGATTTCGTGCACAAAAACCATAAAGCATTGAAGAGAACAAAACGATCTGAATAAAAAGGTTATCGTACACCAAATCGGATATGCGCACACAAGGTGGACACAATGGATCTTAGGCCGCTATACCTTGCCTTAATCATTTTCACTATGAGTTTGGGAATACTTTCCGTAGTTGTTCCGCTGTATTCTTATGGTCTCGGCGCAGACAGCTTAGCTGTTGGTTTGATCATTTCAGCCAATGCTATTGCACATATTCTAGCGTCACCTCTTTGGGGTAAGGCGTCTGACCGTGTGGGCAGAAAACTATCGCTCGGCATTGGAATGCTGTTGAGTTCAGTTACTGTTCCTTTGTACCCGTTTGTGAACGATCTAGGATTCCTCGCTGTAATTTCGTTTTTGAGAGGGTTAGCTGACGCTTCCTTTTGGATTGTGCCGTGGGCTCTTCTAGCAGATCTCTATGCACCTCAAGAAATAGGACAGGTTTTCGGCAAGGTTGGGATGATTCAAGGGATAGGCTTTATAGCTGGGCCGTTCTTGGGTGGCTTTCTAGTGGGCCAGCTCGACTATCCTAGTATATTCTATATATCTTCGGCTTCTGCATTCTTTGCTGCTCTGTTAGTCTTTTTTGCGCTTCATGAAAAGTCCAGGGTTCTCACCCGAAAGAGTAAGGGTTCATCGGAAATCCAGCTTAAATCTGGGGCAATAGCAAGAAAGAGCATAGCCATTGCGTACGTCGACACAGCACTCTCTGGCTTGTTCTTAGGAGTTATCAATTCTCACTTCATTATTCATGCTAGTGAAATACTGAGGGAAGAATACTTGGTAGGTTTTCTCTTGACCAGTTACTACTTCGCAGAAACTTTCATTCAGCCCTTAGCTGGCAGATTATCGGATATATTTGGTCGCCATCGCACAATTCTTTTGGCATTTATCATGTGTGCTACTGGTTTTCTCGCGTTACTTGCACCTCCATCTTTCGTGTCTTTCCTGATTGCTGGTGTGATCGTAGGGGTAGGCGTAGGAATGCTATACATAGCGCCAAGCGCGCTCGTCATGGATATAATCCCGCCTTCTCAACGGGGATTGATTATTGGCTTCTATAGCACCGTATGGGGAATCGGCTTTTTTCTCGGACCATTGCTCGGAGGCGCAGTAGCTATCTATTCAGTTAGCGCTCCATACATTCTAAGCACGATCGCATCGGCAATAGGAGGCATCTTAGCGTTAATTGGATCGATGTGGGCACACAAAAAAATAACACTGAAAACTTGAATTCGAATCTTCTTCGTCGCGCAGTACATATCGTGTGTGGGGGTTAAATTTTAACCCAACCAACCAACGACGGATGACGGCTAACGGTTAATGGACGGTCCTATACCAGGTATATCCCTCATTTGGATAGGTTCCTAATGGAATAGGAATAAGGAAGGATGGAATAAGAGAGATAATAGAGTGAGGAGTCAGAAATCAACGAAAAATTACCCCTCATCAATTATACTACAAGGGGTAAAAAATACGCAAAAAGTTACCATTCATAAATGCGTTGAGGTTAATGCACGCGCATGCCAGATTTTATATACACAGAATATGGAGTAAGAATAGGAGAATGCTAATGGTAGCATCAAATTCTAGTCTTCTAAAATGGGCAAACATTTTGGCCTTTGTTTTAATGGTTCTAGTAAATGGCTTAGCAGGTAGCACTACGATTCTCGGAGGCAAGTTCACAAATGAGATTTCTGATGCGAACCCAACGCTAATCACACCTGCAGGTTACGTATTCTCTATTTGGGGCGTTATCTACATTTTGTTGGGAATTTTCGTAGTCTTTCAAGCATTGCCAAGCGAAAAAGGTAAAGACTATAAAAGGAGCATTGGTTGGCTGTTTGTCCTCAACAGCATATTTAATATTGCTTGGCTTTTTCTTTGGCA
>JGI2173J19968_10000617_pt1 | contig 13636 bp, 10 predicted proteins | sample DeeMarSWOR136_30_FD_19968 | JGI IMG/M metagenome (IMG submission 19968) | reverse complement strand
CGCCAGTCCAGATCTGGTGCATGTTTCTACCGCTAATCGATAGCGGGAACGACGGATTTAAAATCACCAACATCTTGGCGAGATAAAAACTTCCTAACTATTTGATTTTCCTTGTTTATTAAAGTTAGGCCATCGCTACCAATCCCGAGGTCTCTGACTCTTTTTTCTTCATATTTCAAACGCAAATCGATACTTCTTGATCACCCTCTTACGCAATAATTCATCTTGAATTAAATGAAAAAGGCACCTTTTAAAAAACGCCATCCTACGGGAAACCGCCCTCATCCACAGAATTTTTTTCGACAGCCCCTCTTAAAATAAACAAAACGGCCAAAATNGAAAAAGCTACAGTTATTTCAGCGAAAAAGAGCTTTTGGATTTTGTGAACCTCAATTTGATGAAAAAGGTTGAAATATCAGAGGCATTACGAAAGACTTTTTACTTGCCTGACTGCCTCTTCAATGGACTTGGCTTTTGTGATATGGACATCTACCTCCGCATCGGAAAAAACGTAGCTCGGACCCTTTCCCTTGAAATTTCCCGTAGTGAGCACGGTATCGCCTCCCTGTTGAACGAGCCATTCGCTCACCTTAATGCCCTTTCCTTTCTTCTCTCTGAGGAAAGGATTATGGAGGAATTTCTCCTCTAAAATTGTTCCGTCACTCTTCCTAAGTGTGGCTAAATAGAAATAGGGAGCTTCCCCAAAATGGTCCGAAATGGTCATTTTGTCCCTAGCCAAAGGGATAACACACGTTCTCGTCTCCTTTTTTTGAGGTTCGTAATGAACGAGGATATGGTCCACGTTGGGTACCTTCTCTTTAATTTCTCGCTCAATTCTCCTGCTGATGCCATGGGCTCGGTCCAAATCATGCACCTTGAGGATGATATCGGCCTCGATAAATTTGTAACGGCCTGAGTTTCTTCCCCAGAGGGCATTGATCGTACCGACTTTGCGATCTTCGAGTATAATGCTCTTGACCCGATCCAAGGTCTCAAAATCGAGAGAGGCATCTAAGAGCACCCGAATTGCATTGAGGAAGATGACGAGTCCCGCCTTTCCGATGAAGAAGACCATAACCAACGCTGCCACTTTATCTAATGGAAGGCGAAACAATCCCCCTAAAAGGCCAAAAAAGATCACCCCAGAAGACAGCATATCAGTCTTGATGTGTTGTGCATCGGCGATAAGGCTCGGAGATCCTATCTTCTTTCCCCGGTGCAATTCATATCGCGAAAAGGTATAGGTGATGAGGATGGTCAATACAACCCCTGCCATGGCCACTGGCAGGCGTCCGATATTCAGGTCTTGTTCCCCTAAAAAGACGCTTACGGCGATTTCATACCCGGCGAAGAAGATGAAAAGCGATGAGACGAGTGAGACGAGATTTTCTACCTTATAGAGGCCATAGGGGAATATCTTCGATTTCCTCTTGGAGATTTTGATCCCCGCGAGGACAGTAACGGAGGAAATAAGGTCCGAAAGAGAGTGGATGGAATCAGCAACCAGGGCGATGGATCCCGAAAACACCGCCAAACTGAACTTTATCCCCACCAAGAGGATGTTGATCCCTATGGAGTAAAATCCAATGCGCTCGCTTTCTTCCATATTGAAACATATTGAGAATTAGCTACTGCTTCAAATTACCTCGGTCAAATCCTATCTCTGACTGCTATAGACACTGAAATGGTCCCTTCTCGCCAGCTTCCTCGCTCCTACCACCAATGGTGTCAGCAACGCTTCTCTAGACTCCTGACCAGACGCCTATGAGGGTGACATCTTGAGTATCTTTTTTACGTTTTATTGCGTGCTTTCTCGAAGAAGCAAAAGCCCGTTCCCAGCATTTCGGACAAACGGACTTCACACCCACCGATTTTACGCCCTCCCCGACCTCCACTTCAGGTCAGCAGGAAGTTTAAACCCATATTATCAAATCCATGATTCAAATCAATCTCTTTTTTAGATCCAAAGGGAATCATGACGCAGTTTATACCTTCTAAGAAAGTGCCGACTCCGACTCGGGGTTTTGGATGAACTCATATCCCAAGAGTCACGTTCCACTCCACCCTTATGCCACGCGAGGGGCACTTTCTTCCGCGTATAACGCACACCGGACCAAGGTGTGCCTCCTTTGCTAACTGAACTATGGATTTTCCGTCAGTCCAGATCTGGTGCATGTTTCTACCGCTAATCGATAGATTTGGACAGAGGTGTACGGTTTCGAGTTTATCTTATATTCAACAGATAGCGTCAGAAGAAGAACTGATCCCAATGCTCCTGACGGAGAACGATTTATTCACTGCGATGATCCTATCCAGGTGGTCATGATCTTATTAAGAACGGGGTTTCACTATTTGGCAAGGGCGGGTGCGATAGTGCATTGGAGGGAAAGACAATCCCGGAGGTAGGACCCATCGTTGACCGGTCATAGGGATCTGTGGAAATCCTACAGCATCGCGAACCAAAAGGCGGGTCTTCGGAGTTCCCGATCCCTGCCTCGTACTACACCTCATCCATCGCCAAGAATGTATTGGAATCCAGCTGAACGTGGGCATTCGTGATGGCCGCACTGTCATGGTCCTTGAGCATTTTCAGGAACACCCCCGAAGGCTCCGGCAATAGCTGAAGAATGAGGCTGAAGAGGTCGTCCACGCGGTGACAGGGAGAGGGGATGCCCCGCTCGTTTTTCTCGGTGATGTGGCGGTGTGAGAGCGCTGAAAACCAGATCTCCACATCAAATTCAGCAGCGATCTTCTTGAACCCTTCCAACAGGCTCCGCTCGGTCTTCTCAAAATCCAGGCCATCCACGATGATGGTGTCGGCTTTGAAGCCCATATTCTCTTCGAGGTTTTTGAGATTGACGCGCAGACGATCCAGCTCGAAGCTTCGATTGCGATAGGCCAAGATCATTCGGTTGTGATCGATCAGCAAGGCCTTTTCGGATTCATCGGGAATTTTCAGTGCCTTGACCAGCTCCGAATACATGACATTGTAGTAAGCCCGTACCTTTTCGGCACCCTCCTCCAGAGATACGTGCACCAGCTTTTTTTGGCGAAAGATCTTATCAAAGGCGATGTGAATCAGGCAGGCAGTCTTGCCCACTCCTGCCGGCGCAATGAGAACACCCAAGTTCCCCGGTCCCAAACCTTTGCGAGAGGACTTCTCCAGAATCTTGAACGGACTGACTGAAATGAAATCCTTCATGATACCTTTGCCGCCTTGCGCTGGTCCCTGGGTCGCGCCTTGAGCTCCTCCGCAATACTCTCAGGGACTTTTGCATAGCGCGAAAACTCCATGGTGAACTCCGCTTTCCCCTGGGTCAACGAACGCAATACCGTTGCATACCCAAACATCTCCGCCAATGGAACTTCACTCTCCACGGTGGTCAAGACCCCGTCTTCCGTTGAACTCAGGATAAGCCCTCTTCGTTGAGTAATGGACGACATGACGTTTCCCTGAAATTCGGGCGGACACTCAACGGACACCTTCATGATGGGTTCCAGGATCACGGGCTTGGCCTTCATGTAGGCCTGTTTGAAGGCGCCAACGGCCGCCTGGCTGAAGGCCAGCTCGGATGAGTCCACGCTGTGAAAGTTGCCATCATTGACTGTCACCTTCATGCCCATCACGCGAAACCCGAGCACCTGTCCTTTCTGAAGGCATGATTGGAACCCCTTATCCACGGCAGGAATGAACACTGTGGGAATCACCCCCCTTTTTACCTCGTTTACGAACTGATAGGTCCCGTCTTCCGTGGGCTCCATAAAACCCGCTACCCGACCGTACTGGCCAGCCCCCCCCGTCTGCTTCTTGTGGGCGTAATCGAAAGCGGCCCTCTGGGTTATGGCCTCTCGATAGGCTACCTGTGGGAATCCGGTCTCCACATGCGCCCCGAATTCCCGCTTCATGCGCTCCACATAGATCTCCAGGTGCAGCTCACCCATGCCGGAAATGATGGTTTCTCCCGACTCTGGATCCACATGGGTCCGGAACGTGGGATCTTCCCGGGTGAATCGGCCCAATGCCTTGGACATGTTGGTCTGGAACTTCCGATCTTTGGGCGAAATGCTAAGGGAGATGACCGGCTCGGGCACGAACATGGACGAAAGGCTATAGTCTACTCTTCCATCGGTGAAGGTGTCCCCCGAGGAGCACTCAACGCCGAACAGCGCCACAATATCTCCAGCCTCCGCATGAGCGATGTCCTCCATTTCATCGGCATGCATGCGCACCAGCCTTCCCACCCGGATATTTTTCTTTGTCCGCATGTTGACCAGATCATCCCCTTTGCGGATGGCGCCCTGGTATATGCGGATATATGTCAGTTGACCGTAAGGCGTCACGTCCAGCTTAAAGGCCAACGCCACCAGAGGAAGGGTGGGGTCAGCTGCCAGAGCGACTTCCTGTTCTTCCCGTTCCAGATCCAAGGCCACGTGATGAACCTCCGCGGGAGAGGGCAGATAGTCGATCACACCGTCCAACAGGGGCTGGACGCCGATGTTCTTGTATGCGGATCCGAGAAACACCGGTATCAGCTCCCTGGAGAGGGTGGCCCGCCGCACGGCATCGAGAATGAGCTCTTCGGTGACGTTGTCCTCCAACACTGCCTCCGCCAGTTCATCGGAGAACACGGAAACTGCGTCCAGGAGGTCTTCCCTCTTGGCCCGGGCCTCGGGAATCAGGTCTTCGGGGATCTCGCCGGTGACCACCTCTTCTCCATACGGTCCCTGGAAGGTAACGGCCTTCATGGAAACGAGATCCACCACACCGGAAAGGTTCCCCTCCAGACCAATGGGGATTTGCATGAGCACGGCATTGTGGTTGAGCTTCTCCCGCAGCTGGTTCACCACCTTGTAGGGGTCGGCGCCGGCACGGTCGCACTTGTTGACAAATGCAATCCGGGGAACCTCGTACCGGTTCATCTGACGATCCACACTCAAGGACTGGGACTGCACTCCCGCTACCGCACACAGAATCAGGATGGCACCATCCATCACTCTCAGAGCCCGCTCCACCTCTATGGTAAAATCCACGTGGCCCGGCGTATCGATGATGTTGATCCGGTGTCCGTCCCACTCGCAGTAGGTGGCTGCCGAGGCGATGGTGATCCCGCGCTCCCGCTCCAGGTCCATGGAATCCATTGTGGCACCCACACCATCCTTGCCCTTGACCTCGTGCATGGCGATGATCCGCTTGGTATAGTAGAGGATGCGCTCCGTGAGAGTGGTCTTCCCTGAGTCAATGTGGGCGCTGATCCCGATGTTTCTCAGATTGTTGATGTGATTCCCCATGGTATTGTCTCGGTCTGGCTGTTAGCTCCGGGCTATGGGCCTCGGAACCGAGGACAGGGTATGACGCCCGTAATCCTACAGCCCTTCAAATCAGTATAAGTAATAAATATAACAATAAAAAGAGGACCTGCAACAGCGGGTCCCTTTTTTTTGGAGAAGTGGATTGAACCCAATCTAGAACGGATAGGCCTCTAAATCGATGATTCGATCGGCAAACATCCGCTTCAGGCTAACCGTATCGATGGGCTGATACCGGGCCAGTTTTTTCAGCCCAGCCAGCTGCGTCCGAAGTCTATCCCCTTCCTCCACATATGGCAGAACCTTCTTGGCCCACCCATCAATCTTGGGGATCGTATCGTCCACCTGAACTCGGGATAGGACATATCTCAAAAGCAATCCTTCTACCGAGACCGTCGAGGGGGTTTTTCGACAGTCTCAACTGCATTATTGAAATTCCCCTGATCCCCACAAATTCAAGGTTTCTGACGCTAATCGATAATTTTGGCTCGTCTCCCTCCGCAATGTCTTGAACTATGCAGTCACTGGTAAATCAAAAATCGAGAACTTGATAGGCTATTGACTATATGGAAACAACAAGCCTTTTCCAAAATCAGTTGTCTGACTGGCACACCAGTAGTGTTACCTTTATCGATTTGAACGGATTCGTCTCGCCCCTTTTTTGGCTTCCTCTCTGTTTTGAATCAGATTAAAGCTTTAAATTTATGGAGTAGAATTCTCAGACTTCGCGACGCTGGCTTTTGCTTTCTTTCTTGTCAGGGCGATCAGCCAACGGATACCAGGGGACAGAAGAGAGAGAATGGAGAGGATGATGAGGGTACCGGAAACGGGGCGGGTGAACAAAGCCCAAATGTTATAATCTAGCATCAGCATGGCCCTTCTCAACGAGAACTCGGCGATGGGGCCCAAGACCACCCCGAGGATGAGAGGGGCCAATGGAAAATCATACCGTTTCATTAAGAATCCGATCACACCAAAGATAAGCATGATCCAGACATCGGCTATATCATTCCGGACGGCAAAGGCCCCGATGGTGCACAGGACAATCACAAAAGCTGCCTGGAAAGCGTAAGGAATGTTGAGGACCTTGACGAAAAGCCGCACGGCAAGGATTCCCCCTATGATCATGAGGAGGTTCGCCATAAACATCCCCACAAAGATGGAGAAGACAAAGGGTTTCTGTTGCACGAAAAGGAGGGGGCCGGGCACGATTCCATGGACGAGGAGACCGCCGATGAGTATGGCGGTGGTTGCACTGCCAGGAATGCCCATGGTGAGCAGAGGGACGTAAGACGCCCCGACCGCGGCGTTGTTCGCGGATTCGGGTGCTGCGATTCCCTCTGGGACCCCCGTCCCGAGCCTTTCAGGATGCCTTGAGAAACGTACTTCCGCTGCATACCCCATGAAGGCCGCTGTAGTCGCCCCTACACCCGGGAGGACACCGATCAGGGTTCCAATGGTCATCCCCCTCACCAGGGTCCATTTGAGAGCGAGGATTTCTCTGAGTTTCGGGAGGTCCGCCGAAATCTTTCTATCCACTCGGGCAAATTCCTGTTGGGTGTGGGCCAGGTCGAAAATTTCCCCTAGGGCAAAAACGCCCACCGTGATGGGGATAAAGCTAAATCCTGAGATTAAAAGCTTGGAACCGAAGGTAAAGCGCTCCGTCCCGCTGATGGCATCAATTCCCACCGTTGCCAAGAGGAGGCCGAAGAGCCCCGAAAGCATCCCTTTCCGAACCGATTTCGCATCCATGCTGCTGATGACGCTCAGTCCAAATAACGCCAAGGCAAAGAATTCCGCGGGTGAGAATTTGAGGGCAACTTTTGCGAGAAGGGGTGAAACGGTAATTAACACAACCGTCCCGAAAATGCCTCCCAGGCCTGAAGAAGTAATGGCCAAACCCAAGGCCCTCCCGGCCTCTCCCCTTTTGGCCATAGGGTACCCGTCAAAGCAGGTTGGAGCATTCTGGGGATCCCCCGGGGTGTTGAAGAGGATGGAGGTGATGGATCCCCCGTAGGTTGACCCACAGTAGACCCCGGTTAGGAGGAGCACTCCAGCGATGGGGTCTAAGGTGAAGGTGAAAGGAATGAGCAGGGCCACGCCATTCACACCGCTGATTCCCGGCAGGAGACCGAAAATGATCCCCAGGACTACCCCCAGGGTCAGGATGGAAAAGTTGACCAATACAAAGACGTTTTGTGCCCCTAAGCTAAAATTTTCTACCATGGAAGAAGTCCTTTGACCCCTTCAGTAAAAAAGGAGGCTAATGTCTCTAAATACACCAACCCCCTTGGGCAAGGGAATGAAAAGAAATTGTATGAAGAGGAAGTTGAGGATGAGGGTGACGGCGATGGAGCTCATAACAAGGTAGGTCCATCGCCGCATCCCGAGAATTGCCATGAAGCCCGCCATATAGAGGGGAGTGGCCACCAGAAACCCCAGGTATTGCATACCCGCGGTGTAGAGAAGAAAAGTCACCATGGAAAGGAAAAGGGTCCACCACGCCTCCATTCCCCCGGAGCTGGGTCGGGCGTCACCCCGGAAGATGGTCAAGAGATGAGAAACGAACAGGCTTGCACTAATAAGGGCCGAGAGACCTAAGATGATCAATGGCCACAACCGCGGCCCGAAGCTGGCATCGACCCCGAATTGGGGAATCTTCTCCACTTTAAACAGCAAGAAGATAGACAAGCCGAGGTAGGCGGCACAGGTGATGATCTCCCCTAAATATGGTCGGGGCATTTTCCCTTCCTATTGCTTGACAAAACCAAGTTCCCTCAGAACCGCGGTGTACGTCTTCAGTTCCTCATCCAGAAATTGAGCAAATTCTTTGGGCCCCTTGTAGCCAGGACGGAGGTGGAGGAGCTGACCCTTCACCACAGGCTGATAGACTTTCTTGTCATTCATGGCTTTTTTGAAGGCGTCATGGAGGGTCTGAATTCTCTCCATGGGAGTGCCTTTGGGAGCGGCCAGTCCCCTCCAGCGGCCTAAGATTACATCCCATCCAAGTTCCCTGGCGGTGGGAACATCGGGGAATTGTTCCAGACGTTTCTCCGTGAAGATCACTACCGGCTTGATCTGTTTCGCCTCGATGAGCGACATGACCACACCGGGTTCTTCATGGAGCAGATCCACATGTCCGCCCAAAAGGGCGGATAGGGCTTCCTGGGCACCGTCAAAAGGAATGCGAGTCAGTTTGGCCCCGGACCTTAAGGAAAAGAGCCCCACAGCCGTCTCATCGAATCCAGCGGCCCCTGTCAGGGAGATCTTCAAGGCACCAGGGTTCTTTTTGGCGAAATCGACGATCTCCTGGATAGTCTTGAGCTTGCTCTTCTCCGGATTGATGAAGAGCATGCTCTGATCGTGTTGGGACCTGATTACGGGCTCAAATTTGGTGATATCCCCCCTTTTGAAGACGGTGTTGATAATCTGTTCCGGGCCGATGGCAAAAAGGGTATACCCATCTGCCGGCTGGCTCAGGGCATAGGATTCCGCTGGAACCCCTCCTCCGCCCGTCAGGTTATTGATAACCATCGGAACCTTCAACGCCCTTCTTGCAGGGATAGCAAGGGTTCGCACGTAGATGTCAGTCCCGCCCCCGGGCCCGAACTGATTCACTACCTCGATGGTCTTGGCGGGGAACTTTTCGGCGGCCGATCCGCCTGATGGCAGAAGGACGAAGAGAAGAAAGCCGCACCCTAAACACACAATTCCAAAAAGGACCTTTTTCACGATTTCCTCCTTTCAAGCACTGGTCGTTCAATCATAGTTGCCGAATTCCTTAGCTGCTTCAAACATGGCCACAATATTCTCGGGTTTCACATCGTCCTGAATATTGTGGACGGCTGCAAGAATGTAACCACCTCCTTTCCCCAAGATTTCGATCTGTTTTTTCACCTCCTCCCTCACGTCTTCCGGGGAACCATCGGGGAGTACCTGATGAGTATCAATCCCGCCCCAGAAACTGAGCCGATCCCCGAATTCCCTTTTTAGTGCCCCAGTGTCCATGCCCTCCGCGGAGACCTGAACGGGATTGAGGGCATCCACGCCGATTTCGATAAAATCGTTCATAAGGGGAAATATGGCCCCATCGCAGTGATAGATAACCTTGGCGTCGCTGTGGGTCTTGATAAGGTTGAAGATTTTTTGGTGCCTGGGTTTAACGATTTCCCGGTAATGTTCGGGCGAAAACATAAGGCTCTCCTGAGTAGCCAGATCATCGTGGACAAATACCAAATCCACGTACTTACCAATAGCCTCGAACAGTCTTTTCCCGACTTTAAGGTCAATATCCAAAATTTTGTCCATCAAGGCCTCTAAAAAGCCTGGATTAGCGGCCATATCCAAGAACCAATCCTCGTATCCTCGAAGAAATTGGCTCAAAGAAACGACAGGTCTGGGAAACATCGCAATGAGTGCATAATCCGTCCCCTCTTTCAAGGCCCTCGCCTGTTCTTTTAACCCATAGTACCTCTCAGGATCGTCGGGATTTGGCCATGGATATGTTTCTAGGTCTTTTATGGCTACATCTCCGGCAAGTGGCGATTTCTTAATAAAATAATTTCCGGTATCGGGTTTTCCCCATATAATTCCCCATTCATCCAAAAATGACCCATCAGGAAGGCGTTTCACCTTCCACCATTCGTTCCATTCGGCACCGGACCGGGAAACGATCATACGGGTATCGATATCGAAATGCCTTAGGACCTTCTCGTCAGGTTGGACCACATTGGCCCATTTTCGGACTATGTTGGTCGTCGCCTCTAATCTGAGGTGTCCAATGAGATTTTCATATGCCCTGAGGGAAATGCTGGTGGCGTAAGTCCCTCCCAAATCCACGGGAACACGATCCGATTCCCGCCGTTCGATAGCCCTGAGTACTCTCTCCCTGTGCGTTAAACTCAAAATGCTCCCTCGCCCTTTTCCTTATCCTCAGTGATGAATCGAACTAACCATTCTCCGGGGCACTCTTTTTCCTACTCCAAAGTTTTTTAGGAGGATCTCTCCTCATGGCTTTCCTCTCACCCTCACGGATGGTTTGGCTTTGTCGGTGCATCCGATTTTAGCAGGCCAGGGAAATTAGTCAAGTAGAAACCAGATCGAGCGAATTCTCCCAAATAATTAAGATCGTAAGTTACCGATTCTACAAAACACCTTGTTTTCTTGATTCTTCCCGATATAACCAGCTCCAAAATGTGGAGCGCGATATTTGTTACCTGAACTCGATAAGGGTAAAAAGGTAAAAGAGGGAAAAGGGAGACGTTGGTTCTGAAGCAACTTGGCAATTGTCGCTAAATAATCCAATTGTTTGCTATGCGGAGACAACCGAGACTCGATACCCCCGGAGGTTAACGCCATGTCATAGGTCGGGAGGTGGTGGTCGCCATCACGGGTGGGAAGCTGCACTTGGGCCCCTGAGAGCAGATCTTTTATGCGGAATTCGATGGCAGAAGAAGAAAGCGGGTCCTGGTCAAGATTTTCGTTTGGGCATGTATATGATGTGAAAAAACTAACGCGGCGACCAGAGAACCATTCTGGGCTTGTTACCCAACTCCTTGGACAGGTCCTCAAGCCGACCATATTTCATGCATCCTGCCATGCAGTGCTTTACACAGGCCGGCTCAAGGCCCTTTTTGGTACGTGGAGCGCACAAGATGCAAAGCTCGGTGGGAAACGGCAGGTAAGCCAGATAGGCCCTGTCATTGGGCAGTCTCTGGACAACTTCTAAAACTTGTATTCCCCCAATCCCTGCGGGCCACTGGTATTCCTGGGCGCAAGCGACCTGACATGTATAGCAACCGGTGCAGTATTCGTAATCTATCAAAAGGCCATATTCGGGCTTTCTGGCCATTTTACTCCTCCTTTCGACCAACCTTGTAGATCTTGCACAATAGGTGCTTAATGGGAGCTCCCAGTCCGTCCTTACCCTGGGCGTTCATGGGGATGAGCTGGTTGACGTTGGATTCCCACACCCCGTAGAGGGTCGGCTCGGCGCCCGGCTTTTCCGGAAACCACCAGCCGTGGGCCGCCATCACCATCCAGGTCGGCACCACCAGGGTGACTTTCGCCTTGAATTTGACCCTGCCCATCCAGTTCTCCACCCACACCCATTCTCCGTTGCCAATGCCGTGCTCCGCCGCGGTGTCGGGATGTATCTCAACCACCGGGTCGGGATCGATCTCCCTGAGCCAGGGGATCATACGATGCTCGGCGTGGAAAAAGGCCGGCGAGCGCCTCCCTGTGGAGAGGATCAACGGGTAATCCTTCGCCAAATCGGGCCGGCTCACCGGGGTTAAGGGCGGCTCCTCGTGGTGGGGCAAGGGCTCCAGCCCCCAATCCTCACGCAGCGTCGAGTAGAGCTCAAATCTGCCCGTGGGGGTCTGGAAGCCGGGTTTCTTATCCGCTCTCAAAAGGCCCTTTTCGTGGCGGCGATAGGGGCAACTGGGGTGCCCCTCAGGCGGGAAGGCCCAGCCCTTTTGTTGTAGTTCTTCGAAGGTTAGGCCTGAGGGTTTGATTATGTCGTCGAACAGTTCGCGTATCGTCTTCCATTTGAAATCCGGGTCGAACCTCCTGGCCAATTCGAAGTTAATCTCCACATCCGGCCTGCATTCGTCAACGGTGATGGCCTTGTTGATGCTCTGCAGGGGCACCCACCAGCTTCTCACCCCGTCCTTTTCCAGAAAGCTGGCCGCGGGCAGCACTATGTCCGCATATTGCGTAGTGGAGTTCATGAACAAATCCACCGCCACAACCAAGTCCAGCTTCTTGAGGGCCTCGCGCCATCTCTTGGGGTCAAGCCCGATGCCGCCCAAGAGATTGCAGGTCTGTATCCACAGGCCCTTGATGGGGTATGGCTCGCCGGTAAAGATCTGTTCCAGAGCCAGATCGGTCTGACAGCGCCAGATAAATTTGTTGAAGGGCCCGTAACGATCGGCCCCGATGCGGGGCTTGTCCTGCTCCTTGTTCTTCAGCTTGATGACCCCCTCGGCCCCGGGCAGGGCGTACGCCACTGCGTCGAAGGCGAAGCGCGAGAACACGTTGCCCCCGGGCACGTCCAGGTTGCCGGTGAGGGCCCAGAGGGATGCGATGGCCTGGCACAAGGGGGTGACGGCTGGAGTCATGTCGATGGGCACGCCCCAGTGTATGGAGGCCGGTTTGCTGGAGGCATAGAAGCGGGTAGCTTGGGCGATATCCCCGGCCTGGACCCCGGTGATCTTTTCCACCTTGTCCAGGGAATATTTTCCCACCTCCGCGCGAAAGGCGTCCCAGACCGTGTGGCAAACAACCATGTCTCCGTCGGCCAGCGTAACCTCGCAATCGCCCGATAGCGCGGGCTTCACATCCGGTGCCTTGTACTCAACCTGCTCCGCGTCCCATACGGCTGCCTGATTGGCTGCATCGTCCCAGGCCACGAAGTTTTCCCCTGAGCCCCCCTCTCCCAGGTCGCTCTCACGCAGAAGCTTGCCGGTATCCCCTCTAATCAGGTGGGCTGCGTTGGTCCACTTCTCCAGGAACCCGTGGTCGTACAAATCCTCGTTGACAATGACGTTGAGAAAGCCCATGGCCAGGGCCGCGTCGGTGCCGGGCCTCAACCTGAGCCAGTATTTGGCCCGGGAGGCGAACCAGGAAAGCCGTGGGTCGATGGAGATGATCTTGGTGCCGCGCTTCATGAGGTCGATTATCCAGTGGCCGAACAGGTTGTCGGGGCAGGTGGCCGGGATGTTGTAACCCCAGACGATCATGCACGCGGGCAATTCGAAGCGGGGATCCTCGTAGCGATCCGGCAGCCATTGGCCCGCATCGAACACGCTGTACTCGCCCTGCACGGTATCCAGGGCGGCAAAACGCGGGGTGTAACAGGCGTTGCCGCTCAGCGCGAACATCACGTTAGGGCTGCCGAAGGCGTAAGCCAGCATGCATATCCAGGGACCGATGTCCCGACCGGTGCCCATGGAGAAAATCACGCTTTCTGGACCGAATTCCTCGCGGATAGCCTTCATCTTTTTCTCGACAAGGTCATAGGCCTCGTCCCAGGAGATCTCCTCCCAGCGGCCCTCGCCGCGCTTTCCCACTCGCTTGACCGGACGTCTCAAGCGCTCTGGGTGCTCCACGTACTGGGTCATGGCGAGGGCACGGGCGCAAAGGCGGCCCTGATTCCAGGGGTGATCCGGGTCGCCCTCCAGCTTTACCAGCTTGCCGTCCCTGATATGCGCCAGTACTCCGCAGCCACCATGACACCCGGGCCCAGCGGACCAAGTAGTGGTTCGCACAATGTGGACATCTTTGGCACCCATTGCTTAACCCTCCGTCTCAATCCATCCTTGTGAGA
>JGI2173J19968_10000613_pt1 | contig 13674 bp, 12 predicted proteins | sample DeeMarSWOR136_30_FD_19968 | JGI IMG/M metagenome (IMG submission 19968) | reverse complement strand
AAAACTCCGCCACCACAGATAGTTCCCGCGACTAATGGCTTATTGTACTTACGGTCGAGCATGCCGGGGAGAGCCAATAACCCAATACCAACAATAGAGGCGCCAATTACGCCTGTACAGGCGCCAAAGAGGGTAGCGATAAGTATGGTAGCCAGGGATAAGCCTCCCCTCAAAGACCCCATCAATATATGTAAGCTTCCGTAAAGTCTATCGGTTATCCCCGAGCGCACCAAAAGTGTTCCCATGAAGATAAATACAGGAACAGCCAAAAAAGAATAGTCACTTCCGATCCCAAAAACATTTATCGGATACATGAAGGCGATTCCCGATACACCGATGCCTATAACTCCAAATATAAAGCCTAAGCCCATTAAGACAAAGGTTACGGGAATCCCTATCATAATTCCCACTATGCTCAAGATGAGCATCAATACGCTGAGAAACTCTGGAAAGCTCATTTTCCACCACCTTTCAGCTCTTTGAATTTCCAAATACGGCGAGTGAGTTCTGCTATTCCCTGAATCGTTAACATGAAAAAAGTTAATGGTATAAGTGTCTTAAAGGGATAGATAGGAGGATGCCAGGGGCTCAAGTGTGATAATTCCTGAAGTGCCCACGATTCCCAGGCATACTGCATTCCAAATATAAGAACGAAAATCGTAACGGGAAGGTAGAGAATCAGGTAAAACAGAATATCTACCATTGCTTGCGTTCGAGGGGAGAAAAAACGTGCATAGATAACATCTACAGTCACATGACGACCAATCTTAAGGGTCCAAGCCCCTCCCAAGAGCCAATAAGTGGAACTCATCATATATGAGGCCTCATAGGACCAAAATGTGGGATTCGCAAACACGTATCTTGCCACTACTTCATAGCACACTGCAAGACTGCTTACGAGGATGAGTATGGAGACTGTCTTTGCCACAAATTCATTAAAGCGATCGATAACCCCTATTATTGCTTCGCCTTTCACTTTCATCTGCCCCCCAATGAGATACCAACCCTGCCCGTCACCACATATAAACGCATCGCGGAAGGGTTAGTTCCCCGACAAGGATTTCGATGGTAGCCAACCAGCCATCATGCAATCTACCTTAAAGAAGAGTGTGCTCAATAAAGAAGGGAAAAATCCGAAATGCGATTGTCTTGCCGTGTCCGCAGTCCATCCTCTGCATAAACGAACCGAAAGCTCAGCTCCCCCTTTCGCCCGAAAGAGCGCGGACATGGATTACGCATCCCGGACGCGAACTGTTGTTTTGGGGTTTGAAATCTATAAATCCACCGAATATTGAGCAGTCCTAAACCGACTTCATCGCATTTGCACGTCATTGCGAGGAGCGCAAGCCACAAGGCAAGCGCTCCTCGTTCCAACTATCCAACAAGCTCTTGGGATCTTATGGTATGAGCTCATAGATCGGCAGATACTTCTCAAAGTCTTCATGCCACTTTTTCAAGGAACCCCATAATCGGGCAAACTCGGGGTCTTTTTTAGCCTTTATTTCATACAGTTCGAAAGCACCTTTTTTGACTGCCTCAGATACTTCCTTAGGCACCATTCGCACTTTGATCTTATATTTCTCCTCTGCCACCTTCCACTTATAGAAAGTATCGGCTAAAAGGAAACCATAAGCGGCATATGCTGCATCCCATGATGCTCTTTCGACCACCTCCTTTAAATCATCCGGTAATTTGTTCCACGTTTTCATATTAAAGGGAAGTACCGGGTTTGATGCGCCAGCTGCTACATCCGATATGTAGACATATCCAGCGGCTTCGGGAATTCCAAGAGCTAAGTCAACAGACATGCTCGTAAATTCAGCAGCGTCTATTGCTCCTCTCTCCAAAGCCGGTACAATCTCGCCCCCGGCCAATGAAACTACCGCGCAGCCCATGTGCTTAAATACGTCGCCTCTCAGACCCACCGATCGTATCTTAAGGGCTTTCAGGTCATTTAGATTGTTAATTGGTTTCTTAGAATATAAAAACGTTTCCGTAGTATCGGGCTGACTTATGAAGACCTTGACGTTATAAGTCTTCTCCATAAGCTCACCGAGTAACTTCATCCCTCCACCGTGTTTAAACCATGTTATCTTTTCGACCTCCCTTATGCCAGGAGTGGCACAGCCAAATGCGCTCGCGTAAGAATCACCTATGCTATAGCAGTTGCAGGTGTTTCCAAGATCTGCAATACCCTTCCCGATAGCTTCCCATACTTCCAAACCTGGCACTATTTCACCAGCCGTGAAAGATTTGATCTTTATCCTGCCCCCAGAGTAGGCTTCAATCATCTTATATTGTTTTTCCGCCAGGGTTTGAAGGCCTATCCCTGCTGGCCATGATGATATCGCCTTTAGATTAAATACCTTTGGCCCCGCTGCACAAGGCCATACAACGAAACCAACCATCACCACAATTGCCGAAATAGTTACTACTACTTTTGCCTTGTTATTCATTTACCTTACCTCCCCCTTTGTGTTGTTGTTTACTGCCATGTTTTCCCTTTATCTTTTCTCACACCTCCTTTCCCCTTCTTGGACTTCTTTTTTTTGACCTCACATCTCCATTGATATAACTGAGGTCCTTAAAAACAACTGATACACGCCGCAAAAGAATAATTCTTCGGAGATTGTCTACTGTTTATTGTCGTCAAAAATTCGAATATTCTTCATAAGTGTCAACATTTTCAATCAAATGTCAAGCCAAAATTTGGGGTAATCTGGCTTGTATACCCTTTTTGAGCACCGTTATATTTGAAAATTAGATTAAATCTTAGATTTCCTTCAAATATCTCTTATTTTTGCCTATACCACTGAAACCGTCCATTTGTTCGCCAGGGGGACGTTGTTAAATTGTTGAGTAATCGAACCGCCCAGCCGCTCGAAGATCTTCAGGGGCTTCGTTAGATACTTCCGGGCTTTTCCGATGTGGCCGTCCTGCTTGCCAAGCCCGCCATAGCCTTCGTAGGCCAGGGTCACCTCTTTCTCGGCCTTGATCTCTCCAAACACGACGAGGTTTTTCTCGAAGTGCGTTGCGGCCTGGGCCGCGTTGGTTTCGAAGTAGTTGGACGAGATCGAGTTCCTTCTATGGAGCTCTCTTACCCAACGATCGGATAACCTCGGACACCTGAAGGGATGAAGTCCTACATTTCAGAAAAATGAGAGGGGTAAGTTCTTAAAACCGGGGCAGGTCCAGGGGAGGAACCTGCCCCTACACTCATGTCTCTACGGCTACTGACCGGCTTTTCTCATGGGAATCCAGTTTCATCACTTTTTTAATGCGACACCGGCCATTTTGGCAATTTTTCCATATTCTCCGTGTTTATCAGCGAGCCATTTCCCAAAAGCCTCTCCCTTTACAAACTGGACATTGATACCTCTTGATTCGAGAAAATCAATGAACTCCTTCTCCTTACTCATCTTCTCAAATCCATTAATCAGATATTCAATAATATTTTGCGGCGTTCCCTTTGGCGCCGCAATCCCTCGCCAAGAAACGACGTCTGCGTTATAACCCAGTTCAATGGAGGTTTGCACGTCCGGCATTGCAGCAAAACGCTTTTGTGCAATAATGGCGAGCGTCCTTGCCTTCCCAGCTTTAACATGGGGGAATATCTCTGCAGCACTGGTAATGGTCGCATCGAGATGCCCACCGAGAAGGGCCGTAATAGATGGCCCTGCTCCCTTATATGGCACGGACGAAAACTTAATGCCAGCTGCGTCCGCCAAAGCAGCACCCGCCAAGTGCCACGGGCTTCCTGTTCCAGCCTGCCCCACTCGAAGCTTCCCGGGATTGGCTTTCGCATCTTGAATGAAACCCTCGAGTGTCTTGTACTTGCTGTCTGCACGCACACTGATGCAGGAGGGCACAACCGCGATCAGAGCGATCGGCTCGTAATCCTTATACGTTACTGGATAACCCTCAGTGATGTGAGGGGCAATGGTCAACGTCGTGACAATGAAGGTTAAAACATATCCGTCAGGTTTCGCTCTTGCCCCATAATTAAATCCGATCGCACCCGCACCACCTGTGCGGTTCGTGACGAAGATGGTCTGTCCAATATGCTCTTCTCCATAGTGAGCCACTGCCCTCCCAAGGGTATCCGAACCACCACCCGGTTTAAAGGCAACGACTAGCTCAATTTTTTTGGTCGGATAATCCTGTGCAGATGCCGCTCCCTGACAAGCAAGAAATGCGAATAGAAAAATAACAGACACCAGAAACCATACCTCTCCTCGCCAATTTTTCATGGTAAACTCCTTTCTTTTGAGAAATCATGATTCTCGCCTAGGACCACACATGCGTTATGCCTCATCACCTCCTTCCATTTACTGATTGTCACGGTACGCTCGCCCCTCTCTTCGGTTTCCCCTGTTGCCTTGACTTCTGAAAACGTTTCAACAGCGGGGTGGCAAAGGGCAATACGGTAAGAAAAAATAGTATGCTACTGATGGGGGTGAACATTATTAAGAAGTTTCCCCTGCACAACATCACGCTTCGAGCCAAATTCGTCTCGATCATGCCGCTCAGGATCATGCCAATGATGAGCGGCGCCCTGGGAATACCATTTTTTATCATCGCATAGCCCGCCAATCCCGAGATGGCCATTACAAACACGTCGAAAAAACTATTTCGTAGGGCATATGATCCCGTAACACAGAGAAACATGATAACAGCGCTCAAGAGGCTGGAAGGAATCCGGGAAACCCTGCTGAAAATTTTTGCAGCGCTCAGCCCAAAAATGAGCATAAAGACGTTTGCAACGGCCATGCCCAGGATAACTTTATAGACAAGGTCGATGTTCTGGGTTATCAGAAGGGGGCCAGGATACAGACCATGTACCATAAAGGCGCCCATCAGGATGGCCGTCACAGCCCCCCCTGGAATTCCCAGCGTCAATAGGGGGATCATGGCTCCACCGGTAGCTGCATTGTTTGCAGTTTCAGCACATGTAATGCCTTCAAGATAACCCGTCCCATACCGTTCGGGATGTTTAGACATGCTCTTGCCTTGACTATACGATACGATTGCTGCAATGTCAGCTCCGGTTCCAGGAACGGCCCCCACTATACTGCCGATGCCTATGGATCGCAGGATGGGTGCCGCAAGGCCCTTTAGGCTCGACAAGTTAGGGAAAATTCTTACAATTCGAGGGATTTGAGGACGTATATGAGAAATCATCTCAATGTTAATAAGGGTTTCAGGGATGGCGAACACTCCGATCATGACGGGCATATAGGGTATTCCTCCAAGAAAGTTGGTGTTTCCAAAGGTGCACCGAGGAATCCCGTGGATTTCGTCTATTCCAATGGTCGCAACAAAGAGACCTACCCCGGCAGAGAGCATTCCTTTCGTGAAGGATGCAGATGAAAGGTGTGCAACCGCACTAAGCGCAAAAACACCCAGAGCGAAGTACTCTCTTTCGCCAAAGGCCAAGCCCAGTGCAGCTATGGGTTTAGAGACGAGAGCTAAAATAATGACGCTCGCGAAGCCACCGATAAACGAGGAAATGGTGGCGATCCCAATGGCTAACCCGCCCTCACCTCGCTTAGCCATGGGATGTCCATCCAAAACCGTAGCCACTGCCGCAGGTGTCCCAGGGATTCCGATGAGAATGGCAGACACGGATCCACCGTAAACGGCTCCAACATAAACGCCCAAGAGGAGCATCAAACCTCCAAGGGCATCCATGGCAAAGGTCAATGGCATAACAAGGGCGACACCGAGGGTAGCCGAAAGACCGGGGAGCACCCCGACAATAATGCCCAATAAGACTCCTTCGACAATGATGAGCAAAATATGTATATCAAGAACAGCAGCCACAATGGAAAGAGTCAAATCACCCATGGCGGTAGACCCTTACCCCTCATGATCCTCATGGAAAAACAACGTTAAATGCTTTTGAAAAAACCACGTAGACTGCCAAGGCCACCCCTGCGGAAACACTCAAGATGAGCAGAACCGCTCGTTTAGATCTCGTGGGCGTGGGCCACAGAATGATACCGAGCCCGATCAAAAAGAGAAATGATGTTATCAGGTAGCTAAAATAGGGCATGAGCAGGATGAAGGCCACAAACAACGCGATGGCTGCGCTAACCCGATAGAGGCTTACGAGATCGCCACTACGCTCATGGATTTCATTGAAACTCAATTCATCCAAAGCTTGCTTTTGATGCAACAAGAAGTTGTGAAAAGATTTCGGATCCTGAAGAAAATGCGGTTGTCCCTTTTCCTTCATCTCCGTTACGANGGCTTTGAGAATGTCAGGTTTCGTCAAGATTTCATGGATTTGGTTCATCTTATCCTTTTCAGTTCCTCTTGGGCAGCCCAAACCCATCCATTGGCCGGAAATGAGATCGATCCCTAATTCCTCAAGCTTCGGTGTATGTGGCAATTCTCGAACTCTCTCCGGACTTGCAACCGCTATTATCTTGTATTGTTTCTGCAGTGGATCGTTGCTCAAAATATCCGTCAACGGGGAAAATCCGGCATCTATTTCGTTGTTTTCGAGTGACTCTAACATTGATTGCGTATCCGAAAAGAAAGAGCCTTTGATTTCGAAGCCACTTTTTTTGCTCAGCGCTTCCTTTAGATAATGGAGACCCTCTGCTGGGTAGGAAAATCCCAGATTCATGCTGTTCAGATCGTGCAAGATTTGAGAATTTCCTACGTTATTAAAATGGGTATCTTTTTTTGATCGGACGACGAGGCAGTCAGGGTCAAAAGTCAAACCCATAACCGGCTCAAAATTTGCCAGGCTTATCGCTGCCCCCAGAAAACCGCGGGGTGTGGGTCTGTCGCCGGTTATCACCGTCAATGTTTTGCCATCAGGCTTGGCATGGGACCCGGCATAATTTGCTGAAAAGAAACCCTCTCCGGACTTAGATACCACGAGTACAGGACTCCGTAGTTCCTTTGACAGGATATCTGCTATGCTCTTAATAAGCACGCCTTTGACACTTCCCGGTGCATACGGAGATATGATTTTATATTCCGGTTGGGCAAAGGCTTTAACCGTAATGATTATTGAAACGAGAATGATCAAGATGAGAATCGTTAGAGGGTAAATGCCAGGACCAATCGTATCCTCAATGGTAAATTTATATCCAATGAGATGTTTCATCAAAAAAAGACTGAAAATAATAGTGATTAGTGTGATAATAATGACATTTTTGTCTACCTTTCTCATGTGTTCCGCCCAGCGCGATAGCCCAGATATTTGACTAATGTCCCACCATGATCAGAAAAGCATCAGAATCCGGGTTACATCATCTATCGTTTCCCTTATCTTTCATAGTGCAATGGTCTTTTCACTATTTCGATCAGGCATAGGTCAACCAGCGAAATGTACACATCTCCGAAACTCGTCTGCGGTTCACCTTAACGGTGATCTTTTCCACACGTTCGCTTTTTATATGGAACTTGCGAGCCATCGATAGTATTTAATCACCGATGACTACGCTGAGTATGGATACAGCACGGATGGAGCCTGCGTGTAAGGCCTACACCTTCGAAGGCTTCTCCAAAACCGTCCAACAGGATTTGTGGATCATACGCACCCGATGGGCCAGCGCGCAGTATAGCCGACAAAGAGCCAAACGTCAACTCCCCCATTTCTGTCCGTGTGAGCAAAGGGATTATGTTTCCAGATCCTCCAGCATCATCATCGCTGTCTAGAATGCGCCGATTGGAAAAGCACACTACGGAAACGAGCTCATGAGGCGATTGTTCGATGAGCAAGATTTTCATGCACCCCTCTTTATCTATTTCAATTCACCTGTTATTTCAAAAACTCCATGATCTTCGAAACATCACGGGATTTTTCCATCTCTTTTATCATGTTGATAACGTGAACCAGGTTTCTTTCGGAAAGGGGTTTTGCGGAAAAAGCAGCACATTTCCTGAATTTTTCCTCAACCTCTTCCATGGTCATGGGATTTTTCGGATGGCCTTTGACAAACTGCATACGAGCTTTGAAGGTTTTTTTCCCCTTAGTAATCACATCTACCGCGGCAGGACCTACTTCCCTTCCATATCGATCTTCTGTCGCCTCGTCAACGATGGGTGTCACTTTTTCGGCAAGGGAGAGGACTTCTTCGTTTGTGATCGCCTCTGCCGTGAAGTCATGAAGAAAGACATCCCCTCGAAGAAGAGCGACGGCCACCACATAAGGGATGCTGAACTGCGCCTCTGGAATGGAGCTGGGCCTCCTCTTGGACTCGAGGGGGTGGCACGTTAAATTATACGCGGCTTGGTTGACTCTCACCTGTATGCTATCGACGTCCTGAGGATCGATTTCATGTTCCCTGGTTATTTTACGTATACAAGAAATGGCAGAATGGGTTAGTTTACAGCAAGGATAGGGCTTGAGGCTCGAGTTCGTGATCTCGAATACTTTTCCCAGGTCCTGGGTGATGCGTGAAGCGTCATACTTATCCCCATGATAGACGGGGAAATAGCCGAACTTCCCCTGGAAGACTCCCCGAGGGCCATCGATCCCTCTTTTCGCCAGGATGGCTGACAAAAGTCCGCTTTGGGCTGTGAAGCCTTGCTGTACACGAACCATAAGGGTTCCTTCGATGATGCATTGCTGATTTCCGGCAGTCTGACTGTAGGCGATTCCCAGGGCATTGATCATTTGTTCCGGGTTCAGTCTGAGCAGTTTTCCGGTTGCCGCAGCTGCACCGAAGGTGCCCATCTGCCAGGTACTTGATATCCCTGTTATATTGGGGCTTGCCTCCAGGGAAAGCCCCAACCGAGCAATAATATCAACCCCTCCAGCCACAGCAGCGATAAAATTCTTTCCGTCTATCCCCCCAACCCATTCGGTAAGAGCCAAGCAGGGAGGGACCACTGTTACCGCACTGTGGAGTACGGCCTTCTCATGCACTTCATCGATGTCCCGAGCCCGTGCCATTGTCGCGTTTATCAAGACCGCGTTGGGAGCCGGGACCTTATCCCCGAGAACGATGATACTGCTCTCCGGCCGGCCGCCCCATTCTTTAACCAGTCCAGTGAGGGTTTCGATCCCCGGGGCACTTGAACCAGCAATAGCACTTGCTACGGTATCCAGAATAACTTTTTTCGTAGAATCGATCACCTCTTCCGGCAAGTCCTCGAAGCTCAAGTCAGTTACATATTCAGCCAGTTCATGGGCGATTTCCATACAAATTCCCCTTGTCTCCAGGAGTATCTACCGGGTCTTTATCGGTTGTTTCACCCGCACAAAAAGGGCGTGTTTCAGCGTCCCCTCATCAAAATTCTTGATACTTCTGTGGACGTTGAGGCGACTGACGCATGTCCATACCGAGTTTTACGGCAAAATCTCTATATCCCGGTTTTAAATCGTATTCTTCCTTATATTCTTGAATCATGGGAATACCCCAATTGTTTTTTTGCAGCCAATGAATACCCTCAATAAAATCCGGTAGCATTTCCGGCATTATTGTATAGAGAAGCTCATCGTCCTGTGCAGATGCTAGCCGACGGTCTCCCTTACAGGGAATGGCGATATTACACTGTTTATTCTTCATTGAGGGCACAATAGCATAAACACACACGGCATGACCGGAAAGTTGAGCGTATATATCCTTTCCGTCAATCCAGTTTTTCACGATTGTCAACTGGCTTGTCATCATTCCGTTGACATGCATAAGAATAACATCGGGCATGAAGGTGCANGTATTAATGGGGGCAGAGACTATCCCTTGATANAAACCGTATTCAAGATAAGGCATATTCTTGCACCACTCTGCGGCTGTCTCAAGATCCCTGACGCTGTCCGGGTACCGATGGTGCCCTTCTAAGAAATACGGAATTCGCTCGGCAAAACCCAACCCGACAACTGGTTCAGCGCACCACATATCTTCTTTAAACATAGCGATAGTTTCACCCTGTCTCTGTGATCTGGCAAAGGACTGACATAAAGCATATTTATGTTTCCAGTCCTTGGTTGGAATGAGAGCATCCTTAGGTATCTCCTCTTTATTCTTCAATAACTTGACGGCTATAGGATGTACCCGCATCCGTAGCCACATTTCCAACTCCGTCCCCATTTCATGCACTTGGTCTAGTGTAATCATTTTTTTCTCCCTCCCCTGATTGTTGGTTTAATGATTTGAGCCCCTTCAATGGTTGTGATTCATTCCATTATGGGAACCACAAAATACCGAATTTCTATGGTATACTCAGCTTATCCGTAAGTGGCCTTACTCAGAACATTCACGAGATAGCCCTTGCCTCCCGCAAACCTTATCGCGTGATTCGTACCTGCAGGAACCAGTATGGATGCGGGGCCCTTCACGAGGTGTTTCTCATCTTGCAGAGTCACCTCAACCTTAATTTCGCCAATTAAACAGTACAATTGATTCACTTCATGTTTGTGCAGAGAAGGCCCAATGTCAGAATCCTCGGGGACGTCCCTCTCCACCTCTCGGACTAATACGGTTACATCCGACTCCGGGACCATTGAGCGGTCCATATACTTCCAAAGAGGGCCTACTTCTCGCTGCATTGTGCCTATATCATGGTACACCAGTTCTTTGATGAGTTTGGGGGAGGTTATAAGCCTTTTTGTGTCTTTGATTGTCATCTTCTCCCTCTCTCGTCAGCCATGGTCAACCATGCCTCATTAACTAAGAAGAGGCGGATGAGTAGTACAGCCGCCTCCATTCACAGCGAGTTCCGGAGACCTAAACCGGACGTGCTGAGGGCTTGCGCTCAATCAACTAATGGGCATTTTCTTGAACTCTTCGACGAACTCCCTGATGTAATCTACCATATGGCTGATTATTATTTCACCTTTTTCGCGGGTAGCACTAAAGGGATCGCCCATTACGCCGGATTGAGTTACCTCATCCGATCGATGATACAAGCCCACGATTCGATCCTTAAATTTAACCTTTGAACTCAGCACCTGGGTGAAGCTGTCGATCTTCGGCTTCAAGTATTCCTTCTTCGCTTTATTCATATCAACCAGGTCAGGTCTGATGGCCATTATCACTGACGTCATGATCTCGCCAGCATGGAGGAATTGTTTTTCTTTTAGCTCGGTTATATCCTTGGCCACCTCAGTGGATAACGACCAAATGCTAATCATCCCAACTCTCGCCCGGGACTCTCTGGCCATTTCATTGCCAATTGCCCAAATGGCCGGGTCATTTCCGACATGGGAATTGATGAAAAACATCCTCTTAAACCCGTGCTCGGTTAGGCTCCCACAGAGTTCCCTGAAGACCTGTATGAGGGTGGATAAACTCAAGGTCAGCGTTCCGGGGAACCCCATGTGCCAGTCCGAATACGTTACGTTGACTAAGGGGCCCACCACTACGTCTTCAACACCTTCAGCAACCCTCCGTGCAACCTCCAGAGCCACGATGGAATCGACCGCCAATGGTAAGTGCGGGCCCTCGACTTCTACGGAGCCAGCCGGTATCAGAACGGTATCGACCTTCTTTCTCAATTCCTCGAATTCCGTCCAACTCATTTCCTCAAGCATCTTCTTCTTGAACATGTATTCCTCCTTTACAGAGATTAGTTTGATGTGACTCAGACCCGCTCCTGAAAGAGACCGTTAGCAAAAACCTTCCCTATTACCGGCCACCAGTTTTTTTCCCCCATGCTTTTCCCGGGGAGCCCCCATTGCTTCTAGACCTCTGGTGAATAGGAGGGATGGGGTGGTAACCCGGTGGGGTGTTTTGTTCACCCCCTCGGTCATGAGATTCCAGAACTTTTCAGGGCTGAAGTCGTAGCTAATGTGACCCTAAGAGATCGCGTTAGAATCTAAGGGAAGGAAGCCATAATACTAAAATGGGAAACCGAAGGAGAATTAATACAACGAGCAAATCTGTGAGAAAGTATGGAATGGAACCAATATACATATCCAAAATGCTTACCTGTGGAGGGGCAATCCCCTTTAAATAAAATACGGAATACGCAAATGGAGGTGTCATGTTGGATACCTGCAGGGTTACACAGAAAAGCATGCCAAAATAGAGGGGATCAACGCCGAGTTCCTTAACTATGGGTGCAAAGATGGGAACGAGGATAAATATCATACCAACCCAATCCATAACACAACCCATGGCGAAGATCATCAAGAGCATTACCAATACTATTCCCATCGGACCAAAAGGAAGCCCCAATAAAAAACCCTTTACCAATTCCATAGCTCCCAGGGATAGGAAAACGGCACAAAAGAGCTTGCCNGCCAAGCCTATAAAGAGCACCATGCTGGAAATCCTCAACGTTACCAAAGCAGCATCCCTCAGATTTTTCCAGNTGAGCTTGCCGTATGCGGCTGCCACGAGTGTAGCTCCGAGGGCTCCCATGCCACCGGCTTCGCTCGGGGCAGCTACGCCGAAGAAAATACTCCCCAAAACAGCGAGAATAAGAAAAAGCGGAGGCACGAGAGATACTAACGTCATCGATGCCAGCTGCCACGCAGTATACTTGTCCCTTTCCTCCTTTGATATGGCTGGTCCTATCCATGGGTGTATAATTGCCCTTACCACTATGTATGCTATATCCAAAGCCGCCAGGAGTAAGCCCGGAATAATACCGGCTATAAACAGCGCGCTTATTGAAACCCCCCCTGTAGCCCCATAGAAGATTAACATGACGCTCGGAGGAATGATTACCCCTAACCCTCCCCCGACAAGAACAGCGCCCGATGCATAGCCTTTCCCGTACCCGCGTGAAAGCATGCTGGGAAGCGCAAGTAAACCGATGGTAATCACCCCTGCGCCAACTATTCCCGTGCAGGCACCGAAGAGGGTAGCCATCGCCACCGTAGCTATAGCCAGCCCACCCCTTAAGGGTCCAAGCAGGAGATAGAGGCTTCCATACAACTTTTCGGCAATTCCCGCACGTTCGAGCATAGCACCCATGAAGATGAAGAGAGGAACTGCTACAAAGGGGTAATCCGTCATCATGCCAAAGGTTGTATGGGGGAATAACTTGATGAAGCCCTGTCCAAGGAATGTCCATCCAAACAGGAGAGAAAAGCCGCCCATACAAAAACTGACAGGAACTCCGAGCATAACCCCCACGATGATGGCGATGAGCATATAGATCGCGAATATTCCCGTCTCCATAATTTCACTCCCAACTCAAGCCTTCAATTTCCTCTCGAACCTCAGAAAGAAGTCTGACCATCATTCTTCCGGCAAAAAAAAACGGCCTTGAAAATGTGAAATCGGTCCAACCGAGCACGACACTATTACGCAGTGATAGACCTAGACGTTACGGCAGCTCATCCGACCCTCCTTTTATGAGCATAGTTAGATCTCGTATGAACTCTACAATGCCCTGAAGCGACAACAAGAGAAATGCTATGGGTATGAAGATCTTGTGGGGCCAAACTGGCTCGTGAAGTGGGCTGGTCCTGCTGACTTCTGCCATCTTAAAAGATGTATAAGCATACTCCGCCCCATCCCTCAGGAGAAAGTAACAAAGAGGGAAAAAAAGGAATACGTAGAACATCAGATTTATCATTGCCCTCACTCGAGGCGGAAAAAGATTATAAAGAACGTCTACCTTGATATGCGCTTTCATCTTAAGCACCCACGCCCCACCTACTAAGAAAGCAATAGAATAGAGATGTAACGCTGCATCGAATGCCCATACGGTGGGCCTATTAAAAAGATACCTCATGAGCACATCGTAACAGACTAC
>JGI2173J19968_10000611_pt1 | contig 13684 bp, 9 predicted proteins | sample DeeMarSWOR136_30_FD_19968 | JGI IMG/M metagenome (IMG submission 19968) | reverse complement strand
GAGACAGGCTCCTCGGGAAGTTTTGTCTCGAGTACAATCCTTTCTGAATCCAACCTGGGCTGGAAGAGTTTGACGGTTTCTTGGATCAAAGGTTGAGCTTCCACCTTTTGAAAATTGTAGGTCTTCACATTCTGCTCGATCTTTCCAAAATCGAGGATGTTGTGAAGAAAACGAGAAAGACGGCTGCTCTCACTCGCCACCAGACTTATGAGTTCCCCCTGTTTTGCCTTATCCTTTATTTTGCCCGTTTGGAGTATCTCGGCCAGACCGCGGATAGAGCTCATAGGAGTCCGCAGCTCATGGGATACCGTGGAGATGAATTCGGTTTTAAGGCGGACAAGCTCATTGAGTTTTTCCCTTTCCACCCGCTGATAGATTACCTCTTCCAGAAGCCTTATCCTCTCCAGGTTTAAAGCCAGGTCACGAGCCATCGCCTGCAAGAGCTCGAGGTCATCCCGGGTAAACCTCTCGCCTGATTTTTTCTTTCCCAAAGCCAAAAGACCGGTCATGTCTGATGATTTAAAAGAAAGAGGAATGATCATCTCGACGCTTCTTTCCCGAAGCCGTCTTTCATGAGAAAAATCCAAATTTTCTTCCATGCGCACTGCCTCTCGCTTGGCGAACACTTTATCCATCTCCAGGCTCAACGCTGCCAGGGAACCGAGGTCCTTTCCACCATTCCTGGCTATCAACAGCTTCAGTTCCTCTCCGTCATGGGCGTAAATAGAAATAGCGATAGACTCTAAAGGCAGGGTATCCTTTGTTTTCTGCAGGAAGAAGTCGAGTAACTGGCCCCGGTTAACCATCTTGTACGCCTTCTCGTTGAAACTGAGGATGGCTTTCCTGTAGTCGTAGCTCATCCTGAAAAATGCTCTATCGACAAAGTCCTGGATCCTTTTCCGGGCCGGATGAAAGGCCACCGCAGCCGCAAGAGCAGCAAAGACAGAGACAGTAGTGGCGTGCGCTGTAAAAAACCTTGAGGAGACACTCTGAACGAAATTGACAGATAAGAGATAAATACTGACCGTGAAAACGGTGAGCATGAAATAGACCAAACTGCGGTTGATGACCAGCTCGATATCCATCAGCTTGAACCTGACGATGGAAAAGGCGAAAGCCAGAGGTATAAAGATAAAAAAAATGGGTGTGATCTCCTCTGTCGGAAGAATTATGTTGAAAAGCTGAGGAAGCTGGTACAGCAGTATAAAAGGACCCAGTCCGACAACAAGACCGTAAAAAATCCATTTGATCTGAGCTCTTTCTTCTTCGAGAACAGCGCTTCTGTAGCTTTTAATAAAGAAAAAAATACTGATCAGAACAAAAACCACTAAATAAAATCGAAGACCGTAAAGCACAGACTGATAAATCCGGTGGGCATCTATTGAAGAATTGAGGCTCGCTATGAGAAATAATCCTTCCAGAGCAAGGATTAAAATAAGAGCGGGAAAATATATGATCACTCTGCTTATTTTTTTCCGGCTCTTCGTAAAAAACAGAGTGAAATGGAGGAGAAGAGCTGCCGACAAGGGATAGGACAGATAGTATAACACACCGGGAAGATAGGATAGCCAGCTTTTCCGCAAGCAGTAAAAGCCGCCGCTGATGATGATGGCTGAGGAAAAGGCTAAGCAAGCCCAATAATAAATGCGTGCCCTTATGTCTTCAGCTCGAAGAAGAAAAACCAAGACGCCTGTCAGAATGCAGAAAAGCCCGATTCCGAGGAATATAAGAGGAAAAGGAGTCTGGGCATAGTAGGGAACAAGCGTCACTTGCCTTTTTTCGAGCTCTCCATCTGCTTCAAGGATCAATGTCAGCTGGTCTCCTATGGTCTTCTGGCTCAGGATGAATTCGCTGTCCAGCTTCAGGTTACGAATTTCAATGTTGTCGATCTTAACGACTCTTATCCCGCTTTCCTTTCCAGATCTTTTTATTTCTGGAAGGCCGGGGCGCTGGCGAAGCAAAGTAAATCCGTAGATGCTGATGAGAAGAACCACAAGACCAGCAAACAGAGAGAGAAAGAAAGTGATTCGTTTCATGAAGTCCACCTTCCCTTGAGCCTCTCAAAATATAACACCCTGTTCAATTTGATGTCAAACAAAAGAACAACGATAGGGATGCGGATTTCTCCGGGGCTAAATCATCATGCTTTCAAAGTATTGACCCTGACCCCCCATTTTGACTTCCGCCACGGAAAAAAATGCGTGCTCTTCTGACAACTGGCTTGACAACACAGAGCCTCCCGGCTAAAATCCAATGTGGTCATTGTAACCACCAAAACGGAGACTTCACCATGCAGGCTATAAGCATCGGTATTCGGGAGGCCAAAATCAAACTCAGCAAACTCCTCAAAAACGTTCAGAAGGGCAGGCAAATCCTCATCACTGACCGGGGAAGGCCGGTAGGAAAAATCGTCCCTGTGGAGGCGGAGACCCTTCCCCTGGCCGAGCGCATACAGGAACTGGAAAGACAGGGATGGATAGAACCTCAAAAAAAGAAGAAGCAGAGAGAACTCCATCCTCCGATTCCTCTTCCCGATGAGCTGGCCCAAAAATACCTTAAGCAGGAGCGAAGGTCATGAAGAAAACAAAGCCTGTAGCGGTCTACTGGGACCCGACAAGCGTCCTGTCTGCTCTTTTTCAAGACTCAAACAGCGAAATAGCACTGAGCATGTCCAAAAAAGAAGGAGTTCACCTGCTCTCTGCCCTCTGCTATGCCGAAGTCTCTGCTGTTCTCTCCAGGATCAAGAGAAGAGGATCCATCAACGAAATTCTCATCGAGGTTGCCACCGAGGCTCTTAAGAGTGGACCATGGAGGCACCTGAACATCTGGCCAGAATGGAGCATTCTGACGCCCTTATCAATAAAGAGGCCGCTCAAGGCGGTCAATCTCTGGCATCTGGCCTCCGCCAAGACCCTGCAAAAACAGATCCCTGAATTGACTCTTCTCACCTTTGATGAGGAGTTGAGGACAGCTGCAGAGGAAGAGGGACTATCGGCATCCTGATCCCCCGACACGGTCTGACTCGCTTTAAATCCTCAGGAAAGATAAAGTCTACAAAAAGTTCCCCATCTCAATATCAGGAATCAATTCACCGACACCACTCCCGCTTTTCCGGGACAGTGAATAGGGGCTAAATAAAAAAAGATCTCAGAGAGAGAAATCTACTCTCTCGATAGAGGAGTAACACCTTGAAATTTATAAAAGGTTAGAGACTAATATTGTATAGATTTAATTCTTTTGCTGTCTTTTAAATTATCTGCCCTGGGCTCTTGAAAGCTCCTGCAGTTCTTGTTTATACTGTTTAATCGCTTTGCTTTTCTTGGCAACGTCAGTGATCAGCACAATGGATACGACATAGGAAGCGGCAAAGCCAGCAAGCCTGATTCCTTTTCCCATCGAGGTGTTCGACCGTCCTTCTTCAACATCCTGCGTGCCTCCCTCCTGTGATTCTCGGACTGGCTGCACATAATTGATGAATTCATAAAGGAAGAAAGAACCCAATCCCGCGAGACCTATGGAAACGAGCAAGCTTGTCGTCCTTCTTTTCTTCAGATGTTGGATCTCTGCTTTCAACGACTCAGCTCTCCTCTCATCCTGAGAATTGATCAAAGCGTTTCTTAGCTCCGCTCTATTCAGCTCGAGAGACGGCGCTACAACTTCATAAGTCTGGGCCAAAGAGAATCCTGCGTTTCTTTGGCTCAGCGAAAAATCAGCGGTATCGAGACCTGCGTAGGATGTAACAGTGAAAAACAGCATAAAAGCTGCCAGGCAGATTATTGCAGATAGTTTTTTCATGTTTCCCCTCCAGGATTTTTTTTCGGACCTCCTGTCCATTTCATTTATGATTTTTCTCTTATTTCTTTCATATGTAATGCCAAATGCTTATCTTAAATATATAGCATATTACAAATCTATGTCAACATGTCAATACCCATGGGATGTATCCCTGTTTCCACAGCAGTTAACTGTGAAGGCATAATCTTTTAGAGCGCTGATTCCCCTCCATCCGAACCCATGGTGGAGGCTGTGAGGGTCTTGGCTAGATATTTTTCTCATCACGGAAAAATAGATGTTTATGTATCCATAGCTCCGGATGCATATTTTTTGTTTAAATCCTCGGATGCAGGCTCCGAAAGATCATCTCTGTCTGACCAACTTGAAATCGCCCTTTATCCTCTCGACTTTCAGGTTGAGAAGCTTAGCCAACATTTCTTCGTTGATCCTTCTTTTTTGGTAAGCTTCGAGGGCCAAGCTCCTGAACCGCTTCGAAGGAATGATCCCTCGCTTTGCTCTTGACGTTTGTGCTCCCTTATCCTGGTTTCTGAAAAAGGCTGTCTCCTCAAAAGAAGGCTTGAGTTTGAGAAATTCCTCATATTTGGAAAAGGAAATGTATTCCAGCTCCTTGAGAGTCTGCAGCATGTCAGGAGTGCTGACTCCGAAATGTTCTTGAAGATAAAGAACGTCCGCATAACATAGATTCTTGGAGTGAATGTCTTTCTCGACAATCATCTCCACCTTTGCCGGGGGGATCAGGAAGCGCACCGTAAAAGTCTGGGCGAATCTCTCCCGCGGATGGTAGAGTGAGAGATACTCTCCGATAAAGATATCCGGATGATCTATCACCGGACCNATATTCCTATCTTTGAGGTAATGGCAGTATTCATGCGCTGCGATAAAAGCCTGTCGTTCCAAAGGCAGAGCGCTGTTTACCAGAGCAAAGGCCGCTCTTTCCGCTTCAAAGTAAATTAAGATTCCTGATATCTTTGATTCCTCAGGGATGGGTATTCTGAGAACTCGCAGTCCGTTAAGCTCGAGTAGGGTGAAGACATCCCGTATCGGTTCAAACCCAAAGCCAAGCCTCCGCCTCTCTTCGTCAGCCATTCTCTCGGCAGAGGGTTGGGTGTAGAGAGGAGCCAGCTCCACCCGACGCCCCGTTAAATCCTCAAGATACATGTATTCTTCACAGTATTTCTTGAATCTTTTAAGTGCAGCTCTCGCTTTTTTATCCACACGCTTATCCTGAAGCAGTACATTGAATGCCTCTTCCTTTTCTTTTAAAAAATAGGAAACGTCTTTTTTAAAGAATTCGGCAAGAGTGGTCAAGCTCTCCAGGCTCGGCATCCTTTTTCCCAGTTCAAGCAAAGATATGAACTCGCTGGAGAGGCCGACTGCTCTGGATAGAGATTCCTGGGTGATTCCCAGGCTTTCCCTCTCTCTTCTGAGTCTTGTCCCGAGTATTCCTGACATCATATTGCTCCCTGACTGGCTGTTCTCCTGGAAAATATAACTCTGAGTTAGGCAATTGTCAAATAATGACAAAAAATATAACTACGAGTTATAAGAAGAAGAAAGGTGCTGTCGAATAATCGAGCCAGGCCTTATGTCACGGTCAGGTCTGCTGGCAACACTTGAACAAAAAAGCTTGTTAAAATCATGGAAAAGATATAAATGTTTAAGTCGTGGGAAAGATTAGGAATGCATTTTGCAGATATGATTTTTCCCTCGATATCCATGAAAAAATATGAGAAAAGCAAGGGTATCCCTCTCAAGAACACCCTCAAAGGAGGCGCCATGAAAAAAACCGCCCTCGTGATCATACTTTGCCTGGGATTGTTCGCCCCGGCGTCTGCTGTTAACGACTCGCGGCTTCTCCGCTTTCCGGACATAAACAGAGACATCGCAGTTTTTGTCTACGCAGGGGACATCTGGTCTGTCTCCTCGATCGGAGGAGTAGCCAAGAAACTGACATCCCATGAGGGGCTGGAACTTTTCCCCAAGATATCTCCGGATGGAAGATGGATTGCCTATTCCGCCGAATACTCAGGCTCGCGCCAAGTTTATATCATGCCCATAACCGGAGGCATCCCCACCCAGCTCACCTACTACAACGATGTCGGAGAGATGCCTCCTAGAGGAGGCTTCGACCACCAGGTCCTCGATTGGACCCCGGACAGTCAGAATGTCCTGGTCAGAGCCAACCGGACTCCATACGGAGAGAGGCGTGGAAAATATTTCCTGGTCAGTATCAACGAAGGACTTGAGATTCCTCTCCGGATACCAGAGGCAGGAGGAGGGACATTCTCGCCCGACGGGAAAAAAATCGTTTACACACCGATTGCCAGAGAATTCCGGACCTGGAAGAGGTACCGAGGCGGGATGGCCCAGGATGTCTGGATATACGACCTGGAAAAGGACGAGTCAAAAAGACTGACAACCTTTCCTGGAACTGACCAGCATCCTATCTGGCATGAGGATAAGATCTACTTCGTCTCGGACCGTGAGCTGCCGCTGAACATCTACTCCTATGACCTCCAAACAGAAAAGACCGAAAAGGTCACCGACCATACAGATCACGACGTTCTCTGGCCCTCCGGGACAGACGGCCTCATCGCTTACGAGAACGGCGGATACCTCTTCAGGCTGGATCTCGAGACAGGAAGCTCACAGAGAGTCGCGGTCAACATCAACTATGACAGCCCGCATGTCATCCCTCATTTCAAGAACGTGAAGGAAAACATCGCCAGTTTTGACGTCTCTCCATCCGGAAAGAGGGCGGCCTTCGAAGCCAGGGGAGATATCTACACAGTTCCCGCCAAGGAAGGGATAACCTATAACCTGACCAACACTCAAGGAATCAGGGAAATGTACCCGGTCTGGTCCCCGGATGGAAGATACATCTCGATCTACTCGGATGTGACCGGCGAATACGAAATCTATCTGATTGACAGGGCCAAAGAGAATGTGATCATCCCCCTTACAGAAAACAGCGAGGTCTGGCGCTATCCTCCGATCTGGTCTCCTGACAGCAGCAGGCTTCTTTTCTCGGACAAGAATCATGACCTTCAGGTCCTGGACATCAAAACAAAGAAGATCACCCTGATCGACAAAGCGCGGAGGCGGGAAATAACAGACTACGGCTGGTCTCCGGATTCAAAGTGGGTCGTTTATTCCAAGGACAGCGAGAACACGCAAGATGCAATCTGCGTCTATTCTCTCGAGCAAGGGAAATCCTTTCAGATAACCGACGACATGCATATCGACTTTTCCCCTGTCTTTTCCGCCTGCGGGAAATATATCTTCTTCCTCTCGGACAGGGAATTCAACCTCAGCTTCTCCAGCTTTGAATTCGATTATATCTACCAGGATTCCACCAACATCTTTGCCGTTGCCCTGACAAAGGATACCCCTCCTCTTTTCCCGGACAAAAACGACGTGGAGGAATTCAAAAAAACAGACGCAGAGAAGGAAGCCAAGACAACTCCGAAAACCAAGGACCAGAAAGCGCTGACCGTCAAGATCGAGCTTGACGGCATCAACGGCAGGATCGTCTCCTTCCCGCTCGATGCCGGGAACTTCACTCAAATCGCGGCCGTGGAGGACGGAATCCTCTACGTCAAGGATAACGAGCTTCACCTTTTCCAGATAGAGGACAAAAAAGACACTCCCATCATCAAGGGCATAGCGGGCGGGGCTCTTTCGGCCGACAGAAAAAAAATCCTTTATCGTGCCCAGCAGAGATTCGGGATTATCGATCTCAAACCCGACCAGAAGGTCGGGGATGGCGAGCTGGATCTCTCTGATCTGACGATGAAGATCGAGCCGCTCAAGGAATGGCGGCAGATCTTTGAGGATGGCTGGAGGATATACAGAGATTGGTTCTACGTGAAGAACTTGCACGGGGTGGACTGGAAGAAAATGAAGGAAAAATACGGCCAGCTTGTCCCCTATCTCAGTCACAGAGCTGACCTTGATTTTATCTTCGGCGAGCTGGTCGGGGAATTGAACGCCGGCCACTGCTACATCAACTGGGGAGACTTTCCGAAAGTCAAGAGGATCGACGGGGGGCTTCTGGGTGTCGAGCTTCGGGCTGATGAAAGATCCAACAGGTACATCATCAGCAAGATCTACCAGGGGGAGAACTGGAACGAAAGGACACGGTCTCCCTTGACCGAACAGGGAATCGATATCCAGGAAGGCGACTATCTCATCAGCCTCAACGGACACGATGTGACCACCCGAGACAATCCTTACAGGTTCCTGGAGAATACGGCAGGGAAAAAAATCCCGATAGGCGTGAACAAAAAGCCTACCAGGGACGGCTCCCGGGAATACTGGATCAAGCCGATCAAGAGCGAGCTGAACCTTTTCTATCTGGATTGGGTGAACACGCGAAGAGAGATGGTGGACAGGCTATCCGGTGGGAGGATCGGTTACATCCATGTCCCTGACACCTCTATCGAAGGTAACAGGGAGCTGTTCAAGGGATTCTACGCATTTAGGAACAAAGATGCCTTGATCATCGACGAAAGATACAACGGTGGGGGTATGGTGCCGGATGTGATGACCGAGCTTCTCTCCCGGAAGATCCTGAACTACTGGGGAAGGGCAGGCCTTCTCCCATCTCAAACTCCGGCCGCAGCTCACGAAGGGCCAAAGGTGATGCTCATCAACTATTATTCCGGTTCTGGGGGCGACATCTTCCCTTACTACTTCAAGAAGAAAAAGCTGGGCATCTTGATCGGAACCCGAACCTGGGGAGGGACAGTCGGGGTTTCCGGCAATCCCCGCTTGGTCGATGGCGGCTATACCGCAGTGCCCACCTTTGGCTTTATCGATACAGAAGGAAACTGGGCGGTGGAAGGCATCGGCGTTGAACCGGATATCGAAGTCATCGACAGACCCGAGCTGGTGGCTAAGGGAAGAGACCCCAGCCTGGAAAAGGCTGTCGAGTTGCTGTTTGAAGAACTGGAGAAAAACCCTCCAAAGAGAGGCAAAAAACCAGAAGAGCCGGACCGCTCAAAATGGATCAAAAAGAAGATGAATTGACTAATCTATGCAAGAAGCTGGATATGGATCTAACAAGATACAAGATAAGAGCGAGCTAAATTAACCTGGATTATTCATAAAATCTGCCGACACCATATTTTGATGAGGGAGCGTCTTATATTTCCACTTCTATCCCTAGACCGAGCCCCTCAGCCTTGTGCAGCACGAGCTCTGCCACGGCCACATCCTGAACGGCCAGGCCCACGGATTTGAAGAACGTCGTCTCCTCATCCGATTCACGCCCCGGGATCCTTTTGGCTGCCACCTCTCCGATCTCTCCATGAATGTTCTTGTTGGTTATCAGCCCTCCGTCTATGGATATTATCAGGTCTCCGGCTTCAGCCAGGCTGGCCTCCCGCGAGTCAACGACCACTTTGGAGCGGATAACTGTCCTGGCTGGGACCTCCTGCATCTCGGGCGTGTAGGACCCGACACCGTTGATATGGACACCCAGCTTCAGGTCGCCATCGGCAAACACGGGCCTGAAGGACGTGGTGGCTGTACAGACCACGTCGGCCTCGCGGAGCGCCTGTTTCGGAGTCTGCGCCACCCGGATGTTTGAAGGAACCGGGCTTCCCCGGGCCTTCATCTCCCTGGCATAGGCTCTTGCCACCCGGGGTTTCACATCATAAACCCAGGCTCTCTCGATATCTCTGACCGTACAGACAGCCTCCAGCTGGGTGCGGGCTTGTGTCCCTCCGCCAAAAATCGCTGCCACCCGCGCATCCTTCCGGGCCAAAAGATCGGTCGCCAATCCTGAGGCGGCTCCGGTGCGCAGCGCAGTCAGGTAAGTGCCGTCCATAACTGCCAGAGGCTGGCCGGTCCTGGCATCCACGACTATCACCACAGCGTGGATTGTCGGCAGTCCCTTTCTCCGATTATTGGGAAAAACCGAGACAATCTTGGCTGCCATCGCATCATCCTTGGTGAGATAAGCAGGCATGAAGAGTGTAATCCCGTTTCTTTTTTTGACAGGGATCTGTGCCCTCAAAGGAACCTCTGCTTTCCCGGAAGAAAGCTGGATGAAGGCCTTTTTCACCGCTTCGATGGCCTCGGCCATGTTCACGGCGCGGACCACATCATTTCGGGAGAGTATCTTGATCTTCATCGTCTCAAACCACTCTTTTTTCTCCCTCTTTTATATCATCAAATCGGTCATATTCAAAGGGTTTTAAATCAAAATCAGTCCCTCCGTCCAGGATAAGTTCGCTCAGGATCTGCCCCACAGCCGGACCCTGTTGGAAGCCGTGCCCGGAAAAGCCGATGGCGCAGAAAAAGCCTTTCATTTCAGGGATCTCTCCGATGATCGGGTTGTCATCGGGTGTGATCGTGTACAGCCCTCCCCAGCCCCGAAGAATCTCTGCCTTCTCCAGGATAGGAGCCCGGTGGACTGCCGCCTCGGTGACCTTTTCCATGAAATCCCTGTCCACGTGGGTGTTGAAACTGGATGGCTCGTCCGGATCGCTCATCCCCATCAGGATATTCGGTTCCTCCCCTCTGAAATAGAAGGTCAGGTCCTGGTCGATGACCATGGGAACAGGCCGGGGGATGGCATCAAAAGGCTTGGTCGCAAACACCTGGCGCCGAAAGGGCATGACCGGCAGGTCCAGGCCGGCCATCCGGGCAATCTCTCCTGCCCAGGGTCCGGCTGCATTGACCACGACCGGGGCTGAGATGGGTCCTCCGGACGTCTCGACGCCTTTCACCTTTCCTCCCTTGACCCGGATCCCTGTCACTTCCCTCTTTTCCTCGATCCGGACTCCAAGCCTTCTGGCCTGGTTAGCAAATCCCATGGCCGCAAGATACGGGTCGGCATAGCCGTCTTTGGGACCAAATGTTCCACCGATCAGGTCTTCGACATTCAGATAAGGCCAGCGCCGTTTGATCTCCTCAGGTGAGAGGACCTCAACCGGAACCTTGAACCGATGTTGAGTATCGACCGAAGAGAGAAAATCATCCCAGGTCTCCTTTTTTTGAGCCAGGAAGAGGTACCCGGCCTGGTGGAAGTGGATATCCACGCCGAATTCCTGTTTGAAGTTTTCAAACACCCGCACAGACCGCTGGGAGAGCCGGATGTTCGCCGGATGAGAGAACTGCTGCCGGATACCTCCCACGCTCAGACCGGTTGTGGCTTGAGCAAGGAGGTCCCTTTCCACAAGGAGAACATTCGAGGCCCCCTTTTTCGCCAGATAGTAGGCTGTACTGGCTCCGATTATGCCTCCGCCGATGATGACGATCTTAGAGGTCATATCCCGGCCTGGCATTTCTCTTCCTGATTTTTATGGAACCAGTCGCATCGTGCAATCTCAGTCCCTGGTTGCGCCAAAAAGATATGGACGGAAAAACCCGGTCAAACCTTGATAAGACATTCCTCAGTCAGACTTCTTTGGCCTCCATAAAGTGGAGACGACAAGCACGACGCCCACGGCGATGATGATCAACGGCCACCAATTCGTCATTCCGAAAATAAAGGAAGCACCGATGACTACCAGGACAACCCCCCCGATCAGCCTCCCTGTCATGTGCTCTCTGAACGCTGGGCTGGTGCTTCTGACCAGGGCCTCTAGGATGAGAATACAGCCCAATCCGAACAGGAAATAGGCCCACCAGTCTCCCCAGGAAAGATAATCCAAAGTTGCCAGGAGAAAAAGCACACCCAGAAGAATCAGTATCAATCCGCCAGTAATCCTGGGGTACGGGTCATGTCTGGGTTTTTCCTCTGCCGCCTTTTGCTCTTTTCCCTGAGCATCCTTCTCTTCATCCATGCCTGACCTCCTCTCCAAATCTCGGAATCCCGAATACACGAAGTACTCGGTCCTCAGGTTTTCTATCTCCCCGGCCAGAACTGCGCTCTCCTGTCAGATCTTCGACAGTCGGGCCAGCTCGACCTTGAACCGCAAGCAAGATAAGGCATCCAACTTTGCTATCAGTCTATAGCATATAACACTGGTCAAATTCATTGTCAAACAGGCAGGTTTGACTTCCCCTCTCTTCTGAGTTATAAGGCATCTAAAGGGAGCACAAAATGGCGCAAAGAAGAAAAATCTCACTTGTCTGGAAAGGTCTTCTTGCTATCAACCTGATGATTTCCTTCCCGTTGGCACTCATTCAGTGTTCAAAGAAGAGCACTCAAACAGCTGAAGAGAAAAGGTCAGAGTTGATCCAGCCGGCCAAGTGGTGGAAGAAACTCCCCCGTCCGGTGTATGCCAGCCTGGAAAAAGTGAAAACCAGCCAGCCCTGGTTCGAAGTCTACAGGCTCACCGAAGATATTTTCTCCATCTACGAGCCCTTCCAGTTTGAGGAGGCCATATCTTATCTTGTTTCAGGCGAAGAAAGAGCTGTTGTCATCGATACTGGCACTGGCATTGGCAACCTCAAACAGGTCATTCCTGAGCTGACGGGGCTTCCCGTGTCGGTGGTGAACACCCATACTCACTGGGACCATATCGGAAATAATCACCAGTTCAAGGAAACCGCCTGTTTTAATGATGAGGAGTGCATCCGGAAGATGCGCCAGGGCGTCAGCAACGAGCGGCTCAGAAGCAGCGTCACAGGAGATTCGATCTGGAAGCCGCTTCCTGAAGGATTTGATGCATCGACATGGGCGATTCCTGCTGTGGAGCCCACCTCTCTACTTGAAGATGGTGACATGATCGACCTCGGCGGAAGAAGCCTGGAAGTCATTCACACGCCCGGCCACTCTCCAGGCTCAATCAGCCTGCTGGACAGGAAAAGCCGAATCCTTTTCACAGGGGACACTTTCTTTCCCGGACCTCTCTATGCTTACCCCGAAGACGTCGACATCGATGATTACATGGATTCTCTGGAAAAGCTGAACAACCGGCTGGACGAATACGACTACCTTTGTTCGGGGCACAATGACCCCTGGGTCAAAAGCGAAGTCATCCCCCGCGTTCTCAAGGCATTCCGGGATATCATGGCCGGGAAAGGCAAATACAAAGAAGACAAAGGGATTCGACGCTATACCTTTGACGGGTTCGACATTCTGATCCGGACCGACATGATTGAAAAATAAAGATAGCCCAGTCATTACAAAATACCCAGCAAATAATTGATGAAAACATTGAATTTGATTAAAACTGGCTCCGTCTCAGGTCTTGGCCCGAACCATGAGCACAGAAGCTGAAGCCTGATTTGCGACCTTATCCGGGATAGACCCGAAAAGCCTTCGCCTGAGAGCCCACTCTTCCGAAGCTCCGATCACGATAAGGTCCTGTTTTCCGGCGCTGCTGATGATCGCTCGGGCGATATCGGTGTTGATGACAACTTTTATGTCTGCCGACACACCGGCTGCCTCAAGAGTATCCCTGACAAATTCTTCCGCTTTTCCTTGAAAGAGACGGAGGCTTTCCTTGTCAAAGTCAGAGCGGGCAGCAGAGAGCCCCCGGCCAACCTGGACATTCAGTGCGGTTATCGAGGCTTTCCAATCAGCTGCCAGATCCTGCGCCACCTTGAGCCCGAGCCGGGCATGCGATCCACCGCTGACCGGGACCAGGATGCGACGAACATCCTGCAGACCGCGGTCTTTGAGAACCAGGACATTGCCTTTGGCGATCTTGATCACTTCAGCCACATTGGTCCGATACCCGCGGTGCACGGCCACCTCGCCCTTCCATCCCATGATGATAAATTCAGGCATCTCCATCTCAGCCACGCTGAGAATAGCCGAAGAGACGCTCCTGGCGACGATGGCTGTTGCCCGAGCGCGAACACCCTGTTCACTAGCATGGTAAGAGGCTGTATCGAGTAGAGTCTTCTTTTCCCTTCTCTGTCTTTCGTATTCAATACCCCCGGCTTCAAGAGGCATTTGGGCAGGAACATTCACCACATGAATCAA
>JGI2173J19968_10000608_pt1 | contig 13711 bp, 14 predicted proteins | sample DeeMarSWOR136_30_FD_19968 | JGI IMG/M metagenome (IMG submission 19968) | reverse complement strand
GCCAAACCGACTCAACAGCTTCTGGCTGGTGACCATGACAGACTCACCCTTAATTCCTCGCCCCAGAAGTAAAGCCAAAATTTCCTGTGCGGATAGAGCTTCGCTGCCCAGTTTAAGCAGCCTTTCTCTGGGGCGTTCACTGAGGGGTAAATCGTGAACAGTATAAGAGTCTTTCATGGCCTATCTCACATGATTGGTTTCCCAGACGACCTTCGCCATTCCCACTCCTCCAGAGCCAGAGCACCCCATAAGGTCAACGCTGTAGCTAATGCCGCTAACACAGCAATCAAAGCAGGATGTGACCATACCCTTGGAGCCTGAACTATCGGGGTCTCCAGCGTCGCGCGCCAACGAGCATCAAGACCATCTATATCGAAACCGTAGACCTCGGACAAAGCTGTATCATAGGTGGCACCTTCCTTTAAAATAATCAACAAATCGAGCATCCAGTCCCGTTCGTAATTATCCAGAAGATATTCCACAAGGCTAGAGCTCTGAGCATAGGAAAGGCGAGCTTCGTCAGGCTCGGCAGAAAAAGGACTACACAGGCTGCGCACAGAAATAAGTTCATCTTCCAAGATAGCCTCTTCCAGGCGAGCGTGGAAGTGAGGCTCAAGCTCGCCTTCATTATGCATAGCCAATCCTTCGTCAAGCCAGGTGGGAAGCTGCCCGTAGGAGCTGAAAGTGGCTTGATGAACAACAAGATGCGTCAACTCATGAACCAGGGCCCGTTTGCCCCAATCAAGTCTTCCCGGAGAAATACCGATAGCAATTACACCAAATTCGGTAAAGGCAACTCCACCAGTCCATTCCTGAGAAAAAATCATGGCTCCCCGTAAATCACTGGCGGAAGCATAATTATATATTTTTATGGGTCTTTCCGGGAAGGTGCCAATGTCCTGAGTCAACCTGGCAAGTCCTTCCTCACAAGCATCCATCAATTCCCCAGCGAATAAATCATCGCCTTCGTACCAAAAAAGGGTCAGCTCGCTACCCTCGAGTACGTTACTAGCCAAGCTCTGCCAAGAATAGCGGTCGTCATCGAAATATAATATCTTGGGGGAGGTCTCAAATGTATTACCGGCAGCATCTATAATCTTCCACCAATAGGTGACTTCAGCACCAGTAGGCAAACTTGCTTGCCTCATATCCAATACACAATTAGCCTCTATCTTGTTTGCTAGTGTGAAATCAGCCCACCCTTCACTAACAACTTCAGCGTAGTTCATCTTGTTCACCTGGTAATACAGACGAACATCAACGATATCAACATAGCTTTCGGCTTCAATAGTGAACACAGCCTCATTTGGGAAATTTATATCTATATAGCTAGCTATAATTGAAATACCATCATCGGCCGCTACGAGGGAGGAACTTAACAGCAAGAAAAGCGCTGAAATTATTAAGGCGATGCACATAATCTTAATCACGAAAATCCGGCGATTTTCGTGGGGAGCCCAGTCAATATCTGAACCAGGTTTATCCAAGGGTCCTCGAAAAGTGGCAAGACCTTTTTGTGTTTGTTTAGTCATTTTCCTACTTTAGACCGAAGGTAGTTAGTGATAAATCCATCTATTTCTCCATCCAACACGGCTTCAGCATCGTGGACCTCGTAATCGGTGCGGTGGTCCTTAACCATTTTGTAGGGATGAAGAACATAACTTCTGATTTGATTTCCCCAACCCGCTTCTATACGCTCGCCTTTAAGCCTGGCTCTTTCCTTCTCTTTCTTTTCACGGTCAAGCTCTAAAAGGCGAGAATATAGGATTTTTAAAGCAGCTTCCTTATTCTGGTGCTGAGACCTCTGACCCTGGCAACTAGCTACCAGCCCCGAAGGTAAGTGAGTTATCCTGACAGCGCTGCTTGTCTTCTGCATATGTTGCCCGCCAGGACCACTAGACCTGAAGGTGTCTATTCTCAAGTCTTCGGGTTTTATTTTGACGTCCACCGTCTCTTCAGCTTCAGGGAGTACTTCCACCAGGACAAAAGACGTATGGCGGGCATGGTCAGCATCAAAGGGGGAAAGCCGCACCAACCTGTGCACCCCGTGTTCGCTCTTAAGATAGCCATAGACATAATCACCCTTAACCTCCACGATAGTACTTTTAATACCAGCCTCTTCTCCAGGGGAGACATCTAAGACTTCAGCCTCATAATCATGCCGCTCTGCCCACCTCAAGTACATCCTGAGTAACATGTTTGCCCAGTCCTGAGACTCCGTGCCACCAGCACCAGCATGAAGGGCTAGCATGGCATTCCGACTATCGTAATCGCCAGTAAAAAGCTGTTGGCTCTCTAACTGTTCAAACCGAGAGCCCAGCTTTTCTAGCTCCAATTGTATTTCTTCTTTCAGAGAGTAATCGCCCTCTTCTGTAGCCATAACAATCACTTCCTGAAGATCGGTAGCCTTCTTCTCCAGCTCGCGCCAAGCACCAACTAAATTTTTCTTGACCCTAAGCTGGCGCATAGAAGTCTGAGCTTTAGCCGAGTCATGCCAAAAATCAGGTTGGGCTGACTCCACCTCTATCCTGGCAATTTCTTTTTCCTTGCCAGGGATGTCAAAGATGCACCATTATTTCTGAGATTTGGCGAAGCAAGGCTTCTAAACTTTCCTTCTCTTCTTGCATTTAAAATACTCCTTAATCGAATAACTTCCCTTAGCAGCTCAGTTCAGATGTTAACATTCCTCCGGCAGCGAGGTGAGCCAAGCGGGTAGGTTCAGGAAGTCTATAACCACGGCAGCACTTTAACACCCATTGTAAAGAAGATGCCAGGTCAATTTTATGGCCCACGGAAACATATATTGGCCTCACTCTAGATTTAGTCCTTAACGCTGCTCCAATAATCTCCCCATTATCAAGCAGTTCAGCATTAGAGCCGGCCCTTCTCCCACAGGCCGATGCTGGCCACAAAGGATAGATTTGGCACAGCCTATAGTAGGCAAATCGAGAAAAAGCCCCACGTGTGAGGCGAGCCCAACCCTCCTGGGATGAGCAATTCCTTGACCGTCAATTAGAATAAGGTCGGGAACATTATGTAGCTTTTCACAAGCAGCCAGGATCAAGGGGCTTTCTCGAAAGGACAACAGGCCTGGAATATAGGGAAATGCTATTTTATCTTGAGCTACCTTTACTTCGACGATGTTAAACTCAGGATAACGGAGAACTACCACCGCTCCTCTTGCTACGCCCCGAGCATCAGGAGAAGATATGTCAATACCGGCAACAAGGCCCAGATTAGTAATTCCATTTTTAGTTACCACCCTTTTGGCCAAGCTAAATTGTATTTCCCTAGCTCGGGCAACGCTCACCTCCCACTCGTGTAATGCCCGCACTCTCATATCTTGAATTATAAAGCATTCCACTTTAATAACAAACTTTGGAGTTGCTGATATCTGATGAGCGTGATTCTTACCAAGAGTACCAATTTGCCAAAAATAAACCGCCTTGTTATAATCACAGACGTAATCAATCATCAGTTGCTGAAATGATTATTCTCCCGATTTTAAAAACAGCTTACGTGCAGAACTTTTCTAGTGACAGCCAGAGAACTAGTAAGAGGATATCTTATGCCTGAAAAAATTGCCGACAGCGTGGAGGCCATCGAGGTCGAAGCCGAAAAGATGCTCGAAGAGGCAAGGACCAAAGCCAACGAAATCATCCTCAAGGCCAAAGCAGAAGTTCAGAGAATGCTTTCTTCTCCGTTACCCCTCGATGAGATAAAAACTGAGTGTGACAGGATCGTGAGTAAGGCCAAAGCAGAGGCCGATGAAAAAATCAAGGGCTCTGAGAAGAAAGCTACTGAAATCAGCCTCAATGCTGAGAAAAAAGTAAAAGATATTACGGAGCTCGTGGTTAATATTGTCATGGGCAGAAGTTAACATGATACCTCTAATCGTCAATACATCTGACCCCATGGTTAAAGTCAGGGTAGTTACTACCAAGGACTATTCCACCGAAACCCTTAGAACTCTGCATACTGCTGGTGTGCTTCACGTTGAGGAAACCGAAGAGCTAAAACCTATAGACAAAGAAGCCATTGAACGAGAAAGAAGGAAAATCGGTGAATTACTAACCAGTATTAACGATGTATTAGCTTACATTCCAAAGGGAGAAAGAGTGTCGCTGGGAGAAGATGTGGAGGTTATATATAGCAGGCCACTTGACGAAATTGACAGCGAAGTAAGGGCGTTATGTAACAAGCTGAGCAACATGCATCAAATAGCATCCAAACTAAATGAGGTGATTAAGGAGCTAACAGAACTAGTCAAGTATCTTAGCTCTTTGGGGCAGCAGGCTGATATCAGATTAAGAGATTTAAATTTTTCCGGCAGTTATCTTTTCTCCCGCGTCTTTGCGTTTCCAAACGAGTTATTTGAAACTTTATACCCTAAACTTAGAGAGTACCTGCTCGAGAACATTGTGGTCACAATAGAAAACGAAACCGTCTTGTATGCCATTGCCAAAGTGGAATACCGTGAAACTATAGAGTCCGCAGTCAGCGACAGTGGTGGCAAAATTCTAGAGATACCAGAAAACGATTTGACCCTGACAGAATTCCTTGAAGTAGCCGACGGTAAGATTCATAAGTTTGAAGAAGAATTGGCAAAGCTTCATACCGAGATTGAAAGCAGAACCAGGGAGAATTTAGAAAAGCTGATCCTTTTCAGGGAGGCATTATCAGCCGAAACGGAAAGGTTAGCCGTTTTAGCCAAAGCCAGTGAGGCAAAATACGTTACATTAATCGAGGGGTGGATTCCAGAGAGCAATGTTGAAAGTACAATTACTGAGCTCAAGGATAACATAGGCTATGTGTTCGTTGATACAAGGAAACCAGAGCAAGCAGAGGAGCCACCCACTAAGATGAGGAATGCAACCGCAGTTAAACCATTCGAAGTTATTGTAAACTTGTTTGGTACCCCAAAGTATACAGAATGGGACCCCACACCGATAATAGCATACTTCTTTGCCATTTTTTTTGGCATCATGCTGGGGGACGTAGTGTACGCTGCCCTCCTCATGCTATTTGCATACTTTGGCCTGCGACTTCTAGTTGATGACCCCAAAACTGAAGGTTTCAAGCTATTCCAGAGGATAATTTACATAAGTGGTGGTGTTGGTTTGGTTATTGGTGTGCTTACGGGAAGCTATTTGGGCAACTTCTACGAGTTCTTTGGAATCGAGAGCTTAGCACTTGCCGGAGGAATTCAGGAAATGTTTTCAGACCCCGTATCATTCATACAATTCTCATTAATCATGGGGCTGGTTCACGTAAACATAGCCCATGTGCTCGCACTCATTAGAGGAATAAAGGAGGGACAGAAAGCGGTAGTGCCCAACAAAGTCGGGCTATTTCTGCTTCAAATTGGTGCCATACCCTTGATTCTGGTTTTCATACTTGGCATGGATATCCCCTGGTTAACCGGGCAAATACCGACTATACTGATGTCTATTGCAATTATAGGACTAGTATTAATTGTCGCCTCCTCCCTGATGGAGAAGGGCGCTTTCCTGGGCAGTATCTTCTGGCTCTTTGACGTCACCGGGCTGCTGGGCGATGTTATGTCATATGCCAGGCTGGCAGGTGTGGGGCTAGCCACATATTACCTGGCATACTGCTTTAACCTGATTGCAGATTTATTATACGGAATGATGCCTGTCGGAATAGTCCAGGCTATAGTTGGCACCTTAATATTCATATTAGTCTTGCTTGTTGGACATGTGCTTAACTTGGCTCTCAGCGCCATAACATGTTTTGTGCACTCCCTCAGGCTATGTTTTGTGGAGTTCTTGTTCAAGTTCTATGAAGGAGGCGGCAGGGCATACAGCCCGTTTCGGTTGAAGGCTCGACCTGTATTTGTCAAAGTGTGAACGCAGTTAAAAAATATTTAATTAACGGAGGTGTAAGATGTTAATCAGCCCCGAATCCCTGGCAGTCATCGGAGGTGCGATAGCACTAGCCGGTGGTCTGGCAGGGTCTTCAATAGGTATCGGTATCGCTGGCTCGGCCGGGGCAGCTACGTTGTCCGAGGAACCAGGACAGCTCAGGAATGTCATCCTCCTGGCGTCGCTACCGATGACCCAAACCTTTTATGGCCTCATAACACTGATACTTATTTTGACAACGGTAATTGGCAACCTCGGTACAATGTCCAACGGTGGTGGCATGGGTTTCGCAGTATTGGGCATCGGTGTCATAACTGGCGCTGCTGAAGCGTTCTCGGGAGCGTACCAGGGCTCTGTGTGCGCTTCGGGTATCTCTCTTTTACCCAAGACAAAAGGGCGGATATTGACTAACGCCATGATGTTAGCCGTGTTCGTCGAGCTAATAGGCGTGCTGGGACTGGTATTCGCCATAATGGCACTTGCCTTGCTAGGACTTTTTTAAGGGCATCTAAAATGGAAAAAATAAGTGAAGCCGTTGTCAGCAAAGTGAAGCTGGACGCTCAGAACATAATAAGAGAGGCTGAGGAGAAAGCGCAAGAAGAGATAGGAAAAGCCAAAAGGCAGAGGGAAGTGAGGTTCGAGGAAGAGAGTGGCAGAATGCTAGGCGGAGCAGAGGAGGAGGTTGCGAGAATTTTGGCTCAGGCCTCTATCAAAGCGCGACAGCAGCTATCGAGTGCGAAAGCTGACGCAATTGGCAAAATAATTGACGGGGCGCGGAAGGAATTGTCCCAAGTTTCAAGCGATGATAGCTATTTTGCAAACTTGATCAGGGAAGCTATTGAGGAACTTGGCATGGACAAAGCCATAGTTTACGTTTCGCCAAAAGATATACACACTGTAAACAAAATTCTGGAATCAAATAGAGAATTGTCGAGCAGGATAGTGAAGGTCCGGGAATCCAGTTGCCTAGGAGGGGTCATAGCTGAAGATGTTGAGGGAAAGCTCAGGATAGATAACACTTATGAAACCAGACTCGAGATGCTGCTACCAAAGTTACTGCCCAAGATAAGTAAGGACCTCTTTGAAGCTCCGTAAGGGAACGTCGTGCTCAATCCAAGATACGCATTTATTTCTGCTTTTTTGAAGGGCGAGGAACCAAAAACTGTCACCTCCGAATATATAGATAAAATGATGTCAGCGGCCAACCTCCAGGATGCGCTGGCAATCATCAGAGAGACCGATATAGGAAGCTATCTGGAGGAATTGCCTGTTAAGACTTTTAATTATCTAGATGAATGTTTGTGGGGTTATTTTGCCCAGCGAATCCGATATGTAGAATCATTTAAGTTCCTGCCCGAGGAGATACTGGAGGTATCCAAAACATATGTGGTGAAGTATGATGTCGTGAATATTAAATCAGCTTTACAAGGCATCTCAGGTGGTAAAAAAGTCAGTATGATACCGGTCGGGATTATCTACAATAATGGATTGCTAGATGAACTTTTTAACGCTGAGAATGTAGATGACATCATCCAGCTACTCATCAAGTGCAAATTAGGTGATTATGTGCCCGCTCTGGAACAATACAAAACGGATAAAAACGCAAAGTCGAAGCTCCTTGTTGAAGCTAACTTGGACCGCGAGTATTATAAAAGCATATTAAACATGGCAAAAAGAATAAAAGATGGCCCTGTACTTACCCAAGCCTTCGGATTAGTAATAGACCTGACAAATCTGCAAATTGCCTCAAGAGCTATAATTGAAGGCATAGGACCTGATGCTGCTGAATTTATTATTGCTGGTGGCTATAGGATTACTGACAAAGCTATTAAAGAATTACTACCTCTTAAAATGACCGACATGCCTGCCAGGCTGGAGGATACCCAATATCAGGATATAGCAAATGAAGTATCCACTAATTATGATAAAACCAAAAACATCACAGCTGTAGATGAAATTATCGATAAGCATAAGTTCAGGATGCTCAAGGAAATGTTGTCACCACGAGTACTATCCCCACTGGTGATGGCCTGGTATTTAATCCTCAAAGAGGTTGAAGTCCGTAACTTGCGGCTGGTTCTAAAAACAATAGTCGATGGTGTTCCCGTTCAGGAAATAAAGAATTATTTGGTGCTGTAACACGATGCCTATCAAACTTCTAGATATAGCTGTCATAGGAGATGAAGAGCTGGTCAATGCACTGAGGTTGGCCGGTATCAGCAAGCATTACACGATAAAGGACGACCCTGATGTACGTGAAAATGCAAGAAAAGCTCTAACCGAGCTGCTAGCCGGGCCCGATGCTGGCATAATAATCATATTGGAAGACTATGCACAATATGTTGAGGATCTGGTGGCCCCAGTTAAGCATGGGAAAGGAAGTACTCCTGTAATCGTCGAGGTTCCATCGAAGTTTGGCACAAAGTACCCAGATATTAGGGAACATTATAAGGCCCTTATCAGAGAATCTATAGGGTTTGAAGTAGAAATTTAAGACTATGGCAAGAGTAGGAGGATAAAGACATGGGCAAAATATGGAGAGTTTCAGGTCCTCTAGTTATCGCCGATGACATGAAAGGTTCTCAGGTTTATGAAGTTGTCGAGATAGGTGAAGAAGGGCTTGTCGGGGAGATAGTAGGACTGGAAGAGAACAGGGCGATAATTCAAGCACACGAAGATACTCTAGGATTGAAAGTTGGCGAGGTGGTGAGGGGGACAGGAAGAATCTTAAGTGCAGAGCTGGGCCCCGGACTTGTGGGCTCCATTTACGATGGGCTACAAAAATCCTTACTTACCATGGGCGAGAATATCGGCCCATTTATACAACGGGGTGCCAAAGCTTCAGCTCTTCCCCGGGACAAGAAATGGCAGTTCATACCGAAAGTAAAGGCTGGGGATGCTATTAGCCAGGGGGATATAATAGGAGTAGTGCCCGAGACTAACCTAATAGAACACAGGATAATGGTGCCAGTGGGAATCAAAGGCACGATAAAGGAGATACGCCAAGGCGACTACACGGTGGAGGATCCCGTAGCTTGGATAAAGCATAATGGTGAGGTGAAAGAACTCACGCTGATGCAAGAGTGGCCAGTAAGGAAGCCCAGACCCTACAAGCAGAGGTCCGATCCTTCGGGCTTACTCACTACTGGCATGCGAATCCTAGATTACATGTTCCCCTTAGCTTTGGGTGGCAAGGCTTCGATACCGGGCGGATTTGGTACCGGAAAAACCGTTGCCTTGCAGCAATTGGCCAGATGGGCCCAGACACATTTGAACATCTACGTTGGCTGCGGCGAAAGGGGTAACGAGATGGCTGATGTGCTTACCAGCTTTAGACAACTCAAGGACCCTAACACAGGAAGATTGTTACAGGAGAAAGAGATCTTTATAGCTAACACCTCTAACATGCCCGTTGTTGCTAGGGAAGCAAGTATTTTTGTTGGTGTTACTATGGCCGAGTACTTTCGGGACATGGGCTACGATATTTTGGTGGTTGCTGATTCAACTTCGAGATGGGCTGAAGCCATGAGAGAGATGAGTGGAAGACTTGAAGAAATGCCAGGAGAAGAAGGTTTCCCTTCATATATGGGCTCTCGTCTTTCCTCTTTTTATGAAAGAGCGGGAATGGTTGAATGCTTAGGCAATCCTGAACGGAAGGGCTCAGTAACAGTAGCCGGTGCAGTGAGTCCTCCCGGAGCCGATTTCAGCGAACCGGTAACCCAAAACACACTTAGAATAATAGATGCCCTGTATGCCTTAGAAGTTTCGCTGGCAAACAAGAGACATTTTCCAGCCATAAGCTGGCTCACTAGTTATAGTCTTTATGTAGACGCAGTCAAAGATTGGTGGAACGAGCATGACCCGGGGTGGGAAAATACCAGAGCCAGTGGCTTGAGAGTACTGCAACAGGAGGCTGAGTTGGAGGAAATTGTGAGACTTGTGGGTCCCGAAGCCTTGCCCGAAGGAGACAAGTTACTACTTCTTATCGCCAGGATGATACGGGAGGACTTTCTCCAGCAAAGCGCATATCACGAAGTCGATACTTACTGCATGCCAGCAAAAGCCGGCCTCATGCTTAAAACTATAATGAGGTTTTATGAACTAGCTCAAGAGATATTAAATTCAGGGGCAGGCATTGAGAGTATCCGTTCATCGCCAATAGTGTACAGAATATCCAGGATGAAGGATATACCCAATGAGGTCTTTGAACAGAAAGTCAAGGAATTGTGGTCAGAGATGGAACAAAACCTGGTAACTGGCAAACGCGTTCCCTGAGAAAAGGAGGGCTTTTATGGATTTCTCCGCACTTTACGCTAAAGAAGGAAGAGCAATTACTAAGGCTAAAGGGTCTTTGCTCATATCTGAAAGCATACCTGGTATAAAATTTAATGAGATGGTTGATGTTCAACTTGGGAACGGCGAGATAAAAAGTGGTCAAGCAATAGACATCAGTGAGGAAGCAGCTATAATCGAGGTATTTGGTGGCGTAAGCGAAGTGGACCTCATCGGAAGCAAGCTAAGGTGTAAAGGCGAAACTTTAAAGTTGCCAGTATCCGTTGAGATTTTAGGTAGAATTTTTAATGGGATGGGAGAACCAATAGATGGAGGTCCATGGGTGATCCCCGAAGATTATCTTGATATTAACGGTGAGCCCATAAATCCCGCACTCCGCCAGCCTCCAGCAGAGTTTATTGAAACAGGGATCTCGGCCATAGATGGCTTAAACGCACTAGTTAGAGGGCAGAAATTGCCCATATTTAGCGGCTCAGGACTGCCTCATAACCGAATTGTAGCTCAAATAATAAGGCAAGCAGCCGTAAAGGGCAAGGAGGAAAGATTCGCTCTAGTATTTGCTGCTATTGGTATCAGTTACGATGATGCCTCCTTTTTCATGAAGAATCTCGAGAGGACAGGGGCACTGGAGAGAACCGTGGCCTTCATCAATACCGCGTCAGACCCCGTTATCGAGCGAATATCAACACCAAGGTTGGCTTTAACCGCAGCCGAATATCTGGCCTGGAAAGAGAATATGCATGTGCTGGTCATACTAACCGACATGACTAATTATTGCGAAGCTCTTCGCGAACTTTCTTCTATGCGTGAAGANATACCNTCNAGAAGGGGATATCCNGGNTATATGTACACNGACCTGGCCACGATGTATGAGAGAGCAGGCAGGATTTTCGATAAAGAAGGCTCAGTAACTATAATGCCCATTTTGACCATGCCTGACGATGATATAACACATCCCATACCCGATCTCACCGGCTATATAACTGAGGGTCAGATCGTCCTTTCTCGAACTCTAGAAAGGAAAGGGATATACCCACCAATAGATGTATTTTTATCCCTTTCCCGAATGATGAAAGAGGGGATTGGACCAGGCAAGACTAGAGAGGACCACAACAATGTCTTCATGCAATCCTATGCTGCTTATGCTGAAGGATGTTATCTCAGGGAGATATCCACCATTATAGGTGCTGAGGCACTCGGTGAAAGGGATAAAATATATTTGACCAGTGCAGATGAATTCGAGAGAAAATTCATATCTCAAGGCGAGTGGGAAAAAAGAATGGTAGAAAATACCCTAGACATAGCTTGGGGGCTATTTTCAGCACTGCCTGAAGAAGACTTGAAACTTATTAAAGAGGAGTTCATCAAAAAATACCTTCCCAAGTATCGGAAATAAAATCAGGTATAGGGGCAATGCCGGAAATAATTAAAGTCAGACCTACAAAAATCGAGCTGGTAAAACTAAAACGAAGACTTTCCTTGGCACAAAGAGTCCAAAAGATAGTAAAGGATAGGCTTTCCATACTAACCATGGAATTCTTACAGACAGCAAGAGAGACAATGGAAGCTAAAAGAAAATTACTTGACGTATTATCCAGACTTTATAAGGCGCTATCAGTTGCCGCTGGGTATCATGGATATATAGCGCTGGAAAAGGAATTAATGGCCACTGAAGTCGATTTAAAAGTCACCGCTGGCTTAGGAAACGTTGCAGGTGTACGAATTCCGTCTTTTGAGCTAATGGGCAATCCCGATAAAGTCGGGGTGAGAGGGTATAATTTGGTTGATACTTCTTCGTGGTTGGATCGTGCAGCACAATTATCTGAAGAATGTCTTAGAGCTATTGTGGAATTGGCTGAGCTTCAGAGGAATTTCGAATTACTGGCAATGGAAATAAATAGGACAAAAAGAATAACCAATGCTCTGGAATATATAATAATCCCAGGACTACAGGTGACGATAAATTACTTGAATATGAAGTTTGAGGAAAGAGACAGAGAAGAGAAAGCACGGCTGAAACGTGTGAAAGTCCTGGTTGCTCGAGGATAAATAAATGCCTGAAACATTGCCAGATAAAGTCCCGATCCAATCGGGGCAATCTACCTATGAAAAGGTGCTTCAGGATTGCCTAAGAGGCGAACTCAGGGTAGTTAATATCGGGTTACCACAGAGTCAAAAACGGCTATCAAATTTATTAAGCGAGAAATATCCTCATGTGGTATGTAACGATGGCAGCACCCATTTCTTTAAAAAGAGTGAACTTGAGTATCTGGCTACCATGATAGATACCGATGAGCAAAAATCATTGCCATTGCCTATGCTGATAGAACTAGGAGCAAATCAAGCTGAGGCAGCTATAATATGTGAAGGGAAAATAGAGGAAAAAGTCATATCAAAAGCGCTTAATATGCCGGTCACATGCGAGGAAAGAAGGATTAGTATATATAAACCACAACTAGCATTGCTAAGGAGGAAGTTCAAAACAACAACCGTATATGTATTCTCTCCTAAAATCGTTGCTTAAACTACCCTACTACTATATAATTTTCTTATTTCTTTACCGCTAGATTATTTAAAGTATGCGCTCTAAGCTAGAAGCCATTGACAAACATTAACATTTTAGAGATAATCACCTTAGTAAATGGTTAAAATCAGACTACGCCGTATGGGGAGGAGAAACAGACCATTCTACAGAGTGGTAGTAGCCGATAGTCGCTCTCCCCGTGATGGTAAATTCATTGATATTATCGGCCACTTACAATCCTTTGACTGATCCCGCAACTATCAACATTAATGAAGAGAAGGCTTTAAAGTGGCTTGGATGTGGAGCTCAGCCTACAGATAAGGTTCGCAGCTTACTCGGTAAACTGGGTATTATGGATAGATTTAAACCGGCCTCAGGCCAAAATTAACTATTAAGGAGGCGAAATGAAAGACCTGCTGGAATACATCATTAAATCCATTGTGGCAGAACCTGATGCGGTGACGATCACCGAGGAAAATAGTGATGAAGGCTTGCTGATTAAACTAGAGGTCGCTCCTGATGATAAGGGAAGAGTTATCGGCAGGCAAGGTCGTGTAGCTCAAGCGCTACGGACGCTACTTCGCGTAAAAGCGGCTAAAGAAGATACCAGAGTCAGACTAGAAATAGTGTAATTAGGATTGATAACAACCAATTCCCAGGGTTTGTCAATTCCAAATTATACACATAGACTTGGTCCTATTTTTCGAGCAGGCTAGTAATCCTTGCGAAAGGGATTCTAGTTCCTGAGAAAGGTTTTTGCCTTCATCAAACAGAGGTTGTGTTAACTAGTCGGGGAGAAGTTTGTCTAATCCGTTTGCTGTCTTGACTGGAACATATCGCAGTCGTTCTTATTACACCACAAGCTCTCCGTCTCCCAACAACCTGGAGGTAGACAGGCCATCTCGGTGACTACAATCTCCGTACTCACATCACCTTCAAACGCCTAGCTATATTCAATCATAACCGCTCGCTTCCGTTTGGCTTTTCTTCTCAACCTTGCCGCCTCTTT
>JGI2173J19968_10000605_pt1 | contig 13765 bp, 10 predicted proteins | sample DeeMarSWOR136_30_FD_19968 | JGI IMG/M metagenome (IMG submission 19968) | reverse complement strand
AGAAATGCTCTTCGACCCGGAAAATCCTCGCTATCAGGTGAAAAAAATTGACAATGACCTGAATATAATATGCGAGATTGCCAGCTCACCTGCCTTTGACCCGCGGAAACCATATAATCCTTTTATGTCCTACTCTTATTGGCTGATAGATAAGGATGAGAATATCGTCTATGGCTACCAAGCGGATTATGAATTGAGGATTTATAATCAGGATGGATTGCTGTTAAAGAAAATCAAAAAGGAGTATGACCCTGTAGAAATAACAGAGGAAGAAAAAGAAGAAAGAATGGAAGGCCTGCCTTCAGGAATTAATGTGGATATCCCAAAATATCACACTGCCTTTTATCGATTCTTTCTTGATGACGAAGGCCGGGTATTTGTCCAGACATATGAGAAGATCGGAGAAGAAGAGATATATTATCATGATGCGTTTGACCGCGAAGGAAGATATATCGCCAAAATTCCTCTTCGAATGAGACCTTTTCTCTGTAAAAAGGGAAAACTGTACACGATTGAAGATGATGAAGAAGGATATCAGGTGGTCAAACGATATAAGGTCACCTGGAACTATTGATCAATCTTTCAGTGGATAAATGTTATCAGCAGGTGGAAAATAAAGACTAAAAAAGCCTCTGAACCCGGGTTTGAAAAAGAGGGCAGGGGAGTTAATAGCTCCTAAAATAGACCGTAATTAAATAGAATGTATTATAAGGGGATAAAATGAAAAAATCGATCTATCTTTGTCTGGCTCTTTTTCTATTTCTCCACTGCGAACCCAAACAGGAAAAAATTGAAAAGTATACGGAAGATGGAGTGAAAGTCATTGCCAACCATTTGGAGCCTTACAAGATTAAAGGAAAGCCAAGTGTCCTTCATCTTGACCAGGAATTCACCATTGATACTGAAAATGAAGATATAATCAAGACGGGGCTAACGAACATAGATTATTTCAATGTGGATTCTGAAGGGAGTATTTACTGCCTGAACGAAAAATGTCTAGAAAATTTCGTTCTCAAATTCGACCGACACGGAAATTTTCTCACAGCCTTCGGACGAAAAGGCCAGGGGCCAGGTGAGCTTCAAATGCCGGTTTTGCCGATCATCACCAGCCAGGATGAAGTTGTATTAATGGATCAAGGCCGAAGAGAACTTTTTTTCTTCAACAAGGATGGAACTTTTATAAAAAGCATTTTACAGGATTCATACACCATGGCTATGCATCCTCTCGAGAATGGGAATTATCTCATAGTCAAGGTTGTCTATGACCCTGAAGATGATTACATTATGCAATATCCCTTCAGCCTGTACAGCTCTGATTTCAAGGAGATCAAAGAGCTTGACAGGCTGAGATTCCCTAACTACAGAAAGGGAAGAAAGCAAAAGGCCATCAATCTTGGGTTTCTCTGGAGTGTCACAAAGAACAACTTTTACTTTGGGAATGAGGAGAAAGGCTACGAAGTCAGGGTGTATGACTTGGAAGGAAACATGGTAAGAAAGATCAAAAAAGAATACAGAAAGGTCCGTATTCCTGAAGAATACATAAAAGAACACTCGGAAGGTATGAGCGAATTGTGGAAACAGAGGACATACTTTCCCGAGTATTTCCCTCCTTTTCAGTGTGCCTTCACGGATGATAGAGAAAGGCTGTTTATTATAACCAACGAGAAGGGAAATAATCCCGGCGAATACATGTCCGATATCTTCAATCCCGAAGGCATCTTTATCGCCAGAACGAGCTTATCAGGAGTTATTAACACACCGGCCCAGATTTTTCTTCCTCCACTGGCTAAAAAAGACCTCCTCTACTGCGTCCAGGAAAAAGATAGCGGCTACCAGGAATTAGCTGTTTATAGAATGAAGTGGGAATAAAATCATTTGTCAGAGAATGAAAAGCAGCTTGCGTATTAATACTGTAAAAGACAACTGAGTGAATGAGAATCTCACAAGAGAAAAGAATTTAAGTCTTGAGAACTTCTTATGGGGGACTGATATGAAAAATAAGATTAATGGTATTTTAATCGTTTTTGTTCTTACAGTTCTTCTTATGCTTGTGGCCTGCGGGCCCCAAAAGACTGAATGGAAAGGCACGATAGAGCAAGAAAATGGAGTCACAGTTGTCAAGAATCCCAAAGAACCGATGTATGGAGAGGGCGTTTTCAGCCTGGAAGAAGAGCTGATTATCGGAGAAGCAGAAGGAAGAGAGGAATATATGTTCTCTCAAATCAGGTCGATAGCAGTAGACAATGTGGGGAGAATTTATGTATTGGATGCGCGAGAGTCCCAGGTGGAGGTTTTTGACCAGAACGGAACTTATATACGGTCTATAGGAAAAAGAGGGCAGGGTCCAGGCGAGTTCACCAGGCCGTTAAGTATATCCATTACTGGCCAAAATGACCTCGTTGTGGATGATATTCCAAGTCGGCTCGCGTTGTTTTCGTTAGAAGGAGAATTCAAGAAAAATATCAATACAGCGAAAATTGGCCTGTTGAGAATTGAGATCGATTCCGAAATGAATATGGTCGGCATTGCTATCGTCAGAGAAGAGGAGAATCCAAGATACGAATTAAAAAAATTCGACTCTGAATTGAACTATCTTCACTCTTTGGGCTCCTCGCCGTTGCCCAGTGCAGCAGGTTTTAATCCTTTTAGTGGAACTCTATTATGTCAGATAGATAATAATGACCAGGTCGTCTGCGGCTATCCAGAAGACTATGAGATCGAAATCTTCGATAAAGAAGGGAAACTGAGAAAAAAAATAATCAAGGAATATGATCCAATAGAGATCACAAAAGAAGAAATAGAGGAAGTGACTGAAGGAATGCCTCCGGATATAAAGCTCTCCATACCTAAATACCATTCCGCTTACAGGTGGATCAGTATTGATGATGAAGACAGGATCTACGTTATGACCTGGGAGCGGGCATCAGAGGGAGAAGGATACTATTACGATGTTATACTATTACGATGTTTTTGATCCTGAAGGAAAGTACATTGCCAAAGTCCCTCTGAAGACCAGACCTTTTGTTTTGAAAAACAAAAAGNTCTATACAGTTGAGGAAGACGAGGAAGGATTCCTGTTCATTAAGCGATATAAAACCACTTGGAATTATTAAATAGCCTATTTTTATATGATATAATTTTTTTATACAAAGGCGAGGGGCTATTGAAAGCGAAAATCATATATGTGATGCTGGTCATTTTTATGGTTTTTTCTCTCACCTTAGTCAGCGCAATAGAGAAAAACGGTCAAACAGATTTATCTCTCGTCCTGAAGAAAGCTGCTGAATACTGTAAGAAATTAGAGCATACATCTTTGTATTTTGTCTGCATGGAGGAGGTAAAAGAGCGCATCTATTATCTCAATAGGCCAGGAAGAGTCGGTTTGCGGCCGACAAGATTTTTTACCGAGAACAAGTATCTCTATGATTATCAATTGATCCGGAAAGGGAGTCAAATCACCGAAAGAAGAATCCTTTTGGAAGAAAACGGAAAGGAAAAGAATGAAGAAAATGCCCAACTCAAAATGCAAATGTTTGACCATAAATATGTTATATTCGGTCCGGTCGGACTCCTCAGTGAAAGATGGCAGCAAGAACACGACTATAAAATTATTGGAGAAAAAAAGTATAAGGGTGAACAAGTGTTAATTATTGAAGCCACTCCTAAATCGTCCATCGACATTGATCATCTTTTCGGAAAAGTATGGATCAGAAAAAGCGATTCCAGCATTTTGAAAATCGAGTGGAATCAGACATCGATGGGAAATTTTGACGCAATCAAGGAAGTTGCCAAAGAGCTTAACGCAGAGCCCGATATTACTTTTATTTCAGATTACGATTTTGAAGAAAAGGGGATAAGATTCCCAAGCAAATATTTCGTCAGAGAGGAATATGTCCATTCATGGCGGGGAAGATTCAGCAGGTCAGAGGCCACTGTGATTTATAAGGATTACAAGTTTTTTATTGTTGAGACAGATGTTGAGTTTAAAAAATGACTTAATCATACCTTGAATCACCGATGAAAAAGCATCTCTCTTTATCGTTCTTTTTTTTATCTTGCTTCATGATTTATTCGGGTAATATCTTTTCTTTCCTGGCATCAGATCCTCAAGAAAACCGCCAGAGGGGATTAGAAAGCATCCTGAAAAAATGTGCGGAGTATTGCGAGAGATTATCACAATCATCGATCCTTTTTTCGTGTCGAGAGACAATAGAGGAAAAAATATACCATTCTCACCCTGATTCAGGACGAATTTTAAAATTTCCGGGAGATAAGCAATTCCGAAAGAATGAAATATACACCTATGTTTATGATTACAAATTTGCTTTAAAAGACAACAGGATCGAAGAGAGCAGGGTTCTAGTCGAAGAGAATGGCCAAAAAAGGCACGAAGAAGATGCCCGGTTAAAAACAAAATTGTTTAAAGACAAAATTGTCCTGTTTGAGCCGATTGGACTCTTAAGTGAAGAATGGCAGCAGCATCATGAATATAAATTGAGCACAGAAATAAAGCTAAGAAGAGAAAAATCAATATTAATAGAAGCCATACCTAAATCACCTGAAGAAAGCAGTCTTCTCTCAGCTAAATTATGGGTAAGCAAGGAAGATTTCAGTGTCTTGAAAATAGAGTGGACTCAAACATCACTAGGTGGTTTTGAAGGAGTTGTCAAGACGGCTGAGGGGCTTGAGGTAAAGCCCCGCATCATGTTTATTTCGGAATATGCCATCGAGAAAAACGGAATCCGGTTTCCGAGTAAATATTTCACTAGAGAAACCTATATCAGGCCCGACCAGAAAAGATACATCCGGTCAGAAACACAAATTCGCTATGATAACCATAGCTTTATCACCGTTAAAACCCAAATCAACAATTAGAGCTTGTCCCCAAGCTAAGGGATCATCTGATATTGCGGACAGGAAAGAGCAATCTCCTGTTGGGGAGATGAACTGATGGGATTCTACTCAGCTCTCTGAATCTTGAATTGAATCTTGCCTGAGGCTTCTAGGGTCCCTTTGGAAGAAAAAGCCTTTACCTCACAGGAGTATTTTTTATCCACTATCATGCGACTTCTGACTTCTTCTGGCAGGACTATAAAATTTTCTTTTGTTGTGGAAGACCACAACTGATTCCCATTATCGAAAATGTAGATTTTGTAATCTCCATCTTCAACTAATCTTGACCATTCAAATTTTGAGGGAATTGATTTTATATCCACAGGTGGAACAAGTTTTATTATTATTTCTCCCCCCCTTGTTTTATCATGAACTATGGAACGAAATGAATACGGAGTTATCCTTGAATAGGGGATAACAATAAAAACGAGTCCGAAGATGATGAGGAGCAAACAAGCAGATACTGCCATCGCTGCCCACTGTTTGGGAGTAAGGAGAGAAACGATTCTCTCAAACCAGGTCAATCCTTTTACCTCATCCTCCTTACCTTCATCTAGGAAGATCTCATTCCCTTTAAGCTTAATGATGGAAATAAGCTCATTTCTTTCTGCTATTTTCTCAAAGCAGGAAGGGCAGTTAAAGTAATGCTCCTCGATTTCCTTATTTTTATCCTCATCTAGTCTGTTCAATAAATAATTATCGAAAAGATCTTCGTACTTGCATCTTTTCATAGTATTCCCCTTTAAAGAAATATTTAGTCGAAGCAGAAACAGGAAAATTGAGATATTTTTACTTGAAATTTGAATGGTCAAAAAAGCAAAATCTACTCCCCGCTGAGGACAAAAAAGAGGAAATTCCTCATTGGCGGCGGTACCAGCTAATGCGCCAAAAAAAGCTGTTAAATGAGAGCAGGTTAGTGCTCTGACTCAAACAAGCGAAGATACTTTTTCCCTTCTTTGAAAGGGTCTAAAGAGTCCTCGATCCTTATTTCTTTCTTTCTTTGCGCCAAATCTATGAATTCTTTTTTTTCTTCAGGCGAGATGACTTCAACCTTGGGACTGAATATATCGTTTTCGTTCTGCTCTCTAACTATAGCGATTCTTCCATCACTTAAAGTGACAATAGTTTTCACTGGCCAGACTCCGATTATTCTGAAAAACTCATCTAACAGTTTGGGATCAAAAGACTTGCCTTTTCCCATCATCATCAGCTCATAGATTTTAAAGGGAGGAAAACTTTTCTTGTAAGGTCTTTTCTGCGCAAGCGCATCATAGACATCGCACTGGGAGACGATCAGGGAGGCGGGATGAGCTTTTCGAGGAAAAGGCAGCTTGGGATAACCCTTCTGATCGTACCTGAGGTGGTGCTCGAACGCGACCACGGCAGGCAGTGTTCCCAGGGTATCTACGTATTTAAGAAGAATCTCAGCTCCTAAATCTGTGTGATGTTCCATAACCGAGAATTCTTTTTCCTTCAATTTGCCTCTTTTTTGGAGCAATCCGCGGGATATGGAGAGCTTTCCGATATCATGGAATAAAGCCGCTATCCCCAAATCCTGGACTTCATCCTTCGAGAATCCAATTTTGGAAGAAACATACATGGAAAGAACAGTTACGTTTAAGAGATGAATGAATGTCGTCAGGTCTTTGCTTTTGACCAAGGTTAAGTCCAAAAACTCTTGATACATGCCCAACAAATTTTCTAGAAAATTGACAATATGAAAACGCAACTCCAGGTTGTCAAACTCTTCCTCTTGGAGCACTGCATCCGTATATTTATCCACGATGCCTAACGAATACTGATACTTCTCCATAAAACTCATCGCTTTGTCCCTCAGTTCGGGGGAGATTGCCGTCGTCTCCGCTGCCTTTATCTTGCCTGCCTTGATATTTTTTATTCCCATGAGATGCAGGGATTCCTCGATATCTTGCTTGCCGTTTTCCTGAGGGGCGGTCAGAAAAGATAGAAAACTCATCAATTCCTCTCTCTTCAGGGTGCGATGAAAGGCGATCCTATCGATTCCTCTCTCATGAAGATAGGTGATCAACGGTTTTAATTTCTGACTCAGGTCAAAAAATATGTCACGCCCGACGGATAATTCTCCTTCGACAATGCCTATGATGAGTTCTGTTCTCGCTTTGAGTAAATCGACCAAGCTCGAATAGGCTTTATCGATAAAATCTTCAAATTTTGGATGTTCTGTCGAATAGATCTTTGCCGCCTGAATGGCCGACATTAAATGAGATAAGGAATCTTTAATTTGCTCTTGCATCCCACTCTTTTAAGACCTCAACGGCCTCTCCTTTGAGTCTTTTATTCCAGACAGACTTCCATCCGCTGAGAACAGCCAATTTATCTCTTGCCCCTTCCAAATCCATTTCTTTGGCAACTTTTACATTCTCCTGAAGAATCCTGTTTTTTATCCCCAACGGAGAAAGAATCGAGAAAAGCTCTTCAATCGCTCTTTTTTCTGTCTCTTCATTCCTCATCAAGATTTGAAGAGCTTTTTTCTTTAAAGTCACGCCTCTTTTTTTCAAGACATCGAACAGGAAATCCTCGTCTTGGATGGATAACTTCTCTATGGATTCCAATGCTTTTATTTTTATTGGATCATTTCCAACAGAAAATATGCACTTTAAGGATTCAAGCGATGCCGGTGAATCGACTTTTCCTAAATTCTTTGCCATTTCTTCAAGGAAATCCATATCAGACGATTTCTTCATCAGGTTCTTTTTAAACAGGAAGAAGTTTTCTAAATTGATCTGGAAAAATAATCGTAAGATGACAGGACCCACTTTATTGGCTTTGAACATTTTATCGATAAAAGCTTTAATGCCGAGAAATGTTTCACTTAAGTAATCCGTTATTTCATCAAAATAGGAAGGAATATCGTCCTCTAAAACTTTGTACTCCGCCAGAAAGTATAATATTTGTTTATTCACTTTCATAAAAATGGGATCATAGGATAAATCACTTCTTTTCCTATCGAGAACAGCCACAAGGCATCTCACAAATTCCAGGTCTCTCAAGTCGACAATGCTCTCCCATCCACCCAGGACTTCATCTAAAATTTGAACCGCCCGTTCTGAATCTTTTTCTTTATTTAGCAAATAGAGAAGCAGAAAGCGGTAATTTCCCTGGAGGAGATTGTGGTCAAAAGCCAATTCTCCCTCGTAGGATATATCGTTGAGGATAGAAGCGAGGGTGCTTTGATAGCATTCTGAAATAACGGCACTGAAAGAGCCGGTCAGCAATTCTTTGATTCTTTTTCTGATTTGAGGGGAGCGACTTACAGGCCTTTGCTCCTGAGAAATCTTCTCCAGAGAATTGGAGATGCTTTCCTGGTCTCTTTTTTCGGTCAGGTGGGAAAATATTTGAAGATTCAAAGGATTAAAATTATCATCCATTGAAATCTCTTCCCACAGCACAGAAGCGAAGTCGTCATTGTGTAAATCTTTAAAAAGTATCTGCACATCCTCGGATTCGATTTTCTGGGATATAGAATCGCTTTTAATGATCGACTTAAGCAAGTCTTTTGAACACTTGCGAAATTTATCTTCCTCCTTGCTTTTAAGATGAGTGAAAAATTTGTGAATGTTGACTTTGAGCTCGTCATTTTCAACCAGGTCTTCGGTATCCGTATTTTGTAAAAAGCTCTCGAAATTGTCGGCAAATCTTATCATCATTTGAAGGTTTTCCCGATGGACTGCATCCTGTAACAAATATGGCCAGACGTTCTCGATTTCCTCTCCTTCACCCCTAAGGAGCTGGGAGTAGTCCAGCTCTTCTACTGCCAGATGGGAAATTTTTTCTTCCTTTAAAATGTTGTTTAGCCCCCCCTCTTTGAGAATGGCTTCAGGGGAGAGGGAGACAATACTCAGAAATGTCAACAGCTCTTCAATGGTTATTCCTTTCCGGACCTCTATGCTCTGTATTTTCCGGAAATGGAAAATACGGGCGAGCTCCTCAAATGTTTTTTCTTTCTCGAAATATTTATCTTCTGCTAGCAAAGATTTAGAGGTAAAAGACACTTTTAAGGAAGAAATCTTATCAAAAACAGTATCGATTTTTCTCTTAACATCCCTGACTGACCTGATGAAGGAAGGATGATCCTTAAAATAGAGAGAAGCATATTTAAGGGATATGCTTAGGCTTCTGAAGAAATCCTCTAAAGCTATTTCGTTATTCATGTCTTGTCTTTAGGGGAAAATATGAAAAGAATGGATTTATCTGCCGCCTGGACTTCGGACATCCCTTGATCCTGGCGATAATTCTCTAACGCCTTATTCCAGTATGAAGAGCTGTTCCCTGGAGTCGAGTGATAAAAGAAATGAGAAATATGCCTCAAATTTGTAGGCATTTTTGTGTCCCCGCTTAACCTTGCGAAAAAATATTAACGAATTTTTTTTACAAAATCAAGTAAAAATTAAAAAATTTTTAACAATTGCAAAAAGCCTTGTATATAATATATTCCTCTTCTAAACTTGTTTTTCATTTATTTTTGTTTTTTGGGGCAAAACAATCTATTCCTGGCTAAGGATTTTTTTTTCTAATTCAATTATTCTTTTCAATTTTTCCGATCTATTGTGATCTCTTTTTTCTCCAAAAGGATTAAATTGGACTCCTACCTGATATTTATAATTTACCATCGGGTTTAAGGATATCCATTTTATCCGACCTTTAAGGTTCAGGTAAGATCTTTCTCCGGGAATGTATATTTGCAATGATATTTTTCTTATGCTGGGGGAGAGAAGCTTCCGACACAGAAAACGAACTCCACCACGGCTGAGATCGACAACAGGACAGAATTCTTCAGAATATTTCTTTCTATAGAATAAAAAGTGCTTCTGAATGATATTGACTCTTGCTCTTGGGATCTTGAGCCGCTTAAATCTCTTTCTTTCTATCCCGTCGTATTCCATGACTTCCTTTTTTGAGCTAGCATGCAAACCCCAATTCAGCCCTTGTAAAAATCTTCATATCAAATGAGACCAAGGCTCGATTCAAGACGTAATTTATCAGCAGATGCGATTTGAGAAATTGTGAATTTTCCTGAGCAAACAAGAAAGGAATCCCGGCTGTCGAAAGAAATATATTGTAATGCGTTAGAGTAAAGGAGTTTGAGGTTTCCCATCTGTACCTATCCCTTTATTTTGGACAAAAGAATATCAATTATTGAAAGAGGTGTCAATCGAGAGATTGTAAAAAAATTGTGTAAGTTTTTAAAGTTGATTCAGGCTCACTCATGTTGTATTCTTTCTGTGGCTTACAAGAAACAAAAAAATGAATCTTGTAGCCGGGCTTAGAAATTTAGATTTTCATAATTATTAAAGAGCCGCATGCAACGCTTTTCTCCCATTGATGGTTTTATTTACAAGAGATTAAAAAGGAGGAAGACAAAATGAAAAAGCTTTATCAGCTGAATGCCTACCTAATCAGCCTATTGCTCGTGTTCTTCGCATTCCTCTCCGCTCAAAAAGTCGAAACAGTGGACGGAGTTCGCGTTGTCCATAATGAAAAAACCGGAAAGTGGGGGAAGAATCCCAGAATCTATTTAGAGTTTGTCAGGAGAATTGGCGAACTGGAGACCGAAGACGAGAACATCGCCTTTCACATGCCTGCGGACATCGCCATCGACGACCAGAGCAATATCTATGTTCTGGATGCCGGCAATCACCGCATCCAGAAATTTGATCCCGACGGCAAATATCTGGCCACTTTCGGGAGAAGGGGACAGGGGCCGGCCGAATTCTATTTGCCTTCATCGCTCGACCTCGATTATCAGGGATACATGTATGTTTCCGATCCTCAGAATCAGAGGGTGCAAATCCTTAAGCCGGATGGAACAGAGCACAAAACCATTTCTTTCCACCAGATCCGTGCGGGGATTGTCAGAGTCAACGAATCAGGCGAGCTGATCATGGGGAAAGGTGGCCTCATGATTGGCTTTGGAATAGGTGGAAGCGATTCCCAGGAACTGCCAAAGATCATAAAAGTGCTCGATATGGAAGGGAATGTCCAGAGAGAGTTCGGAGAAGCGAAAAAATTCAAGGACGAACAAATCAGCGATAGAGGCAACGCTTTTCATTTTGCCCTCGATAAGGATAACAACGTTTATGTCGCCTTCGATTTTCAGAACCGCATAGAGAAATATTCTCCTGATGGACAATTACTCTGGAGTTCAGATAGGGATCTCAGCTACAGCACAGACCTTTCCAAGGCCAAAGCTGATGTGAAAAGAAGCGGAGGCGGCGTCTCGGTCCGGATGCCGGAGATGAATCAGTGTTCCAATGGCATAGCTGTCGATGGCGAAGGCAGAGTCTGGGTTGTCAATTTGAAAAGACAGACGAAAGAAGAGGAAAAAGTGGGCACCAGGCTGGGTGTGACAATGTCAGGCGGACAGAGATCAGTATCCCTGTCGTTTGAAGGAGCCACTGACCTCAGAGAGACGGATATGTATCAACTGGAGGTCTATGACCAGGAGGGGATTTTGCTGGGGACCATTCCTCTGACTCACTTCGTGGATGATATCTGGATAATAAAGGACAGGATCTTTATGTTAGATAAGATGAGAGGAGCCCAATTCTACGAATACAGGATTATCGAAAAATAAAATTGGGGACTGTCACCAATTTTTGGGGATTATTTCTTTTGGGCTCTGCGGATAAGGTCGTCGAGTCTTTTCTTTTCCGCTGCGGATAATCTGTCATAATACACTTCTTTATACCTTTCAAAATATCCCAGAGCTTGAGTTTTGCTGCCTTTTGCCAGATAGGATAAACCCAGGTTATACAGAGGATAAGCAAAGTCGGGCTTGAGCTCAACAGCCTTTTCCCAGCAGAAAATCGCAGCATCCAGATCCCCCGCCTGTCCGTAGGCGCTTCCCAGGCCGTTATATGCTGATGCGTAGTTCGGGTCGAGCTCAATGGCTTTCTTGAAATTATCAAGCGCGTCCTGAAAATCAGCAGAGCTTTTGGATTGATTGAACCGGGAAAGATACAGGGATCCGAGGTTGTTGAAGACTATCGAATAGTTGTTATCCAGGGCCAGGGCTTTTTGATACGCATCCAGGGCTTTGGCATAATCACCCTTGCTCCAGTAAGCCACACCCAGATAATTCCAGAGCTCCGGGTCATAGTCTATCATCGCCAGACCCTGGCCGATGATCTCAACGGCTGCATCGTATTGTCCGGCTTCGACCAGGAGAATGCCGTAGGTGCTGATGATCTTGTAGCTGGACGGATTGTGCTCAAGACCCTCTCTGAGGACGTTAACGGCTTCCCTTATTCTTCTCTGTTCTTTAAGGACAGTTGCCAGGTAGGAGTAAGCGTGGTCAAAATCCTTCCTGTCCGCGATGATCTCCTGGAAAAGCTGGATTCCCTCGTCAATACGGCCGTGGTGATAAGCGCCCATGGCCTGGGTTAACTTGCTCTGAAAGGGGAGGAGGGTTTTCAAATCATCATCGGGCGTGAATTTAGTCTTTCTTGAAGCCTGAATGCTGGATACATAGCCCAGACTTCTCAGCTTCTGAAGTGCCTCCCGGTCAACCTTCTGGCTGCCTGTCATTTTATCCGCATAGGACTGCTCTTCCATGAGCCTGTCGAGCTGGGATTTGTATTTGCTCAGATTTTCCTTGGGCGCGAGGTTTTCCAGTTCGTCGAAATCTTTTTCCAGGTCGTAAAACTCCGGGATAGGAGAGTCGATATATTTCTGCCCGTCCTCGATATAGCCTCTGAGAGGAGCCCAGCCCCGGCTGTAATAAGGGTACAGGGACTCAAAATAGATCGAACGCCTGGACACCCTTCTGCCTTTTAAGGCTGAAGAGAGGGAAACACCCTGGAGAAAGGGTGGTTTCTCTACATTCAGGATATCGCAGACCGTAGGAAAGATATCCACATGGCAGACTTCCTGGTCTGATGTTCCTGGCTTCAAACCAGGAGAGGAAATGATCAGAGGAACCCAGATGGTCGAGTTATAGGCAAAATAGCCATGGGTCGATTCCCCATGCTGTCCGAGCGACTCACCATGGTCGCCGGTGAAGACGATAAGCGTTTTATCCGATAGATCATTCTTTTCCAGGTAATCGAACAGTTTCCCAAGGGCAAAATCGACGTAGGCGACCTCTCCGTCATAAGGATTATTTTTGTACTGAGTTTTATAAGGCTCGGGCGGTTCGTAGCGCTGATGGGGGTCGAAGCAGTGAATCCAGAGAAACCAGGGATCTCCATGAACGTTTTTAAGCCAGTTCATGGCTTTATCGACAACGACCTCAGCTTTTCTTTCCACAAAAGCGAAGACCTGAGAGACATCGCTCCCGTAGTTGTCATCATAGACATCAAAGCCCTGGGTCAGACCGAACCTCGAATCCAGGGGAAAGGCACCCACAAAAGCTCCGGTGGCATAGCCATGGCCTTTCAAATGCTCGGCTAAAGTCAAAAATTCATCGCTGACGATGAAGTTTGAGTGTCGTGAACGCCGTGGTAAAGAGGTATGGTGCCGAGAAGAATGTTCGTATGGGAAGGCAGGGTGGTAGGTGTGTGGGCGTAAGCTTTGGTGAACAGGACACCTTTTTCTGCCAGGCTGTCTATGTGAGGTGTCTGGAGATGCTCGCTGCTGTAGCAGCTCAGCCTGTCCGGACGGAGCGTATCGATGGTGATGAGCAGCAGATTGTAGGAGGATTCTTGAGAGGGTGATTTAGGGGATAAGGGCGAGATGGCAAATAGAGCTGTTAGAAAAATGCCCAGAAATACGGAATTATATTTTCTTCTCATTTTGTCTTCGTGATTGAACTCCAAGGAATGACCGCGCTTGGCTCGCCATGACAATTTTGAAGTGTCCTTTTAATTTTCAATTTTTTAAACCAGGTCGATCG
>JGI2173J19968_10000601_pt1 | contig 13803 bp, 11 predicted proteins | sample DeeMarSWOR136_30_FD_19968 | JGI IMG/M metagenome (IMG submission 19968) | reverse complement strand
GGCTAGCCTGTTGTGTAAGGAAGTAAGGATAGAAAATATCAGGGCGGGGAGGGATAAGCCAGGCTTAAGGGCACAGCATGTGAAAGTGGTGCAAGCTTGCCAGGACATGTGCAATGGGGTGGTGGAAAATGCTGTGGTGGGTTCTAAGGAGATTACCTACACACCCCAAGAAAGGTTCAGTGGGGGAGAGTATAGCTGGGACATAGGGACGGCAGGCTCAACGACCATGATTGCCCAGACACTTTTGCCTTTAGCTTGCTTTGCCCAAAAGCCCTCCAAATTCAGGCTGGAAGGCGGGTTGTTTCAGGATTTTGCCCCTTCGGCTTATCATATGAAGTTTGTTTTACTTCCGCTCCTGAAGCGAATGGGTGTCCGGGCTGAACTTGACATAATCCGTCCTGGTTATGTGCCAAAAGGCGGTGGAATTATAGAAATTGGAGTTGAGTCGTCAAGGAAATTGAAACCGTTAAATCTTACCGAGCAGGGGGAGATTTTCAGTATCAAAGGCGTAGCACTTTCCTCACATTTGAAAGAAAAGAGGGTAAGCCAGAGGATGGCAGTAGAATGCCAGAAGGTGTTAAGCTCTTGTGGGTATAAGGTAGAAATTGAGAAAGTCGAGGATGAAAGCTCACTTCAAGAAGGAGCAGCCCTGGCTATATATGCCGAGACGAGCCTGGGTAACCGGATGGGGTCCGACAGGGCAGGGAGACCAGGCAGGAGCTCAGAATCCATAGGAAGATATGTGGCTGAGAGGCTTATAAAGGATGTTAAAACTGGTGCCGCGGTTGATAGATATATTGCAGACCAACTCATAATTTATGCTGGTTTAGCCGAGGGGTTCACCAGGTATTCAGTCCCTCGCATCACTGAACATGTAGAGACAAACCTGTGGCTTATTGACGAATTTCTTGGTGCCAGAACAAAAATTAATGACAATCTCTTGGAGGTAGAGGGAATTGGCTTCGCCTGAAGGATGTTTATAGTGGGTGAGTTCTTACAGCACTCTTTTCAACCTGGGATTGGGGGTGATACCGGGCATTCTGCCTCTTTTAGCGATAGCTTTGCCTTCAACTTCGTGAAGGTCAGCGGTGAAGTCTATGGGCTTGGTATCGCTGATATAGCTGCCAACAGCGAAAATATCTACAGGTGCCCCTTCATCGATAAAATATCTGATTCGTTCCGGGTCAAGTCCACCACTGGCGACTATCTTCACATCCTTAAATCCCTCGAGGTCCAGCCAGGCTCTAGCTTCCTTGACCAGGTCGGCAGTAACTCGACCTCTCTCTGAAGGTGTATCTAATCTCACACCCTGTAACTTTCCTCGCATTGCTTTGGCTACAGTTACACTTTCTCTAACCTCGTCCTCAAAAGTATCCACCAGAGCAATGCGGGGCACTTCGGAAGACATATGCTTGTCAAAAGCAAGAGTGGCCTTAGCAGTACTGTCCATAATAATTATGAGGGCGTGGGGAATAGTTCCTGTGGGTTGGATACCGGCAAGTTTTGCTCCAGCGGTACTGGCGCAGCCAGTGCAGCCTCCGACTATAGCGGAGTACTCCATAATGCCAACTACTGAGGGGTGTACATGTCGAGCCCCGAAGCTGATGACAGGAATACCTTGAGCAGCATCAACGCATTCTCGGGCAGCGGTGGCCCAGCCACTGCAATGGGAGAGTATGCCTAGATAAGTTGTTTCATAAGTCCCGTAGCTTTGATAAGGGGCTTTTATGCGCAAGACTACTTCTTTTCTGTCGAAAGGTTCGCCTTGAGATAATGCCCAGACTTCACAGTTATTCTTGGTAAGAACTTTGGCGAGGAAATATTTAACTTCTTCTATACCGCACAAGATACCGGCTCGACGGGGAAACACTTCCATNGTTGCTACGGGATTGATCCCTTCTTTCTTAAGTATTTCCACGGTGCGGGGAAAATAAATATCAGAAGGTTCCCCACGCAACCATGAGTCTGGTATTTCGAAACGGGGCGAAGGGACTTGAACTAGAGGTCTAATAAGCTTGGCTCCAAGCACCTTCTCCATATAATCCAGGGCAAACGAGTGAGCTTTTCTATCGAAAGAAGCAACACAATCAATGGGAACTTCAACGTCATAACTTCTGTTTCTGGCATCAATTACTGTGTTTAGAACACAAATATGGGTAGTTACGCCACAGACGACTATGGTTTCGGGCTTAATTGTCTTCAGTCTCTTGTCTAAAGGGGTGTTATAGAAACTGCTAAAAGTTCTTTTGGGTATTATTTCACCGGGATATTGCAGAAGCTCGGGTATGAGTTCAGATTCCTCAGTACCCTCAATGCAATGGGGTGCGAACATTTTAAATTCCGGATCATTGGATACGTGGCGGTCACATAAATAGAAGATTTTCGAGTCCTGCTGTAACTCACGTTCCAGTAATTTCTGGATATTGGGTATGATACTACGGGCCTCGATGCCGCAATAAAGTGGGTAACCTTCCTCAAGAAAGCCACGTAACATATCTGATACGATNACTACTCTAGCCATACATCACCAATGTTCAGGCTCTGGCCGATAATTTTTNTGNAAGGAGTTAATATAATCTTCTAACAAAGAAACTGCTTGCTTNCTGTCTTNCCTCCTTAAAACCTCCAAAGTGTTCTGAAGCATCTGTAGTTCGCTATCTATCTGTGATCTCAAATTGCAGATGTTGCTACAACACGAACTCCACTCTGCCCTTGCNAGATGGGATTCCTTTATTTTTATCATATCTTCCAGTTCAGCAATACACTCTGTCCTTTTTTCCCTATCAGCTATCTTCTCTCTGAGTGACATAGCGCTGTGCATAGCTTCGTTGCTAATTATGAACATTATCCACCTCCGATATAGAAACTCTAAATCCTAAACAAATTCCAAATCCAAATTCTTGAATTTTAGGATTTAGAGCTTAGAGCTTCGTATTTTTCGTTTCAGTGTCGAAAATGGCGAATACCGGTAAATACCATAGCAACATTATACTTGTCTGCCAGCTCAATTACCTCTTTATCTCTTACCGAACCACCAGGCTGGATAATAGAAGTAACTCCGTGCTTGATTGCCAATTCCGGGCCATCGGTGAAAGGAAAGAAGGCATCTGAGGCAAGGACACTGTTCTTAATTCGGTCACCAGCTTTTTTCAAAGCCAGCTCAACGCTTACTACCCGGCTTGGCTGTCCGGCTCCCATGCCTAACAGTGTTTTGTCTTTGGCAACAACTATGGCGTTGGATTTTATGCTCTTAACTGCTTTCCAGGCAAAGAGCAGATCTGACAACTCTGTCTTGCTTGGTTGGCGCTTGGTTACAGTGCGAGGCTTGAGTTCGGGCTTGATTAAAGTATCAGTCATTTGGGCTAGAAGGCCGCCCCTAACACGGCGGAAATCAAGGTGTGACTCGGATGACGAAGCATAGTAGGGGGCAACTTTGACAAGGCGTAGATTTTGTTTTTTCCCTAGTAATTCCAAGGCTTCCTTCTGATACTCTGGAGCAACAATGGCGTCGTAATGAGTCTTATCGATTTCTTTGGCGGTAGCTAAATCTATGCTTCGGTTACTGGCAACTACGCCGCCAAAGGCAGCTACAGGGTCGCCAGTTAAAGCCCGTCGATAAGCCTCGGCTAAATCATTATGAGAGGCAAGTCCACAGGAATTAGTGTGCTTCATTATGGCAATAGTGGGAGCAGCAAAATCGCTCAATATGTTTAAAGCAGCATCTAAATCTAGAAGGTTATTGAAGGAAATTTCAGGCCCGCCAAGCTGTTCCAGCGATGCCAGGCCATCTTGCCTTTGTCTCACATTTTGTTCGATGTAAAAGGCAGCTTGTTGATGGGGATTCTCACCATAGCGAAGGGTACTGGCCTTTTTTAAGGCTATGGTCATCTCTTCGGGAAAAGTTTCTTCGTTAAGGTATTGAGCAATGGCCGTATCATAAAGAGCAACATGCTGGAAAGCTTTTTGAGCTAACCTCTTCCTATATTCTGAATCTATATTGCCCTGGCGCAGTTTTTGTAAGATCGCATCGTAATCACCGGGGTCGACTACTACCAAGACGGAGGAAAAATTTTTGGCAGCAGAGCGAATCATGCTTGGCCCGCCAATATCGATGTTCTCTATTGCCTCGTCTAAGGAAACCCCAGGCTTGCTCACCGTTTCCACAAAGGGATAGAGGTTGACCACGACCATATCAATGGGCTCAATGTGGTTCCGGGTTAGCTCGGATAGATGCTGGGGAAGGTCACGTCGGGCTAAGATGCCTCCATGCACTGCGGGATGCAAAGTCTTGACTCTGCCATCGAGGATTTCAGGAAATCTAGTGAGCTCTGAGACGCTATGTATTTTGACTTCAGCAGCCTCTAAAGATTTCCTGGTACCACCGGTGCTGAATATCTCAATTCCTAGCTCTCTTAGGCCTCGAGCAAAATCAACCACGCCTGATTTATCTGAAACACTAATTATGGCACGCACAGAGCCTCCTTTAATTTATTACTACTCTTTCTTCGTTTTCTCTCTTAATTATCTCGCCTACAACTTTTGCCTGGGGCAAGATACTGACAATCTTAGCTATCTGCTGGGGGGAACAGACAATGACCATACCTACCCCCATGTTAAACACCTGATACATCTCTGCTTCATCTATATCACCTTTTTTTTGAATGAGCTTGAAAATTGGCAGAACATCCCAGGAATTTTTTCTAAGATGGGCAACAAGACCTTGGGGTAGAATGCGAGGTATATTGCCTACAAAGCCGCCGCCCGTGATATGAGCCAAACCTTTGATCAATGGTAAGGCTGACTTAAGTTGCGGATAGTAGCAACGGTGGACCTGGAGTAATTCTTCACCGAGGCTCTTGCCTAGTTCAGGATAAAATCTGGTTAAGCACGAAGGGTTGGCATCTATACCAAATACTTTTCGCGCTAATGAGTAACCATTAGTATGTAAGCCAGACGAAGGCAGGCCAAGGATTACATCATCTGGAACAATGGAACTGCTATCGAGGATATTCTTTTTCTCCACCACTCCGACAATGAACCCTACCAAGTCATAGCTTCTCTGAGAGTATATGCCGGGCATCTCAGCAGTTTCGCCGCCAATTAACGAACAGTCAATTTCTCTACAGGCCTCTACTAGACCTGAAATTATGGCTTCTATTTGCTCAGGCCTAAGCTTATCCATAGCAATATAGTCGAGGAAAAAAAGGGGCTCTGCGCCACAACAAAGGATGTCGTTCATGCAGTGGTTGACGATATCCATACCCACGGTATCGTGTTTGTCAAAAAGTGAGGCTATTTTGAGCTTGGTGCCTACGCTATCAGTGCTGGAGACTAAAACCGGTTCGTCATATCCTTTGAACTGAAACATGCTACCGAAGAATTCTGAGCCGATGACTTCGGGTCGAAAGGTAGTTCGAGCTTGTCGGGCAATAACTTTCTTTGCTTTATCAGCAAGAGAAATATCTACACCAGCGAGAGCATAAGCCTTCTTACTGGTCGATTTCAATAAGGTCCTCCTGATGAAGGGCTTCTAAAGCCAGTTTGTCCATTTCTATTTGGACTGGAACAGGGTATGCTCCGGTAAAACAAGCAAGGCAGAAAATGTCTCTGGGCAGATCCACAGCTCGAATTAGGCCACCAAGGCTAAGGTATCCCAGAGAATCAGCACCAAGGTGCTCCCTGATTTCCAGGACAGTTTTCCTCGCGGCAATGAGTTCCCATCTAGTTGCCATATCTACCCCGAAGAAACAAGGATAGCGGATGGGTGGGGCACAGATGCGGAGATGAACTTCGGCAGCACCAGCTTTTCTGAGCAGATTAATCACGTGAGGAGTAGTGGTGCCACGAACAATACTGTCATCAACGACTACTAACCTTTTCCCAGCAATTATGCGGGAAAGGGGATTGAATTTTAATTGTACGCCAAGCTCACGTATCCTTTGCTCAGGCTCGATAAATGTACGCCCCACATAGCGGTTTTTCAGCAGGCCTTCGCGATACGGGATACCTGAGGCATTAGAATAACCAATACCGGCGGCAGTAGCAGAATCGGGAACACCCATGACAAGATCAGCATCAACAGGATATTCTTCAGCAAGTATTCTACCCATAGCTTCCCTTGTCGGGTAGAGTAGTTTGCCTTGGATGATGCTGTCAGGACGGGCGAAGTAAATGTATTCAAAGATGCATAATGCCTTTTTACCGTTCTCTTTTTTAAGACTTTTCACTCCCTGACTATCAATGACTACAATCTCCCCAGGATTAATTTCCCTTACGAATTGGGCACCTATATGGTCTAGGGCACAACTTTCCGAGGCAATGCTCCATCCGCCGTCAATGGTTCCGAGACAAAGAGGACGAACACCAAATGGATCACGAACCCCGATCAGTTTGTCTCTAGTTAAGATTACCAAAGAATAAGCTCCCTGGAGGCGGTACATGGCATGTTCGATTTTTTCCTGCCAATTCTGTCCGGGGGAGGCCAAAATCAGGTTGCCGATGACTTCAGAATCAGTGCTGGTATGANAATCATAGCCGCGCTCCTGGAGTTCATCGCGGAGCGGTTTGGAGTTGACGATATTGCCATTATGNGCCAAGGCAATGGTCGACCCCTCTGATTTCACTATAACGGGCTGGGCATTCATAGGTCTGTTTGAGCCCGTAGTGGAGTAGCGATTATGACCAATGCCAATATGTCCTTGGAGTAAAGCGAGGTCAGTTTCGGTGAATGCCTGGGAAACTAATCCCATACGTGTATATATTTTTATTCCGTTGCCATCGGTAACAGCGATGCCAGCACTTTCTTGACCACGATGTTGTAAAGCAAAGAGGGCAAAGAAAGTCGTCTGAGCTACATTGATGCCCGGGGCGTAAACTCCAAAAACACCGCAACTTTCGTGCATAAAAAGTTGCCTTTACTAGCCAATTATAAAGCATCTCGCCATTTTGGTCAATTTCTATACAAGATTTTTTTATCGTGATATGATATACGGCATTACCAACTCAGAGAGTATATAGTAATGGACAGAGAAAAAAAGAAGGAAATCATCACCCAATTCAGACTTAAGGAAAGTGATAGTGGGTCCGTTGAAGTCCAGGTGGCTTTGCTTACCGAGAGGATAAATCGGTTAACGGAGCATCTTAAGTTGTATCCTCATGATCGGCACTCTAGACATTCGCTCCACGGCGTGATAGGCAAGCGGAGGCGTTTTTTAGGTTATTTAAACAGGACGGCACCCGAGCGATATCATTCTCTTATTACCAGGTTGGGTCTGAGGGAATAGTATGTCTGATGTTTTTGAGCGTGCGGTAGCTGGTAGGTTACTTAGCATTCAAGTAGGGAAATTCGCTCAGCAAGCCAACGGTGCTGTTGCTGTTCAGTATGGCAACACCGTTGTCTTAGTTACCACCTGCGTAAGCCCCGAGCTTCGAGAAGGAGTCGATTTTGTGCCTCTAACAGTGGATTACGAAGAAAGGCTTTATGCCGCGGGTAAAATACCTGGCAGCTTCATTAGGCGAGAAGGGCGCCCTACAGAGGAAGCAGTTATAACTAGTCGGCTCATCGATCGTTCCCTACGCCCTCTTATACCCAAGGAGTTTCATTATGATGTTCAAGTTGTGGCGACAGTATTATCTGTTGACCAAGAAAATGACCCTGATATGTGCGCCCTTATTGGCGCTTCAGCAGCCTTGACATTATCGGACATCCCTTTCTTTGGTCCTATATCAGCAATACATATTGGTTACATAGATGATGCTTTAGTTGTGAATCCCACCCTCCCTCAAATGGAAGACAGCTCACTTGACTTGATTGTTGCTAGCAGTAAAGAANATGTTGTAATGATGGAAGCAGGTGCCAAGGAAGTGTCCGAAGAAATATTGTTAGAGGCAATTAAGCTAGGGCATGAGATAAATCAGGAGATAATTGAGCTTCAGGAAGAGCTAAGGCGAGTCTACGGCAAAGACAAGGTAGAAATCAAATCTAAGGAACCTGTTCCTGAGCTTTCATCTCAAATCGCTTCTACATTTGGTGAGAGATTAAGCCAAGTTTTAGAAGAACCAGATAAACTGCAAAGAGAGAAGGCTTTGATGGTCCTTAAGGAAGAAATAAAGAACAAATTGGTTGATTCTTTTTCCGAAGATGAAATCAATCTTGTCTTTGAGATCCAGCTCAGAGCTACGGTGAGGGAAAGAATACTGCAGACGAAGCGACATTTGGACGGCCGTCAAATTAAGGAAATTCGTCCCATTAGCTGTGAAGTTGGTATCCTTCCTCGTACCCATGGCTCAGGATTATTTGCCCGTGGGGAGACACAAGTGTTGACTATTACCACTTTGGGGTCTACAAGTCGGGAGCAGCTATTAGATGGCTTAGGTCTGGAGGAAACTAAACGCTTTATGCATCACTATAATTTCCCGCCATTTTCTACGGGTGAAGTGAAACGAATAGGAACAACAGGGAGACGCGAGATTGGGCATGGTGCTTTAGTGGAACGGGCTATCGCACCAGTATTGCCGTCAGAGGACGATTTCCCTTATACCATACGTCTGGTTTCAGAGGTGCTTAGTTCGCACGGAAGCACATCTATGGCTAGCGCTTGCGCCTCAGCCCTTTCTCTAATGGATGCTGGCGTACCTATCAAGTCGCCCGTGGCTGGGATAGCCATGGGTTTGGTTACCGGAAAGGATGAGGACTATGTTGTCCTAACTGACATTGTGGGTATGGAAGATGCCTATGGTGACATGGATTTCAAAGTTGCTGGCACAGCTCGTGGGCTCACGGCTCTGCAACTTGATATCAAGCTTCGGGGTATAGAGTATAGCATCCTAGCTGAAGCCTTAAGTCAGGCCCGTGAGGCAAGATTGGCAATACTAGAAAAGATGGGTTTAGCTATTAGTACTAGTCGCTCTGAACTTAGTCCCTATGCTCCCAGGATGTATGAAATGATGATTGATACGAGTAAAATAGGAAGCGTCATTGGTCCTGGGGGCAGGGTTATAAGGTCTATTATAGATGAAACCAAGACAACTATAGATATAAAGAATGATGGGAAAGTTATCGTTGGATCTCCAAACGAAGAGGCAGCCCAGAAAGCAATCAAAATAATAGAGGATTTAACCCGGGAAGCGGAGGTGGGAGAAATTTACACTGGGAAAGTGACAAGGTTGTTCAGTTTCGGTGCCATGGTAGAAATCTTACCGGGGAAGGAGGGCCTTGTCCATATCAGCGAGCTTGCTAACTACCATGTACCCCAGGTCGAAGATGTGGTTAAAGTGGGTGATGAGATAATGGTGAAAGTCATCGGAATTGACGGCTCTGGTAGAATAAATTTATCGCGCAAAGCAGTATTTGAAAGACTTTCCCATCTTCCCGGTGCCAGGGTTAAGGATTCCTCCACTCCTGGACATCCTCGGAGGAAATTCATTCACCCACATGGTAAAGGTGAACGACGTAGTAATCATAAGACATAGACTACTTCACCGGTAGAGGGAGAAAGAGAAAAATGACTTCTGTTACAGAGCCCATAAGAGTAGTTGTTAATGGCGCTTTAGGCAGAATGGGACAAGAGATAACTAAAGCTGTGGTTCGCGAGCCAGGATTAAGGGCAGTGGGTGCTGTGGAAAAGGAGGTAACTCAGCAATATCTTCCTTTAGCTGAGGCTCCCGAACTGATACTCCTTTCCTCGGATTTGGACTCGCTGTTAAAGAGCTGCGATGCTGATGTGGTGGTAGATTTCACTAATGCCGAGGTTTCCATAGCAGCTGCTCGGATTGCTATTAAACAGAAAGTCAACATGGTCATAGGCACTACTGGCCTTTCTGAAGAGAATTTAGCAGAAATTGAACAATTGTGCGAGGCAAATAAAGTAGGAGCAATAGTGGCACCCAATTTTTCTCTAGGGGCAGCACTTCTAATACATCTATCAAAATTTGTTGCTAAATTTTTCAACCACGCCGAAATTATCGAAATGCATCATGATAAAAAGGCTGATGCTCCTTCAGGGACTGCTATAACTACAGCCAAAGAAATGCTGCAAGTACACGGCAAACCATTTATTTATCCTGAAGTTACACGTGAAATGCTTAGCAATACCAGAGGGGGACAAATGGATGGCATTGCTATCCATAGCTTGAGATTGCCAGGAATTATGGCTGGGCAGGAAGTTATATTTAGCGGAGTGGGTGAAACTTTAAGCTTGCGTCATAATACTATAAGTCGTGAGTGTTTCCTTCCCGGCGTTATCCTAGCAATTAAGGAAGTGACAAAACGCAAGGGGCTAACTTACGGGTTGGATGCCTTGCTGAAGCTGTAGGAAAGGCCATGGAAGGATTCAATATAGCTATTGTTGGTGCTACCGAGATTATAGGGCAAGAAATCATCAAGGTACTTGAGCAACGTAAATTCCCCGTAGATTCCATCCAATTACTAGCCCCTGAGTTTTTTTCCGGTGTGAAACTCCTTTTTAATCATCAAAGGATTGAGGTAAGGAAAGCAAAATCAGAGGAGTTTCGCAATGTTGATATTGCCTTTTTTTCTACGGGTGCCGATATTAGTCAAAGATTAGCACCGTTGGTTGCAGAAGCTGGAGCAGTGGTCATTGATAATAGCACTGTTTTCAGAATGAACCCTACAGTACCTCTGGTAGTCCCAGAAGTCAATCCTGGGGATATAAAATGGCATAAGGGGATTATCGCCAGTCCGAATTGCTCCACAATCCAAATGGTGATAGCGCTTAATCCCTTGCACAAGATTAATCCCATAAAGCGAATTGTAGTTAGTACTTACCAGTCAGTATCAAGTAGTGGTGGTGCTGCTCTGAAAGAGTTAACAAATCAAGCACAGTTAGTTTTGGAAGGGCGCCGTATTTGTCCGCACGTCTATTCTCATCAAATAGCCTTTAATGTACTGCCGGAAATCGACGTCTTTTTGGATAATGGGTATACCAAAGAAGAACAGAAAATGGTAGAAGAAACGCGGAAGGTATTGCATGCTGAAGACATAGCCATTTCAGCTACTTGCGTCCGTGTCCCAGTTTACTTTGGGCATAGTGAGGCAGTTAACATAGAATTCAGTTCACCCATCACCTCTGAAGAAGCAAGGAACATCCTAGCTCAAGCCCCTGGGGTCAGGGTGCTTGATGACCCCACTGTTAGTTTTTACCCTCAACCCTGGGCTGCCAGTGGATCAGATCATGTATTTGTAGGCCGAATCAGAAAAGATATATCGCATCCCAACGGACTTGTTATGTGGATAGTAGCTGATAATCTTCGTAAAGGGGCAGCACTAAATGCTGTGCAAATTGCTGAAGAGGGGATAGCGAAGGGTTGGATAGGCCATGAAGAGAGGTTAGCCAGGTTGAATGAATAGGCCAGAAGTTCGCCAAAGGGCTTTGAATTTTCGGGGTAAAAATAAACTGGGCCGCTTATTAACAGCCATGGTTACCCCTTTTAATGTTCAGGGCGAGGTTAACTATCAACAAGCTAGGAGACTGGCACTAGCTTTATTGGATTCGGGTAGTGATGGGGTAGTGGTATCGGGCACCACCGGCGAGTGTGCTACTCTAAACAGGGAAGAGAAACTACGACTTTTCGCTGAAACTAAATCAGCGTTGGGTAAACGTGGAACGGTAATCGCTGGCACAGGCAGCTACAATACAAAAGAAAGCCAAGAATTAACTAAAGAGGCTGAAGAAACTGGTGTTGATGCTTGTCTCTTGGTAGTCCCCTACTATAATCGGCCAACCCAGCAAGGCTTGTGCGAACATTTTAAAGCCATCGCCCAGAGTACTACCTTGCCTTGCATCCTCTATAACGTCCCATCTCGCACAGTTACCAACCTTGCTGCCGATACTGTAATTAAACTGAGCCAGATTGATAATATTGTAGGCGTAAAGGAAGCCAGTACCAATCTGGGGCAGATAGCTGAGATTATTCAGGGGACCAAGGAAGATTTCTTGGTTTATAGCGGTAATGATAGTGATGCCTTCCCTATACTTGCTTTGGGGGGTTATGGCGTGATTAGCGTTGCCTCTCATCTGGTGGGAATTCAAATAAGGGATATGATACAAAAATTCCTTAACGGTAGCCTTCAAGAAGCAGCCAAGATTCACCTACATCTATTACCTCTGGTAAATGCATTATTCATCGTCTCCAATCCTATACCTGTCAAATGGGCTCTCAATTACCTAGGGTTTTCAGTGGGAAAACCCCGTTTGCCATTAACCGAGCTTGACGAAAAATCGACCGACCTTCTACAGGCGGCACTCAAGAACTATAAAATAGATATACCTATCCCCAAGGGCTGATGGTTATCAGTCGAAGAAGTCTTTAGCCAATATCATTTGCCTCCTATTTGGTCCCACAGAAACCAGGCTGATGGGGCAGGAAAGAATGTCTTCAAGATGGGATATATAATTATGAGCTCCCATCGGGAGCTTTTCAAAATCTCGGATTCCACTTATTGGTTTTTGCCAACCATCCACTTCTTCGTAGATAGGTTTACATTTTTCCAATATAGTGACATCGCTGGGGAAAGAAGTTAGGGCCTCGTTTTTATATTTATAGGTGGTGCATATCTTAATTGATGAAAAACCATCATAGATATCGAGATGAGTTAGAGCTATTTCAGTAAGGCCATTTATTTGCACGCTGAAGCGAGCTGCCACAGCATCAAACCAACCACATCTTCGTGGCCTTCCTGTGGTAGCACCATACTCATGAGCCTTTTTTCGAATAAGGTCACCGATTTTGTCCTTGAGTTCGGTGGGCATGGGTCCAGCCCCGACTCTAGTGCAATATGCTTTGAACACACCGACAACACGCTCGATTTGTTTCAGGCCCAAGCCTACTCCTATAGAGCCTGCCGCTGCCAGTGGCGAAGAAGAGGTCACATAGGGGTAAGTGCCAAAATCAGGGTCAAGTAAAGCTCCCTGGGCACCTTCTAACAGAATAAAATCTCCTTTTGTCGCTGCTTCGCGAATTATTGAACCAGTTTCTCGAATGAAAGGAGCTAACTGCTCCCCATAATGACAATATTGTTGGTATATCTCCTCCACCGATAGTGGAGAGGCTTGGTACACTTTGGTCAGGACAATATTTTTCAGTTCCAGCGCTGACTTCAAGCGGCTGCGGAATCTATTCTTATCTAATAAATCTCCAGTACGAATTCCCAATCGAGCCACTTTATCGGCAAAGACAGGACCAATTCCTCTCAGTGTGGTGCCAATTGCTCCTTTACTCCGTCTTTCTTCTTCGAGTTCGTCGATGAGGGTATGATAAGGCATGATCAGGTGAGCTCGATCACTAATAAGAAGTCGACTTATATCGACACCGTGATTGCGCAGGTTGTCTATTTCTTTTAGCAGTACTGCTGGGTTAATAGCTACACCATTGCCAATAATACAAGTTGCCTGAGGATTAAAAATGCCCGAAGGGACAAGATGTAGCCGGAACTCGCCATAAGGGTTGATTACAGTATGACCGGCATTATCCCCCCCAGAGAAACGAGCTACTATGTTTGCTTTCTCAGCCAGAAGATCAACTATCCTTCCTTTACCTTCGTCACCCCACTGTCCTCCCACAAGAGCTATAACAGCCATCTAGTCACCCTTTATCTTTCCTTGCTTCCATAGGTAAACTACCCTCTGAATCACAGTGATAAAAACAAAGACCGCCAGAACACATAGCGCAACAAAAATACTATGAATGAAAATTTGATTTATCAGTAAACCTATTGCTAATACTATAACCCGTTCTGCTCTAGTAAACAAGCCAACCTGACATTGCCAACCGAGTCCTTCTGCT
>JGI2173J19968_10000599_pt1 | contig 13829 bp, 9 predicted proteins | sample DeeMarSWOR136_30_FD_19968 | JGI IMG/M metagenome (IMG submission 19968) | reverse complement strand
AATCGCTGGACTGGGACTGGGTGATCTCCAGACAAAGAGTTTTCGCCACCCCAATCCCCATCTGGTACTGCACAAAATGTGAAGAACCCATCCTTGCAGAACCCAACTGGTTGCCCATAGACCCTAGAATAGAGAAGCCCGAGATTAACAAGTGTCCAAAATGCGGCTCTACCAGTTTCACTCCTGAAAAAGACGTAATGGACACATGGTTTGACTCATCCATCACATGTGCTGTTCACGCGGGCTGGCCAGATCGAAAAGATTGGCACAGGCTCTTTCCAGCCAGCATACATCCTTCAGGAGCCGACATCATCCGCACCTGGGCATATTACCTCATGGTTCGACACCTTGCACTGTTCAATGAAAAGCCTTACAATAGCTGTTTAATCAATGGCATGGTTCTTGGAAGTGATGGTAGAAAAATGAGCAAGTCACTAGGCAACTACGTGGCCACTCCTACAGTCTTCAGTGAATACGGAGCCGACGCCACACGACAATGGGCAGCAAGTGGAGGAGCAACCGGCTCGGACATACCTTTTCGCAAGCCCGATGTAGAATACGGATGGAGATTCCTTATCAAATTGTGGAACGTTGCTCGTTTCGCCAGTCAACACTTACAAGATTATGTGCCACAGGAAAAGGTGGAGTTGGAACTTTTAGACAAATGGTTACTCAGCAAACTGGAAAGAGTTACAAAAACAGCAACTGAAGCTCTTGAAAACTGTCAATTCAACATAGCAACTGAAGAAACTCGAAACTTCATGTGGCATACGTTTTGCGATCACTACATTGAAGCTATAAAACATCGGCTATACAAGCCTGACAAGTATGGAGAAGAAAAAAAAGTTGCTGCCCAATACACCCTTTACAACGCTATTTACCGAATTCTACAGCTTCTCGCACCAGTTTCCCCGCACATAACTGAAGACATATATCAAATCATGTACGCAGCGGACAAGAAACACAAGAGCATTCACGTTTCCAACTGGCCCACCGTAGAGAAAGAGAAAATCGATGATGAGGTGGAGAAGCAGGGTGACATGATCATGGCGATGATAAGCGCGGTTCGGAGGGAAAAGTCAGAGAAAAGGATGCCGTTAAATGTACCCATCAAGAAACTGACGATTTACACGGGAAACAAAAAGGATGCGCACACTTTGAATCAAGTGATGAAGGATGTTGAAGGAACCTGTAAAGCGGAGAAGATCGAAATATTGTCGGAAAAAGGTGAAGGCAAAGAAGTGGAAGAATACCCAAACGTCCGTTTTGTCGCCGAGTATTAAATATGGAACAGCCATTTTTTTAGCTGACATGCGCGCACAGCATGAGTCGTTATCTAAATAAGCACGGACACCATAGAAGGAGGAAAATCAAGGACGGGATTGAAAATCAGAGTGATTGAGAGGTTGGTTAGCTTCATAAAGAGGCAAGAGAGACCCTTCAAAGTGAATACTATTAGAGCAGCCCTTCAATATTTCTTTGTCTCTTTGACCCAACGTTACCAACCCATATACATCGTGGGTTTGGGAGCCGATTCCTTACAACTGGGCCTTGCGAACGGTATAGGAGGAGTTGCTGGCGCAGTCATATCCTTGCCCACCGGCTGGCTTGCTGATAAACATGGGATAAGAAGAATGTTCCTAGTAGGGACGCCGTTGGCAGCCTTAGGATCCCTGATCTTTGCCCTATCTCCAGATTGGCTGACAACAATCCCAGCTCTTCTAATCACCATGTTAGCCCTGCAGATCTTAATGACGGTGTGCCCTATGGTCTGCGGTCGTTATCTCAAGACGAAGGAGAGAGCTATGGGAATGCAGCTATGTGACACTCTCGTAGCTATTCCGGGAATCATCTCTCCCCTGATAGGTGCTATAATCATCACAGAGTTCGGCGGGTTGACGCCTGAAGGAATAAGACCGCTCTATGTACTTCAGGCCATTGGCTTCCTACTCATATTCTTCGTAGTCTTGAGGTACTATAGAGATACTGTTGAAAAAAAGGGCTCTTCAAGACTCGGAAGCGAAATGGGATTTCTTGAAAATATGAGGAAAGTCTTTGCAAGAGGTAAAAACGTGAAAAGGTGGATCCTGTACAGGGCTTTATCAGATACCTCATGGTATGTAAGTCTGATCTATTTACCCCTTTTCGTAGCAGAAGTGAAAGGAGCAGACCAATTCGTCTTGGGAGGAATGACCACTGCCTCCATGATCCTGCCCCTCCTCCTATCCATTCCCATGGGTTGGCTGGCGGATACCATCGGCAGAAAGAAGGTGATTTATATAGTAACACCTTTTTACGCCCTATCCATTCTCCTTCTTATCTCTGCCACCAACTTCACTACACTTATAATTTCAGGTTTTCTCCAAGGTTTCTTCATGCTTGGATTGGTAACTCAAGGAGCCATGACCCAAGAATTTGTTCCCACCTATCTTCTGGGAACATGGTGGGGCGTCCTAAGCTTACTTTCAGGGGGCATAAGCATTATAGGGCCGATAATCGGTGGCATCATCTGGAGCTTCTTCGGACCCGTTTTCGTATTTCTCTTAATACTCTCCATTGAGGCCTCAAAAATCACTCTTCTGTGGCTATCTATACCCGAGACTCTAAAGATGAAAAGCATATAAGAAAACGTTATGCGCGCGCACGTTAGAGAGCGAAGATATTTATGCAAACCGATTTTATTTGATTCCTGATCGCTATGACAAAAGATATTGAGGTTCTATTTCTCTCAGAAAGCGATTGTTCCTCAACTGGCTTAACAATGAAAGAAGTCATAAAACTCAACATGATTGAAAAGGGATGTCTCCTTTGCTCCCTTGGCGAAACCAACTTAGACTTTCAAGCCACAAAATCCATGGACAAAATTATTGTCGACCACTTAGAGCAAAGCATGCACATGGGGGAACTCGCAAAATGGGTGAATTAAGGACTACTGTCTGAACGTGACGTATATTGTGAGTTAGGAGACATAGTGATCAGTAGAAAGCTTGGCAGAGAAACAGCTGAAGAGAAGATTTTGGCTGTGCTCTATGGTGTAGCAAGTTCAGATATAGCCATCGCCAGCAAGATTTGCAACATAGTTAGGGAAAAGAGCTTGGGCACAAGGCTAAGATTGTTTTGAGAAAAAGGCGCACTAACGAAAAATTCACTTACAACACGCGTCATCTTTCAATTACAATCATGTCATTCGGAAGGTTACCTAGAATTTTTGCCTCTTTTTCGGTAAAGACAAAAGTGTTGATCTGATAAGATACTCCAGCCTTATGTGGAAGATAGAAATTGCTTTCGTAATTGACAACTGTTCCCGGGACAAACCGTTGATCTCCAGCATCAATACTAACATCATAAACGAAATCACAAACCCAATCAGGAGGAAAGGCGATTCCAAGTTCGTAACCGCCGAACCACCATGAATCTTGCTCAATCCCAGCCTCTTGATAATATTTCTTCATCCTTTCGTTAAATTCGCCGATCGGTAGATTTGGTCTGATCAAATCGTCTATTACATCGAAAGCTCCTGCTGATAATTCAACGACCCTTGCTACATCAGGATCTGGTTTCCCCATCGAATAAGTTCGCGCCATATTGGCATGATATCGGTTGAACACTCCGCAGATATCAATGTTAACATTCTCTCCTTTCTTAATCTTTTTCCGGCTTGCTAGTGCGTGTAAACAGGCACATTTAGGTCCGGATGTAACGAGAACAGGTATTGCAGGGTTCTCGCCTCCTGCCTTTGCCATAGCATTAACAATTTCCCCGTAAACGTCAAGTTCTGTCATTCCGAGTCTCATTGTTTCTATTGCTGCTTTATGGCCAATTTCAGCTATTTGCGCTGCTTTTTCTACATAAGCGATTTCTTGAGGAGACTTTATGGCACGGACTTTCCTTACAATATCTGTTCCGTCAACAACTTTACAGCCTTCCTTTTCAAATGCTGACTGAAACATTTCACTAACTGCTCGATTTGGTCGATAGCTCCACATTTCAAGCCCGACAGTTGCGGGAAGCCATCCTTCTTTCTTCAGTTCTTGCACTATCCAAGAAAGCATGTTGGTGGTGTCAGCTGTCTCTCTGTATATTCGAGTGTCACTAGATATGCTCGTGTATCTGGCTAGGATTTCTTCCTCTTCCGTATCAAAGTCTATGAAGTTATCATGGTCCACATGAATAGCAATTCCGCTGGCAGGCGGCCATATCTTGGGACTTTGGGACTGGTACCATTCTGCTTGATATCCGCTTATGTAACAGAGATTCGCTGGAGCGGATAGATAGAGAAGATCGATTTTTTCTTGGGCCATGCGCTTGCGGACTCGATTCAACCGCTCCCGATATTCATTTACAGAGAATGGAATTTCTTTGGGTGGTGAGCTATGTTTAAGAACCATTTCTTTGGCGCCAATTTTACCAGACATATTTTTCTCTCTCCAAACAGTACTTTGTTCTTAAACTCTTATGGAATATGTTTTTCGATAGTTAGGCTTTTTATATAAAAATTATCATTAATTGGAATGGACGAGCAAAGTATTAACTAAGATTTGAAACGCAGAATGGCTACGATGCCTCCAAAAGAGTTCTTCAGCATCTGACCTTCTTCGGTCTCGATAGATATGACTTCTACGTCTGTTCCAACCTGCTCGGCTAACTCAGCTAATTCGTCGATAACATCTTTAACCTTAGCCAATTGGAGAGTAGGTACTTTACATTTTGGGCACGTTTGTCCACTGATGCCTTGTTCGAACTCCATAACCTTATGTGTCTTCATTGTTTCTTGTTTAACATAGTCACAAGATGTACACTTAACAGTGGCTCGAACCATGTCAAGGGCTTCAGATAAAAGGAGAGTTTTCACCGCACCTTCCTCCAAACACCGTTTCACTTCGCTCTCTCCATAAGACGCTAAGCCAGTGTCATGCCCAATCTCGTAAAGAAACTCTTGCATAATCTTCTTTTCTTCTACATAACGAACACGCTGCATAATTTTCGGAGCTCGTTCCATCACTTCTTCTACTCCTTGTTCGCCTATGTACGCCGTGTCTAAAGTTGCAATTATCTTTTCTTTCAACGTATAATTAAGATTGTCTCCTTTTTCAAAATCGCTTTTGGTGGGTCCTGGACCTCCAATTATTACGCCTTTCAGGTTTGGCATGGGCAAGAAAATTTCGTTGGCGTGTTTTCCAATGCGGCTGAAATAGTTTAAAAGTTTGGCTTCTCGTTGGCGTTCAAATCTTCTTGCTGATTGGCCTCCAGCTCGATGTTTTCCTGGTACGCCCGACGTTATTTCTCGAACAATTTCTAGGCGTCTGCCTTTGAGGGTGGCGAAGGTTGTTGCGCTGGAGTCTATAACTATGATTCCATATGTTTCTCTCGCCTTCAAAAAGTCTTGTAAATATTCGATGTGAAATTTGGAGTCGCAGCGGTAAATATACACTTGAATCGGTTCAGGAGGAACTATTGGGTACGTTTCCATTCTTTCGCTTCCCGGACCGTTCTGCGGGATGGCTCCGGAGAAGATGACTAAACCGTTTTCGGGTACTTTCTTGAATAGTTTGAGTCGTTGCATAACCTTCACTATTGCGTCTTGAACGTTTTTTCTTGTGGTGTCTGATTTGATGTTGGCTGCGGTTCCATGTTCCTGTTTAAGCATGGCAATGACTTCGCTGATTTGGCGTCCATGTGGCACGTATAGGGAGACAAGTTCGGTTCCTCTTCCTTCTTTAGCCGCTAGCGTATCCAATGCTCTTTTTAAGCGGAATCTTTCGAGTGACGTTCGTTTAGTTCCCATTTTCACTGTTCCACACGTTAACGGTAAGCCTTCACTGTAATAGAACAGATAAGAGTTACCATTCTTATGCCTACGGAATAACATGAAGAGAATATTTAAGTTTGAGAAAAAAGCGATTAAGATTCTTATGTTTTGCTTCGAGGTTTAGCTATAACTTCCCTAACTTCGAGGCTAAAGAAGTCTGAAGCAGTAGCAGGCTTTACAACCAAGGCAGTATCTGCTCCGCTGTCAGTTCCCCCTATAGCCACAACATCCCTATCCACAGAGATAAGACCTGCATCAGCCGCCATCACACTGATTTCAACAGAAACTTTGATTCCTTCACCCAATAGTCTTAATGCATGAGCGATGAGTTCGAGAGGCAAGATTGTTTTGAACTTTCTTCGAACAGCTCTCTCCACACCGCTCAATACATGAGTTGCCGTCAAAACCTTACCGCCATTCCCCAAAATTTTTCTGCGGTTCTCCTCCCTTAACTCTTGAACCCCAACCTCAGCAAAACCAGCGTGATGAGTAACCACCACCAAGTTAAACCCTTTGAAAATTTCTGAAGCTTTAACGCCAGTTTCGCCAGTAGTAGACGCAACTACAATATCTTTTATTCCTTCTGCTTGGGCGTATTCCTTTGCCAACTTTAACACAGTCTCAGTGTTCTGTGGTCCAGAGGAATGACAATACACCGTTTTTCGCTCTGTGAAGTTCATTTCCCTTTCCTCTCTCTAAGAGTTGCAAAACATTTTATTACAAAACTTGATTTTTGCATACGTTATATATAAAGAAGTTTGCTTGCGTTTAACTTCGTATGCTGGGGGAACTAGCGTTTACTCCTCATGCGCAGTGGAGCTATGTTCAAGAAGTTGAACAACGTGTTCAAATGTGTTGTATTAAATCTTTGGTAGGCATAGTATAATAATTAAAAGCCGAGTGATGTTATGGCTTCTCAGAGTTTGGATTGGGAAGAAAAGTTTAGAGACTGTTTGATTGAAATTGTGAACGAAACCTTGGCAACGCACTTCGGGAAAGAGGCTACTGAAACAATTTACATTTACCTTGAAGGAAACGGACTGAAGAAAAAAGATATCCCTACCAAAGTAAAGATTTTTTCAAAGAGTTTGAGGGAAGTCTTTGGCGATGAAGCCCTCCTCATAGAGAACCTTATCGCGGAAAAACTATGTTTAAGGTTCAATCTAAAACCTAAAAAAGAAAACTTGGATTTTGTAGAATTAGCGATTGCAATAAAATCGTTTAATACTCGATTTCTGAGAAGCGTTTATGAACCTTCACACGCCCAATTGAAAGACTAGTCTCGCACGCAGGCAATTAACAGGTGCTTTTAGTAACATTGGGCTACAAAGGTTTATCTATCTAAGCTTTTCACCAGTACTTCCACAGTAAGCTATCCATGTACTCGTTTAAGGAGCGCGTAGTTATCGAATTCTCAGCGCGCTGTTTCAATATGTTTGTCAAAGTTAAAGCCAACTCAAAATTGGTTACAACAGGGATGTTGAACTCAACAGCCAATCTTCGAATAGTATATTCGTCTTCCAGTGCGTCCTCGTATTCTTTTTTGTTCTCCGTTGTTGGTATGTTAATCACCAAGTCTATCTTTCGTTCCAGAAGATGTTCAAGAATGTTAGGTTTCTTGTCAACCTCTTTTATCTTGTGCAAAGCTGTTATACTATTTAACCCAGCGTTTCTCAACGTCTCTGCCGTATGCTCTGTAGCGTAGATTTTAAAGTCCATTTTTCTTAACGTCGCAGCTAAAGGAATGATTTTTTTCTTTAATTCCTCACCGCCCACAGTTATCAGAACCGAACCTCCAATTGGCGGAACCTTAAATTCTGCTGACTGTAAAGCTTTCAGAAGAGCATCTGCAAAGTTTTCTCCTAGACAAGCTACTTCTCCTGTGCTCAGCATTTCAACTCCAAGTGTCGGGTCGGCTCCGCTTAAACGCATGAAACTGAACTGAGGAACCTTTACTCCGAAATGCAAAATGGGTGGAGGCTGAGTTGCCTCGATTTCTCTAAACTTTTTACCTAACACTGCCAAGGTTGCGAGTTCTATTAAATTGACTCCTCGAGTTTTGCTGACATATGGCATTGACCTTGAGGCACGTAGATTACATTCAATAACATAAACGACATCGTCTTTGACGAGATATTGAACATTGAATAACCCTTTAACTTGAAGAGCTTTCACAATCTTGCCCGTATAATTCTCAATAGTTTTCACGACATCGAAAGGTAACGTTTGAGGTGGAACACTCATCGTTGCGTCACCACTGTGAACTCCAGCGTTTTCAACATGTTCAATAATAGCTCCAATCAACAATTCTTCGCCATCAGAAACACCATCAACTTCCACCTCTTTAGCTCCCAGCATGAATTTTGAGATTACAACGGGATGTTCACGTGAAACCTTCGCTGCCAATTCAAGGTAATTATTCAACTCTTCTTCAGTGTAAGCAACCCTCATGGCGGACCCAGAGAGCACATAGCTTGGACGGATAAGAACTGGATACCCAATTTTCTCAGCGAACTTTCTGGCGTCTTCAGTTGTTGTCATTTTACTCCACGTTGGCTGAGGAATTTCAAGCCGGTCTAGAAGAGCGCTAAACTTTGAGCGGTCTTCCGCGCGATCTACGCTTTCACCTGAAGTGCCAACTATTTTCACGCCAGAATTGGCTAGTTTTAGGGCTAGGCTGTTTGGAATTTGACCCCCAACACTTGTTATAACGCCTAGAGGATTTTCCTTGTCATATATGTCTAAAATTCTTTCCAATGTTAATTCTTCAAAATACAGCTTATCAGAAATGTCATAATCCGTTGAGACCGTTTCAGGATTGTAGTTAACCATTATTGCCTCTTGGATGCCATGTTTTTTAAGCGCCCATATGGTGTTGACCCCGCACCAGTCAAACTCGACGCTTGAACCTATTCTAAACACGCCAGCTCCAAGCACTATGATCTTCTTTTTGCCTGACCCAAATTTTATGTCGTCTTCGTCTCCACCGTAAGTTAAGTAGAGATAATTTGTCTTAGCTGGCCATTCAGCGGCTAGCGTATCTATCTGTTTAACCACAGGAACCACATTCGCTTTCTTTCTCAGCGTTCTAACAGTCATTTCATCAGTTTTGAGGCAAACTGCTATCTGTTTGTCTGAAAAACCGATGCGTTTTGCCTGTTTAACCACAGAAGTTGTTTCTTTATCGTTTAGATTCAGAGACTTCAGTTTCTCTTCTATGCGGACAATGTTTTCAATTTTGTATAGGAAGAACGGGTCTATGCCGCTTAACTGGTAAATTTCCTCGATTGAAATGCCCATTTTTATTGCTTTTGCTACCTTGAACAATCTTTCATCTGTTGGATTTACTAAGATGTCTTTTATTGTCTCAACTGATTCAGGTTCATCATCCTCAAGGTTGCAAACTAGCCCTATTTTCCCTACGTCTAACATGCGAACTGCTTTTTGTAACGCCTCTTCAAAACATCGTCCTATAGCCATAACTTCTCCAACAGACTTCATTTGCGGACCGATATGTGAATCTACATTTCTGAACTTTTGCAAGTCCCATCGTGGAATCTTAATTACAAGATAATCGAGTGCAGGTTCAAAGCAAGCTGTTGTAATGCCAGTAACCTTGTTAACCAACTCATGAAGCAGATAGCCAATAGCCAGTTTAGCGGCTATGTAAGCTAACGGATAACCTGTTGCTTTGCTGGCAAGCGCAGAACTTCTCGACATTCGCGCATTTACTTCGATGACACGAATTTCTTCTGATTCGGGATGTAAAGCCCATTGAATGTTACATTCGCCAACTATTCCTAAATTCTTTATGACTTTTATTGAAGCTGAACGAAGCAAGTGATATTCACGGTTTGACAATGTTTGCGACGGAGCCACTACAATTGAGTCGCCGGTATGAACTCCCATTGGATCAAAATTTTCCATATTGCAAATTGTTAGGCAGTTGTCAGCGTAATCTCGCATAACCTCGTATTCCACTTCTTTCCAGTGGCCCACATATTCCTCAATTAGAACTTGTGAAATCATGCTTTGAGCTAAAGCGCGACCAACTATTTTCCTCAATTCATGATTGCTGTGCGCTACGCCGCATCCTCTTCCGCCTAAAGTATACGCCACTCGAACGATAATGGGATATCCTATCTCATTCGCTATCTTAACAGCCGCTTCAACCGAGGTTGCGGATTTGCTCTTTGGCGTTGGAATGTTGACGCGTACCATTGCTTTTCTAAAAAGTTCTCTGTCCTCGGTCTCTTCAATGGCTTTAATCGGAGTCCCTAAAACCTTTACATTATATTTTTCAAAAACACCTTTTTCAGCAAGCTGAACTCCACAGTTTAGTGCTGTTTGTCCGCCGAATCCTAAAAGAATTCCATCTGGTTTTTCTTTCGCAATGATTTTTTCTACGTATTCTGGCGTCACGGGTAGTAGGTACACTTTTCCTGCTAAACGTGGGTCTGTCTGTATTGTTGCGATGTTAGGATTGATTAGAACTGTTTCTATGTCTTTTTCTTGCAGTGCTTTGAGGCATTGGCTTCCTGAATAGTCGAATTCTGCGGCTTCTCCAATTTTTATAGCTCCGCTACCAAGCACCAGCACCTTACGTATATGTTTAAACTGTGCCATTTCACTGTCCTCCTGCAAGTTTTAGAAAATCGTCGAAAAGGAATTCTGTGTCGTATGGACCTGGCGATGCTTCAGGGTGCCATTGAAAGGCGAAAACTGGTTTATGTTTGTGTTTTACTCCTTCAACTGTCTTGTCATTTGCGTTCATGAACCATATTTTTAAGCCTGTTCCATAAACAGAGTCTAAGTTTACGGCGTATCCATGGTTTTGTGTTGTAATGTGACAACTACTTGTTGTTAAGTCAAGTACTGGTTGATTCTGCGCTCTGTGTCCATACCTCATCTTGTAAGTGTCTCCACCCAAAGCCAACGTCAATATTTGAGTGCCAAAGCATATACCCATGAGTGGAACGTCTTCCTCAACCAACTCTCGAACACACTCTATTGTTTTCACACATTTTTTCGGGTCACCAGGTCCATTACTGATTACCACTCCGCTTGGATTGTACTCCATGATTTCCTTTGCTGAAAAATCGTAGGGCACTCTTACAACGTTGATTCCACGTTTCAAGAGGTTCCGCAATATACCGTACTTAGTGCCACAATCAACTAAAACGACTACTTTGTTTCCTCCAACATCATGATGAATTGGCTCTTCAATCGTCACTTCTTTAACCAAGTCTGTTAAGTTTGGGTCGGGAATCTTCTCTGCTTCTTTCAGAAGTTTTTCAACGTTAGGTTCTTCGCCTTCTTCATACACTTGCAAAATTCCGAGCATGACACCTTTAATTCTAAGTTTCTTCGCGAGTTTTCGCGTGTCGATTCCGCATATTCCTGGAACGTTTTCGTTTTTAAGCCATGTATTCAAGGTTTTGGTTGATGCCCAGTGATAAGGTTTCTCACATAACTCGTGGATAACAAGACCTGTTGCCTTAATGCTGTCAGATTCAAAGTATATTGGGACGCAAAATTCAGTGTCAAGTGGTGGAACACCGTAGTTGCCAATTAGAGGGTAAGTTAATGTTAAAATCTGTTCTTTGTAGGATGGATCTGTCAACGCCTCAGGGTATCCAACCATTGAAGTTGAGAACACAACTTCGCCTGAAACTTTCTTTACTGCTCCAAAACCTTGACCAATGAAGTGGGAACCATCTTCTAAAACTAAAATCGCCTTTCCAGCTTTCAGAGTGCTAAACCCTGTTTCCAAAGCCCTATCCTACCTACCCGTTTTCGCTTTTAAGCTTTGCGCCTTTAGAATTGTCTGAGATCAGACACGATTTTATCACAGATTTCAACATGTTTTCCGCTTTATTCAACTTGGATTTTTCATCTGCCAACCTAGATTTTGACTTGGCAACCCATTGTTTTCGAGTTTTAAGCATTTTCTTCACCTGCTCTGGTGAAGGACCGCCGCTGACGTTGTGGGCTTTAACGAATTCTGATGGGCTGGTGGATGCACGTATATCTTCCATTTTTACGTTTAATGAGAGATTACAGGATGTCTTGGCAACTTCTTGTATGAGCTTCGGCGTCACATCAGAAAGAACTAATTCATCCTCTATCAGTTTCTTGACTAACGAACCAACTATTTTGTGCGCTGTTCTAAATGGAACTTTATGCTTTCGAACAAGCATGTTCGCCAACTCTGTTGCAGTCGAGAAACCGTGAAGAGACTTGTTAAAAACGTTCTTTGTAACCTTCAGTTGCGGAATGAGTTTGGAAAGCATATCTAACGACATGTTGATGCTTCCTAAAGATTCCCACAGTTTAGGAGTAATTTCCTGAAAGTCAAGGTTATAGGTAGATGGCAACGCCTTTAGCATTGTTACAGATGTTACAAAGTTGCCAAGAACGTGACTGGCTCGGGCACGAACAACCTCAAGAACCTCTGGATTCTTCTTCTGCGGCATTATACTGCTAGTTGATGAAAACTCGTCTGGAAGCTCAACTATTCCAAACTCAGCTGATCCCCAAACAATTAAGTCTTCAGCCAATCTGCTTACACCAACAGCCATTATGGCAAAGTGCGCCAGGGTCTCTAAGATGAAATCTCGACTACCAACTGCGTCAATTGAGTTCTCGAGAACCTCATTAAAGCCAAGTAAATCAGCGACTCTTTCACGTTTTATTGGAAAACTTGTGGTGGCTAGTGCTCCTGCACCCATAGGACAAAAGTTGACTCGTTGATAGGCTTCCTCCAGCCTCTGCAAGTCTCTCTCCAACGAGTCTACATGAGATAGGAGGTAGTGAGCAAAAGTTACGGGTTGAGCTGGCTGCAAGTGAGTGTATCCGGGAACAACTGTTTCAACGTGTTCCGTAGCTAATTTGATTAATGCTTCCTGCAACTTCATTATCGAAGTCATTGAATGAATTAGGTTTTCNCGTAACTCCATTCTGATAGCAGTTGCAACTTGGTCGTTTCTGCTCTTTCCAATATGCAGGTTNCCACCGACCTCTGGTCCTGCTTTCTTGATGATTAGTTCCTCAAGGCTTACGTGAATGTCTTCAAGTGACAGGTTCAGTTTTGCCGTTTCTGTTTCTTTCAAAGCTTGGAGAAGCTTAACTCCATCCGTCCACTTGATGATTTTTTGTTCCATCATCATAACTGTGTGAGCTTGGTTAATCCTAACTACAGACGTTAACAGTCTCTTATCGCTTTCAATGGAAGACGTGAATTTCATTACATCCTTTCTTACGGCGCCTAGCCTTCCTCCCCGTAAAAGCTTAGACATGTTTTAGCCCTTCTCAACTATTTTTCCCTTCTTTTTCAAAACATTAGACATTTTTGTCTGCAGTCCCCAGAGCTCGATAAACCCTGAAGAACAAGACTGGTCAAACGTGGTTTCGGCGCCGTAACTAACTAGGTTTAAATCGTAAAGAGCCATTGGCGAAGAACGCCCGACAACTTGGATTCCACCCTTATACATTTTCACTTTAACCTCTCCGCAAACACGCTCCTGAGACTTGTTGATGAATGCTTCTAAATCCTCTCTCAACGGGTCCATCCATAAGCCTGTATAAACTAGGAAAGCCCATTTGACGTCAACATGTTGTTTGAAGAAAACCTCATGTCGAGTGAGAACCATTTTTTCCAAGTCCTTATGAGCCTCCAAGAGGATTGTAGCCGCTGGACACTCATAATTTTCTCGTGATTTAATTCCCACCAGACGGTCTTCCATGTGATCGATGCGTCCAACACCGTGTTTGCCCCCGATTTCGTTAAGCTTCTCTATTAACGTCACGGGATCCATGATTTCCCCGTTTATGGCACAGGGAACTCCACATTCAAACTTGACAGTAACATATTCGGGTTTCTCGGGCGCCTTTTCAGGTGAAACCGTCCATTCAAAAATCTCTTCTGGCGGTTCTTGGTCAGGATTATCTAGAACTCCGCATTCAATTGACCTGCCCCACAAGTTTTGATCTATGCTGTAAGGGTTCTCTAGATCAACGG
>JGI2173J19968_10000598_pt1 | contig 13841 bp, 11 predicted proteins | sample DeeMarSWOR136_30_FD_19968 | JGI IMG/M metagenome (IMG submission 19968) | reverse complement strand
CAGGCGCCTTTGTTGGTAATATGGAATATGCCGTAATTTTCAGTCTTTATGAGGTCCGATATCTTTTTTGCTGCATCCTTGGTATATGTTGGAGAAAAAACTTGGTCGTTTACAACACGTAATTCAGGCTTTGATTTGGCAAGATTGATTATAGTTTCAATGAAATTGCCCCCTTTACCACTGCTTCCCGCAATACCAAATATCCCCGATACCCTCACAATAAAGAAGCCGTTACATACATGCTGTATTATATTCTCGGCTGCTAACTTGGAATGCCCAAGAGTATTGATTGGAGAAGGATAATCAAACTCAGTATAGGGAGCTTTTCTGTCAATATCACCCCCGAACACATAATCAGTGCTGATAAAAACGTATTTGGCCTTCAGGCCTTGGGTAACCACAGCAACATTCTTTGCCCCCAGGGTATTCACACGATAACAAATATCCCGGTTATCTTCACAATCATCAACTCTAACAAAAGCAGCCGTATTTATGACAACTGAAGGTTTAATGTCCTTTAAAACTTGCTTTACCGAATCGATGTCAGTAACTTCGATGTCTTTATGCGTCAGTGCGACTAAATCCGATTTGCTTATACGCCGACAAAGATCGCTGCCGAGCTGTCCATTGGCACCAATAACAACAACCCTCAATTTAAAACCTCTTTACTGGCCCGCCAACTGCTTGTAATAGCTGCTGTAATCTAATACCGGTAATTTCTGCCACCAGCGTTCATTCTTGACATACCAATCTATCGTTGATTTAACTGCGTCATCAAATTTATGAACCATTTCCCACTTTAAATCCTTTTTTATTTTTGTTGAGTCAAGCGGATATTGCCAATCATGGGCAGGTCTCTGAGGTACAAACTTAATGAGGTCGTGAGGCTTGTCAAGAATATCAAGTACCTTGGTGACAAGGTCAAGATTGGTCATCTCATACTCACTGGGAATGTTATATGCCTCGCCCGGCTTTCCCTCTTCAATGATCAGATCAATTGCACGACAAATATCATCAACAAATATCCAATTACGCCTATCTTGGCCATCTCCGTAGACAGGAATCGGTTTACTCTTAAGCGCAAACGTGATAGCCAGCGGCATTAATTTCTCAGGATATTGATAAGGCCCAAATGCATTAGCAAACCTGGTATAGCTTACATTTACATCATATGTCCTATGAAAGGCGCGGCAAATGTGGTCGGCTGCGGCTTTGCTGGCAGAATAGGGGTTGTTTGGCAGCAGTGGCGAATTCTCTTTGAACTTACCAGACGTAGGTGATGCCCCACCATATACTTCAGGCGTCGACAGATGAATAAACCTTTTAATGCCGTATCTCCTGACACCCTCTAGTAGCGTATATGTACCTATAATATTGGTTTTCATAAATGGGGCTGGATCCAAGATGCTGCGATCAACATGCGTTTCTGCAGCAAAGTTTATTACTAAGTCAAAACCAGTTTGCATCAGCTTGTCAACCAAATCACTGTCAGCTATGTCACCTTTGATGAATTGATATCTCGGATCTTCACTTATATCTTTTAAAGTTTCTAAGTTGCCCGCATAAGTCAATTTGTCAAGGTTAACAACATGCCAGTTTTCATATTTTTGCAGTATATAGTGAATATAGTTGCTGCCAACAAAACCAGCTCCACCAGTTATCAGAATACGTTTGCTCATATTTGTCTCCTTTACAACATTATCGTGGCATCGTCTCCTACAGAAAGAGTCAGCTTATTCGAATCCTCATAATTCCTAGATAGCACTACTCTTTTGCCAATAATGCTATCAGCAAGGAGCGATATGTTACGGATATGACAATTTTCCATGATTATGGCGTTTTCTACGGAGGAATGTATCACCTGTGTCGAAGAGCCCATGCTGACAAAAGGGCCAATGAGTGAGTTCTCGATAAAGCAGCCCTCAGCGATAGATACCGGCCCTTGAATCTTACTGGATTTTATAATAGTTCCCTCCTTGCTCTCGACTCTTCCTGCAATCTGGGTATCGGAGTCTAACTGCCCCCTCATATTTGATTGTACAAATTCGTTAAGCATCTTTTGATTTGCCGTGAGTATATCATCTACGGTGCCTGTATCTAACCACCAGCCCCTAAGGATATGTCCTCGAACTTCTTTGCCCACCTCAATAAGCTGTTGAATTGCATCTGTGATCTCTAGTTCTCCTCGCGAAGAAGGTTTAAGGGCGTTTATTGCCTGGTGTACAGCGGGCGAGAACAAATAGGTGCCCGCCAATGCCAGATTACTTCGCGGTTGCTTTGGCTTTTCTTCGACCTTTATTACTTTTGCGCCCTTGCCAAGCTCTGCTATGCCAAAATCGCTCGGATTGCCTACTTGTTTAAGTAAAATCAGCGCATCAGGATTATGTTTGTGGAACTGTGCTACAAAATCCTTAATGTCAAATTTATATACGTTATCACCAAGTACCATAAGGAAGGGCGAGTCTTCTAGAAATTTCCTGGCTATCTTAACAGCGTGAGCTAAACCGGCAGGTTCAGGCTGCAGAATATATGTAATTTTAGTATCCCAGATGGAGCCATCGCCAACAGCCGTTCTTACAGAACTGCTCCATTCAGGGGAAACAATGATTCCAGTGTCTTTAATATCTAACTCCTTGACCATGTCCATAATGTAGAATAGGATTGGCCTATTGGCCAACGGCAGAAGCTGCTTAGTTGTAGTATGAGTGAAAGGCTTTAGGCGTCTGCCCTTACCACCAGAGAGTATTAGAGCCTTCATATTGCTGATGTCTCTAGCTTTTCTCTCTTAATTTCTTTCCTACTTCTTTTGAGATGAGATGTGCGAGGACCGAGTGAGCACCTTCAACTTGACCATAATCTGCCACCGAAAATACAATCGCCCTGTCAACAAGCTGCCTTAGCTTACCCCCTCCGAAGCCTATGAGGCCGATTGTTATTGCTCCTTTCGCCTTAGCATAGTCGGCAGCCTCCAATACATTTGGAGAATTGCCCGAAGCAGTGATACAAATAACTACATCCCCTTTGTTTAAAAAAGTAATTAATTGCTCTTTAAACACAGCGTCGTAGCTAATGTCGTTAGCTATAGCTGTCACAACCGGTACATTATCAGTAAGACTTACAGCCTTGAGCCGCGGCTTGCCCTCTACTGCTATAGTTTTGTTAAGGTCACAGGCAAAATGTGACGCTGTGGAGGAACTGCCCCCGTTACCTAAAATGAATATATATTTATTTTTTTTATAAGCATCGAATATGAGTTCGACAACGGCACGGATCTCCGTTTCTGATACCTGGTCAAGGCAGGCTTTTATCTCACTAATGTAATCGTTAACAGAGTTAGATTGCATTCTGCTTCCTCTAACCGACACTGATGATGCTGCTTCCCTGAGATTCGAAGAGAAACTTAACCTCTTCGAGGTCCTGGAGAGCTTCCCCTACTTTCTGCTGGTTGTACTCCTCGCAATACAGCAAAAGAAAACCGCCTCCGCCTGCCCCAGATAGCTTACCACCAATAGCACCAGCGGTCAAAGCTCTATCATAATACTCGTCAATGCTTGGATTGCTTATGTCCTCCGTGAGACTTTTTTTGTTCATCCACTCTTCATGCAATAACTCGCCAAATTTTCTCAGGTCTTTTCCCTTAATTAGAAGCTCTTTCATCTCAAAAGCAATGTCTCTCATTTTTTTTAAAAGTTTAGACTTCTGTTGTTCTTTTGTTGTTGCTTGCTGTTTAGCTAGGATGGAACCGGCATCGCGCGCTCGCCCGGTGTAAAACAGCATGAGCCTGTTTTCTAAGGCTCTCTTGAATTCAACAGGGCAGGCAATAGGCTCCACAAAGACTGAATCGTCAGGATTGAACCGTATGAATTGTAGTCCACCATATGCTGCCAGATATTGGTCTTGCTTGCCGATTGGAGCACCTAAAAGGTCAATCTCGATCTTGCAAGCATCCCTTGCCAATTGTTCCTTCGAAACAAATAACGATTTGTAAGTATAAAGGGCATTCAGCAGCCCTACTGTAAAGCTGCCAGAGGAACCGAGACCTGTTCCAGATGGCACATCGGCAATTGATACTACTTCTATGTTCTGAGTTAGATCGGTAAGCTTTAGGGCTTCTTTGGTGATAGAATGTTCTACCTGGTCAATTGATTCAACTATTTCGGTTTTCGAGTAGCTGACTTTGATTGTCTTATCGAGAGGTCTATTAACAGCAACGTATATATACTTATCTATTGACACACCTACTATTGCTCCGGGTTCAACTTCATAAAAAGCTTTTAAATCTGTTCCCCCACCTGCAAAGCTTATTCTTAGCGGCGTCCGCGAGATTATCATTTTTGAGACCTCCTAGAATTGAGACTAGCTTGTTGTTTTTCGCTTTGTTGTATTATCCACTTTGCTGCTGATACCAAATCTGAGGCGATGTAATCTGGGGAGATGCTACTTTTGCGCAGTTCTGTTTTCCCAGGCTCACTCGGGATCATAACAGATTTACAACCAATTGCTTTAGCTAATTCTACGTCCATTAATCTATCGCCTATAGTAAAAGACTGTTGTGGATCAATGAGTAGTTGTTCTATGGCTTGGTGTGCGAGTTTCGGTTTAGGTTTTCTGCATTCACAGTTATCATCTGGATGATGTGGGCAGAAAAAGATGGCATCAACATTGGCCCCAGATTTAGCGAGTTCATCAACCATCTTTTGATGAATTTTATTGAGCATGTCTTCTGTGAAGTAACCACGAGCGATGCCTGATTGATTTGTGATTACAACTACCTTGAATCCTTCCTGGTTTAACAACTTTATCCCCGCAGCCGCCTTGGGTAGCAACTCGAAATCCTCCGGCCTACTGCAGTAATGCACATCACGACTTATTGTATCATCCCGGTCGATGAAAACACCTTTATTGAGCTGAGACATTAGCCAATTATCCTCTTATAATGGCTCTTATGAAGCGCCTTCACTTGTATGGCGGATAGAACCAGTCCCAGGGCTTACCCACACGGGGGTCGTTTTTGTTGCCGTTTATCTCAGCGGGAACAATATCAGGGTCGTTCCAAGGTCTGCGCTCTTCATCGGGGTTCTTGTAATCATACAACCGATTCACAAAATATACTGTGAGCGATGGTTCATTAGATATGGTCTTGGTTCCATGAAAATAATGCCCCGGTATCCTGACCAGGGTAGTTTTTCCACTGCTGGCAATAACCTCAGCAAGTCTTTTACGCTCTTCATCATAGGCACAAATCTTCATGGCACCTTTTAACACTAAAAAGTAATCTACCTGTCCACGAAGGTGCCTGTGCCAGGCTCTGACAACATTGGGGTAGCTGTAACTCAAGTTGGCTTGCACTATCTGGTCATCAATAAAATCATGCCAGTCCTGCCTGAAAGCCTCAGCGAAGAATCCACGCTCATCAGGTAATATATTAAGTTCGTATGTTCTAACACCTTCCAATTGATATTCTTTCACTTTTGCCTCCTTTTTATAGCTCTACCCTAGCATCATCACGAGGAAAAGCTTAAGAGCTTTGATAACCTGCACTTGCTTGGTAACCTCTGTGCCCCCACCAATGATGCTGTCAGCAAGGCGCTCTATATTGAATAGCAAATATTATATCACCTTGCTTAACTCCATCACTCACGACTGCTAATCTATTACCTACCCTCTTACTTCCTAGGTACTTTATCAGAAGAGCGTTTGGCAACGCAAACCATCATTGCAACGCATGACGTTGCCGAAGCAATACGGAGAGGAGATTCTTCGCTCCGCTCAGAATGACAAGACAGGAGAAGCTCACAATGCCAGGAGGACTCAATAAGCTGTGTTTTTACTCAAGACTCACCTGAGCCAAGATACTCAAAAACTTTCACAGTTGTTTCGGATGTTGTGTTACCAGATGAGTATACGAGCTCATAGCTGTTCAACTCTTCAAGAGGCATGGGGCTAATAAAGGGGCTGTAGCTCACTATTCTATAGTTTCCAGACGTCTGGCTTGCGACATAAGCCTCGGCTTCTTCATAAGTAGGAAAGGACCACAAGTTGGTGATTAATTTATACTTCTCGCCTGCTGCAGCTTCCTCTTCATTATAAGATATAACTATCGATCCCGTGGGAACCACGGCTTTGCCATCAAAGTTGTAAAGCCTGGCCACAGTGGATTGGTAATAAGCGGGGTAGTACAAAATTCCTCCTCGCATGCCCTCATTTGTTTGCTGGTAATAAACCTCGTAAAACTCGCTTACATTCCCGCCAGCCCACTCTACCATGGCATAGAACTTTGTAACTGCCATTGCATAGTCAATCACCACATATTTCGAATCCAGGTTGTACTGTTCCACGACTTCCTGGGCTGAGCTTTCATTCTGGGCAGTGAAGAATTTGCCAGCTTGGACAGCCCCAGCCTGGCCAGGATTAGCATTGGGTATGCGATGGGCAATTTGCGTTATAAAGTAGCCATAGTCCCACCAGGTCATCACACCGTAGGCTGATTCAGGGTAGTGGAATGGAGTTTCATACAGCTCATAATAAAAATCGGGGTCACCAAAAGGGTCGGGGCTGTTATCCTTTAGCCACAGAAGCGAGCTATACCACCCTTCATGCATAATAGCATTCGACTGGCTGGTAAGTATTTTGACATAGCTTAAGTTGTTGTGACGAGGGTGAGGGAAGAACACCAGTAAGAAGACAATTATCCCGACAACGATGACTCTAACCCAGACGCTTCTGGGCTGCATAAATGTTTTTGGCTTCGCTTTTTCCTTGGTTCTCTTCTCCCTTTTCTTGAATTTTTTAACTGCTCCCACTACTTCCTTAGACTTAGCCAGCAATTTGTTTAAGCCAGCGAGGTCCAGCATTTTCCAGAAGAAATACCCTGTGAGCAAGGCAGCATTTACAGCATAGTAGTAACCCCAGCGGCGCTGCCCCAGGATTGCTATTAACATTATCACGCTCCACACCAGGAACAAGGTTTTGTCGGCACTTTTTTCCTTAATAGCGAGATAAATCAGCATGGCAAGGGAGATAAATGAGATGAAGAAGGAGGTGGTGAAGTTAACCCAGCCTACCCATGGGGTCACGGGTTGCATCTCCAGGACAGTCAGCCAAACGCCACCCGGGACAAAGATGCTGAATTTTTCGAAAATGGACTGAAACAGAGAGGGATTTATGGCATGAAAAGCAGCAAGCCCGATCCCAAGCAGTCCCAGCAAAGTCAAAGGATAGTAAACAGGCTTCAACGCCCTGCCAGCCATGAGCCGTGAGATAATACTTAAGACCATGGGTACCACTATAGCAATCGGCATAGCTACACGATAAATGTCATCCATGCTGCTCCTGCCCAATACTGGAAGAAGCATGAGGAAGGCAATAAGAAAAAGAGGAGTGCCGACAATACAAAGATAGTCGCTCGATTTATGCCTTAAATGGTCCACGATGAACTGAATCACCAGATAAGCAAATATAATGAAGACGAAAAACAGTCCCCCCTGCCAGGAAAGGAGATAAATACCCAGGAAGATGCCAGCTAGCAGGGTGTAGACGAGAGGCTTGGTGATAGTTGACCAGTCTCTACTCAGAAGGTGGCCGAAGGAAATCCCTCTTTCTCGAGCTCGTTTAATAGCCATTATTAGAAAGAGTATGCACACGGTGCTAAACAAAGTCTCAGCTATATGGTGGTCGGTAAAGCCAAGCAGGGAACGATGCAGAAATTCGCCAGGCAAAATGGCAGCCAGGGCAGCTGCGATCACACCCACCCAGCGGTTAAACAGTTCCTTGCCGATAAAGTACACGGGGATGAGTGTCAGAGTGCCCAGAATAGCAGGCATGTAAGCGCCCACCACTTCTATAGTATGAAGAGCTTGTTCGGGAGGAAGAGATGCTATGCCCGGCTTAATAAGCATAGTGACAGCAGCAATAAGCCAGGGGAAGAATGGCCGAATAAGCCATCCACCATCAGGATAGAGTATGTAGGGGTTAAAGGAATTGAAGTGGGGAAAGTGACGAACCATAACTTCTATATTGCGTATGTACCAATAGGCATCAGTCTCTCGAAAGAATACCGAGTCATTGACAAAAATCTGGTCATAAGGCAGGGCTATGCGTATGTACAATGCAATGCCGCAAAGGGCTGCCAGAATTATGCCTACTATAATTATTGGGTGGAGTTTTCGTTTTTGCTCTGGACTTTGCTCGCTCACTTAAGATTCACACAAGGAAACTATCTTGCCAACCTGAATATTTTCCCCATCATAAACTTATCGCGCCGGATATTATAACACATTATAACCCACCAGCCCCTTGAGGCAACCTGTTGAACCAGAAGCCAGATTTATCTATAATTGCGTGATGCGAACTTACCGCGCTGTCAATTTAAATGTCCTGTGGTTTTTAATCGCTCTAAATGTCATACTCTTCGTAATCACTCTGATAAGGCCAGAAGAAACAATCTATTTTCTGGGTTTGACACCCGCGTTGCTCCCGCAACAACCCTGGACCATCATAAGCAGCATGTTTATCCACGGCAGTATTTGGCACATACTATTGAATATGATAAGCCTGTATTTTCTGGGAAACTTCTTCATCCGGGCAGTGGGAGAGAAAAGTTTCCTGGCAGTATTTTTTCTCGGAGGGTTGGCGGGGAATATTCTCTTCGTCCTTCTCGCTAACCCATTTTCGACAGGGATAGGAGCTTCTGGAGCCATTTTCGCCCTTGGTGGCGCACTGGCAGTAATGATACCTAGAGTGCCAGTCTTTATATTTTTCATCCCTGTCCCCATACCACTCTGGGTAGCAATCATAATCTTCTTCTTATTTTCTTTCCTCCCCAGGATAGCCTGGCAAGCTCACCTTGGAGGTTTGTTGCTGGGGCTTGTAGCGGGGCTCATTTTTAATAGAAGAAGGCGAATTCATTATTTTTGACCCTTAAAAAGATGACGGTAAAGGAAATTCGCCTGAAAGCCGATGGGCTTGTGCTCGTCGGCGAGCTTCACGTTCCGTCAAGGGGCAAGATTCACCCCGCCTTGTGCATCTGCCACGGCATTCCCGCTGTTCCCCCCAACCCCACCGACAGGGGCTATACGCTACTGGCGCAGCGCTTCTGCAACGCTGGCTTCATCACCTTAATCTTCAACTTCCGGGGGGCGGGAAGGAGCGAGGGTAACTTAGACATCCTGGGCTGGAGTCGAGATTTACAAGCCGCTCTCGATTTCCTGTATAACCTAGAAGAGGTAGATAAAACTCGTTTTTGCTTACTGGGATTTAGCGGAGGGGCAGCGGTTTCCGTTTATACTGCAGCCCATGACGCCAGAGTATCTTCAGTGGCAACCTGTGCCTGTCCTGCGGATTTTCGCTCTCTATCTCAAAAAGAAGCGCCTCTGGACACTATCCAACGGTTTCGCCAAATCGGGACAATCAGGGATAAGGATTTCCCGCCCTCGATAGAAGAATGGCAAAAAGGATTTGATACCGTCTCTCCAATCAAGTGGATTGATAAAATTTCTCCCCGTCCCCTGCTTCTGGTTCATGGAGATGCCGACGAATTAATACCCCTGGAGCATGCACACAAGCTCTACCAGAAAGCTAAAGAGCCCAAAGAGCTAAAAATAATACCCGGCGCCAAGCACAAAGTACGCCTGGAAAAGGCAGCAATGACTTTTGTTCTAGATTGGCTAAAAGCAAGGTGCTAAACCGGGCAAGCGTCTTCAGTACTTGCAACAACCTTCGAATAATGCTCTCAGTAGTAGTATAATGGAAGTAACAAGTTGCGACAAATAGTTTGGCGCTATGAAAGCATTGAAGCCTTTATCTGAACTTATCTCATTGAAAGGAAAGAGTGCCTTGATTACTGGCTCTGCCGCTGGTATTGGCAGGGCAATGGCCTACAGGTTTGCAGAATCGGGTGCAGATTTAGAACTTGTAGATATGAACATCAAAGGGCTGGGACTCGTAAAAAAGGAGCTTTCACGGTTCGAGTCGGAAATAGACATCCATAAGGTGGACCTTTCTAGAGAAGAGGAAATAGATGCTCTATGGAAAGAACTAAGTGGAAAAGAGCCTGACATATTGGTAAATAACGCTGGAATATATCCTTTCAAGAATTTCCTGGAAGTAGATGACGCTTTCCTCAACAAGGTGCTAGCTATAAATTTGAAGTCAGCTCTTTTGATGTGCCAGCATATGATAAGGAGAAGATTAAAGAGAGGAGGGGTGATTATAAATATTGGCTCTATTGAAGCCATTCTGCCTTTCGCAGAAGATTTGGTTCCCTATGACATTAGCAAGATAGGAGTCATCGCCCTGACAAGGGCTCTGGCCAAACAGTACGGCAAAAATGGGTTCAGGATAAATGCAATTGTACCCGGAGGCATAACGACTCCGGGAACAAAGGCTGTTGCCAAAGAAGTTGCCCGCTTTAAAGTAGGCCTCCTTAAAACAGGAGTCCAATTTGCAACGAGATTGCCCCTAAGGAGGGGGGGGCAGCCAGATGAAGTAGCCCGTATTGCTGTGGTTCTTGCCAGCGATTTGTCCAGTTATGTCCACGGAGCTCTTATACCTGTTGACGGGGGGTTTTTATCCGCCTAGCGGAACGGCTGTTGGCCCTGAGAATCTGTTACCCAGTACTATTCCCCTCTCAAAAAAGTATAAGTTCTTTGGCCTTTTCTCAGCAGTCTGAACAATCGGCCACTTATTGCCTCAGTCACTATTTCCTTCTCCTTCATATGGTGGTCACCGAAGGATAGAATTCCATCTGGTTTCAATACTCTATGTAACTCTTTCAGTACCACATCTGGGTCGCTCAAGTGGTGAAAGGCATCATACAATATAACGGCGTCTAAGGTATTATCCGGCAACCCGGTTTGGCAATCGGAAAGAATGGTTTCCACATTCGCCAGCTGCTTTTTTGAGGCGATATCCTTAACCTTCCGAATTGCCAGTGGATGGATATCCAAGGCATAAACTTTCCCTGACTCGCCTACCAATTTTGCGAGGGGGACTATGTAACTCCCGGGTCCACAGCCAAAATCGAGCACATGAAATCCCGACTTTATCCCCACCTCTTCCAAGATATTCTTGCGGGGCAGAAAAAAATCGCGGAATTTGTAGCCCACCGACATGAATTGAAAATCAAAATTGGACATTGGTTTATCCTGGTGGCCTACTACCCCTCTTTCAGCCATAATCAACCCTTTTATGCTTTGCCAGCCTGCTTTATCAGCCAGTACTCAATACTGTCGGCCAGGGCCAGCCAGCTGGCTTCGATGATGTTAGTGGAGCTGCCTACCGTGCGCCAGTTTTCCTTGCCGTCGCTGGACTCAATGAGCACACGGACCTGCGATGCAGTGCCTGCAGTTTCTTCGAGGATGCGTACCTTATAATCAATAAGTTTTACAGCACTCAAGTTAGGATAGAACTGTAGTAAAGCTTTGCGCAGAGCCTGATCGAGGGCATTGACCGGGCCATCGCCCTCAGCAGCCGTATGCACTACCCTGTTATCCACCTTGACCTTGATAGTGGCTTCTGACAACGGCTCTTCTTGATTTCCTCTGCTGGGCGGGCGGCGCCGTTTCTCCACCACGATTATGAAGTCAACCAGCTCGAAAGGTGGCTGGTAGTCGGGTTGAGCCCGGCGGAGCAAAATGTCGAAGGACGCCTCGGCAACATCGTATTGGAAACCCTGCTTCTCTAATAACTTAATTTGCCTCAGCACCTCCTCGACTTCCTTGCCCTTGGGGACAGGTATTCCACGCTCTTTAGCTTTAAAGATAATACTTCCCTTCCCGGCCAGCTCGGAAACAACAACATGCGGGTGGCTGCCCACTAGATTTGGGTTTATATGCTGGTAGCTATCTTCCCATTTTATCAAGCCTGATACGTGAATCCCACCCTTATGGGTGAAGGCATCATCGCCTACATAAGGAAGCCGATCATAATGAGGCATGTTAGCTAGTTCTGATACATAACGAGAGACGTCGCTTAGCTTGCCTAGTTGCTCGTCAGTAACGCAATCAATGCCCATCTTAAGTTTCAAAGTCGGTATTATGGAACAGAGATTGGCATTGCCACAGCGCTCACCATAGCCATTAATGGTTCCTTGAACTTGAATAACTCCCGCTTCTACAGCAGCCAGAGAATTAGCTACAGCAAGCTCGGCATCATTATGAGTGTGAATGCCCAAAGCGACAGGGTTTGCCTTCCGGACAGCTTTAACAGCCTCAACTATCTTTTGCGGCATGGTGCCGCCATTGGTATCGCAAAGAACCACGCATTCCGCACCAGCTTTAGCCGCAGCCACCACCACCTGCAAGGCATATTCAGGGTTATCTTTATATCCGTCGAAGAAGTGCTCGGCATCAAAGAAAACCCTGAGCCCTTTTGCTTCAAGGTAACTTATGGAATCTGTAATCATGCTGAGGTTTTCTTCCAGTGTTGTTTCCAGAACCCGGGTTACCTGCTTATCCCAGGCTTTTCCTACGATAGTGACCAACTTGGTTTTGGCTTCAAGTAAGGCCTGTAGATTAAGGTCCTTTTCCGTCCGAGAATTCGCGTGCCTGGTGCTGCCAAAGGCGACCAGAGTTGAATGGGTCAAGCGCAAATTCTGTGCTTGGGCGAAGAACTCGGTATCCTTAGGATTAGAACCGGGCCAGCCACCCTCTACGAAGTCAATGCCCAGCTCATCCAGCTTCTGGCAAATCTTGAGCTTATCCTCGACAGACAAAGAAATGCCTTCTTGTTGGGCACCATCCCTCAGAGTGGTATCGTAAAGCTGCACTGTTGCCATGGATAATTTCCTTAACCTTTCACTTTTTGAGCAATCAACTCTCCCATCTCCTTTGTTCCCACCCGAGTCTTGCCTTCCGACATTATATCGTAAGTTCTATAATCTTTCTCCAAAGCAGCGAGGACAGCATTTTCTACGGTCTGTGCTTCAGTTTCCAGGGCAAAGGAATAGCGAAGCATCATAGCAGCACTTAAGATAGTGGCAATAGGGTTAGCCAGGTTTTGCCCCGCACGACTGGGAGCGCTGCCATGAATTGGTTCATACATGCCGAAGGTTTTTCCCCTGGGAATTCCTGCCAAGCTGGCTGAAGGTAGCATGCCCATAGAGCCAGCCAGCATCGAAGCCTCGTCGGTGAGAATGTCACCAAACATGTTTCCAGTGACCAAGACATCCAACTCAGCAGGACGCTGAATAAACCTCATAGCACAGGCGTCAACCAGCATGTGCTGAAGCTCAACATCGGGGTAATCAGCAGAAATTTCTATGGCAATCTGCCGCCATAGCCGGGATGACTGGAGAACATTGGCTTTATCCACCGAAGTTAACTTTTTACGGCGGCTGCGAGCCACCTCAAAACCGACCCTTAATATGCGCTCAATTTCCATCTCGGAATAAGCCATGGTATCAACAGCCTGCCTTCCCTCCGGAGTTTGCCACTGTTTCTTGGGCTGACCAAAGTAAAGTCCGCCTGTGAGTTCTCTAACCACCACTAGGTCAACTCCCTTAACCACCTCAGGCTTAAGATTAGTAGAATTCACCAGCATAGGGAAAACTTTCACGGGGCGCAAATTAGCAAACAGCTCCAGCCCTTTGCGCAAAGCCAGAAGCCCATCTTCAGGGTGAATTTTGGCTTGAGGGTCATCCCACTTAGAACCGCCAACTGCGCCGAGCAGCACTGCGTCACATTGTTTACACATCTTCAAGGTCTCATCGTTGAGGGCTGTGCCCAGAGTATCTATGGCAACGCCACCTATGAGACCATCCTGGAGGTGAAAGCTATGCCCGAATTTCTCACCCACGGTCTGTAAAACCTTTAGCGCCTGGGTTGTTACCTCAGGGCCAACAC
>JGI2173J19968_10000597_pt1 | contig 13849 bp, 13 predicted proteins | sample DeeMarSWOR136_30_FD_19968 | JGI IMG/M metagenome (IMG submission 19968) | reverse complement strand
ATACTCGACGCTGATATCACTGGCTCCAGTATCCCTAAGATGTTTGGTTTAGATGCTCGCCCCAGCGGTAGCGAGACAGGTATTTTGCCCGTATTATCGAGGTTGGGAATTGAAATTATGTCCATGAACCTGCTTTTGCCTAGTGAGGATGAAGCGGTTATCTGGAGAGGGCCCCTCATGTCTAAAGCTATCACGCAATTCTGGGAGGAAGTTCTTTGGGGTAAGCTGGACTACCTCATAATAGACCTGCCCCCGGGCACTGGAGATGCCCCTTTGACGGTGCTGCAGGCAATACCCATCTCAGGGGTAATTGATGTTTTTACCCCCCAGGAGTTGACCGAGATGATAGTCAAGAAGGCAGTGAAGATGGCACAAAAAATGAATGTTCGAGTTCTGGGAGTGGTGGAGAACATGAGCTACCTCGTATTGCCCGAGACAGGTAAGAGGCTGGAAGTTTTCGGTAAGAGCAAAGGGGAGGAAATGGCTAAGGCTTCCGGAGCTCCCCTTTTAGGGAGGTTGCCCATTGATCCAGAGTTAGCCAAGTTGTGTGACGAAGGAAAAATTGAGAAATATAGTTCAGATGCTGTATCTGAGTTTTTTGCCAATGTGGTCACAGTCCTAAATGGAAAGAATGGAGAATAGCTATACACGGTCAGGCAAGTTGGTCTGACCCGTGAAATCTTTTTCTAGAGGAGTAGAGAAAATGGCACAAGAATTTGATGACTCGTTCAAAGAACTCGAGCAATCCGTCATGGAGGATATGAAAAGGATTTACTCGGAGAAAACGATTGACCATTTTCTCAATCCCAGAAATCTGGGTGAAATGCCCGCCCCTGACGGATTTGGCAGGATAACCGGTCCCTGTGGGGATACTATGGAAATATACCTCAAGGTGAACGATGGCAGGGTTACGAATGCTTCCTTCTGGACAGATGGCTGTGGCCCCAGCATTGCCTCGGGCAGCATGGTTACCGAGATAGCTAAGCGAATGAACATCGGCGAAGCTCAAAGGATTAGCCAGTATGATGTCTTAGCTGCTCTAGGTGGCTTGCCTGAGGAAAGCAAGCATTGTGCTCTTTTGGCAGCCAATACGCTTAAAGAAGCAATCAAGGACTACCTAGCTTTCAAGAAAGAACCGTGGAAAAGAGCTTACAGAAACAGCTAGGATCCAAGTAAGTGCTATGATTCAAAGAATTGATAGCTTGGTTAGTAAGACTTGAGGGATGAGAAAAAGGCATAGCCTGGAATTGAAGCCCATCGGCATAATTCACTCTCCTTACAAGAATAGGGGGACAGCCCCTTATCAGGGGTATAAGAGTGAGGAGATTTCGCAAATAGAGGTATTTAGGGAATTCGAGGAAGGATTAAAAGACATTGAGGGATTTTCCCATATTATCGTTATTTATTGGTTTCATAAGTCTCAGGGATATCATCTATTAGTTAAGACGCCTTGGGACGAAAGTCTACACGGTTTGTTCACCACCAGATCACCGCATAGACCCTGCCCCCTGGGGTTGACTGTAGTGGAGCTAATATCTAGGGAAAAGAATATCCTCATGGTGAAGGGATTGGACGCAATAGATGGCACTCCTCTTCTAGATATCAAGCCATATATTACCGAAGTAGATAAGAGGTCGGTTGTCAAGCCCGGCTGGCTTGAAGGCAAGCTGGGAAAGGAAAGAAACTGACTGTAACTCATATCTGCATACTCTTGGTCATAGGAGCAGGTGCTGGTTTTGCTAGCGCACTTCTGGGAGTTGGCGGTGGGTTCATCATAGTTCCCACCAGCTACTGGCTTATCCTAGCTATGGGTGTTTCTAAAGACATTGCCATAATGATAGCCTTCGGGACAAGTTTGCTGGTAATTTTGCCCACAGCCATAAGTGGCGCGTGTAGACATAACAAAAAGAAGGCAGTTCACTGGAAAATCGCCTTAATTTTAGGCCCATGTGCCTTAGTCGGGGGCGTGCTTGGAGCTACCCTGGCCGCTTACCTTCCCGGTGAAATGCTGGAGATAGGCTTTGGAGTATTGGTTCTAGCTATTGCTTTATGGATGGGCTTGGGGATAATGCCCAAGTTGAGAAGAGAGGATGAAGGTCTGCGGGAAAATCTGGGGCTTGTGGCAGCTTGTGGGGTTCCTATAGGCATGGTCAGCGGGCTGACCGGGCTTGGTGGGGGAGCATTAATAGTCCCCATGCTGGTGTTAGCATTAAATTTCCCTATGCACGTTGCTGTAGGAACATCGGTGGCTTCAATAATATTTTCTAGCCTTGGTGGTATTATTGGCTATATCGTAAATGGGCTGGGAGTGCCCGATCTCCTTCCCTATTCCATAGGCTACATAAATTTACCCATATGGTTATGCCTGGCAGTTACCAGCATACCCCTGGCCCAGCTCGGAGCCCGGGCAGCTCATGCCCTGCCGGCGAAACCACTAAGGTATATCTTTATTGCTTTTATGGTCTACGCAGGCTTAAGTATGATTGGCGTTTTTAAGGGGATACAGGGTTTCTAGCTCTAACAAGCACCCCAAATCGGCGACGTGGCTGCACTTACTGGTCTACCCAAGTTGGAACACACTACATATAGGTCTTAGAACCTCGAACCGAATGGAGTAAAGGCAGCCGAGAAGCAGTACTCCCAGAATTATCAGTATTGCTGCACCTACTGGCCTAAAATACTTCGCGTATCGCTCTCCCAAGTTTGAAGTCAGAGCAAAAGCGGCTGTGCCGAATATAATGGCATCGTCAAGCATGAAAAAGACATCGTATAGCAAAATGTAGCCATAGTATTGGGATGTGGTGAGGCTAGCCAAAGATAGAACTCGAGTAAAAACCGCCGGTATTGCCGCTGAACAGGCAAATTCGATAAGATTTACCGAAAAGGCCAGAGCTATAATTCCCATTATTGTTCCCCAGGTTATGGGGGAAGACACAATCCTCTGTATTCTGGTCATCGTCTTTTTTCGGGACTCCTCGTCGGTAACTTCACATACAATGGCGCCTTTTGTCTCTATCACTTCCCTTATTTGCAATATCCCTCCGCCCAGGGCTACCAATCCAATCACAATTGTCACTGCCGTGATATGGCCAATGAACTGGCGGTAAGTCTCGAACCACACCGTCATGAACAGAAAATACAGGACTCCTGAAGCCAGAACAAAAGAGCCGACAATCAGCCATATTCTTTTTCTATCTTTCAAGATCGCTACCAGGGATATAAGGTAAACAAGTACCCACATAGCACAGGGGTTGAAGCCATCCACGAGACCCAAAATTATGGCCAGAGCTGGAAGCGAATAATCAGCAAGCACAATTTCCCCTATCCACGGTAACACAATCGTATCTCTGGGTTTTTCACCTGCCGACGGCGGGCAGTTCCCCTTCAGGCATTGTTGCAAGGCGTTCTCAATATCACTGCCCGTTGTTTCCTCGGATACCCAACCACCAGATACCCAACCACTAACAAGTACTTGATTTTCGTAGATTGTTATGATTGTTATAGGATACTCTGGCTCTTCTACCTCTAGCTCTTCAAGCATCTCATACAATAAGTCGTTCCCTGCAGGTGTAGCAGCGTCGTGTTCAACAATTTGAATATGGTATTGCTCGGCTAGCTTTTCATTAAATGGCTTCTGCTCTTGACAATTTGGACAGCCTTTAAGCGAAAAGAAATGAACCTCCAACCCTTCACCAGGACGTGCCGTTCCTTGACTCGTGAATCCGATGACTATGCCTAAGACTATCAGGGATATAATCAGGTATCTCTTGAAACGGTCCTGGAAGGTGTTTTTCAGAAAATTGGTCACCCTGTTGTATATTGACAAAAGCCAGCTCAAAATAGCCTCATGTGTTTAAAATTTTCTACTGAATGACCCATGCTGTGCAGGTCGCCACTTAGAAAACTATGCGCTTAGCTGGAATCGCTATTTATCTCCTAACACCTAAATGTACACGCTGAGCAAGACACCACGTTGAGAACTAAGCTCTTACTGACCATGTTACCAGCGATATTAGACACTGTTACTGTGACCGTTGTTCTTGCAAGGTACTCGTCCGGGGCAGTCCAGGTGATCATAGAGCCCTCCCCGGAAATCGTGCCATCCTCGCATGACCATTCGTAAGACAATTCGATGCTTGTGTCTGCAACAACGCACTCAATATAATACTCTTGCTTCTTCCCGACTTTATACGGAGAAGTGTTTGTCTTCAAGTAGCAATGGTCCGCGGTGATAAGCAAGTCTTCGATAACCGGTGGTTGCTCTGACGCTACGCTAATAGGCAGCGTTCTCATATCCAAGCCACCATAGCCATCGGTAACCACAACTGTGATGTTGCATACGCCAAAGTCTTGGGGAGCAATCCAATTGACAGCCGGCCCTGTGCCAGAAATATCGCCACCGTCGGTTGTCCACTCATAACTCAGCTCATCGCCATCAGGGTCTGAAGTAGTACACGTCACCTGGACACTACCCAAAGGAGTAGTCCATTCGGCATCGGCTATCAAGCTGTTAATTTGTGGCGCAGTATTGAATCTCACTACGATAGTTATTTGTTTCATATTTTCGCCACCACGGCCATCAGCCACGATGACTGTAACATTGTAGGAACCTACAGAGCTAGGAGCCTTCCAGGTAACCGTATCTCCTTCTCCAGTTATTGCACCTCCGTCAGCCGACCAGTTATAACTTAGCTCATCGCCATCTCTGTCTTTAGCATCACACACAATCTGGCAGCTTCCCTGCGGAATAATTCCCTCCGGCTCAGCTTCCAAGCTGGCGATAACCGGCTGATGATTGACTAGCATCGTGTCCAATACGACTGCAATTATCACCGCTGCCACCACAACTACCACAATTACTAGCCATCTTTTTTTACTCACTAGTTTCTTTCTCCCGAAGCCTTTTTCATTCAAGCCTGTATCTAAAACATCACATATATTATCACTTTTATAAGGTGATGGAAACTACTGTGTAAATTACTTTTAAGGCATCTTCTGTATGAAGTGCCCATGGCGTGCAGGTCACCACTCGGAAGGCCATACATTAGCTAGAGCTGCCATTTATCTCCTGATATCACCACCTCTGACATGATGGGCAAACTACTTGGAAATCTACGCTCTCCCTGACCCAATTCCCTACGCCATCAAACACTTTTACCGTGACTGTAACGTAACATTCCGTATCCGGGGCAGTCCAGGTAATTAGAGAGCCCTCCCCGGAAATCTCGCCGTCTGTACATGACCATTCGTAAACCAGTTCGCCAGGCGTCGTGTTTAAAGCAATGCACTCAATATTGCAATCGTATGTTTCCCCAATCTTGTACCAATTAATAAGTTCTTTCAAATATGGGTGCCCTACGGCAGTAACAATCAAGTCCTCAATAACTGGCGGAGGACCATTTGACGCGATAAGAGCTAACGATGCCGTGTCTTCGCCACCTTGGCCATCGGTAACCACGACTGTGATATCATACATACCAACTTCCTCAGGAGCAGTCCAGTTAACTACAGGCCCTGTGCCGTTTATACTACCTCCACTAGCTGACCATTCATAACTGAGCTCGCCGCCCTGAGAGCTTGAAGTATTACATGTCACCCTGATACTACCCAAAGGAGCAGTCCAGTCTGCCTCAGCCTTTAGGCTGATGATAAGTGACCCCATGCAAGATGAGGCAAACAGCAGCACTACTGACGCCGCAATTACCATAATTGTTAGACACCTTTTTTTNTTCATTAATCTCTCTTCTGAGGCCTACTTCGTTCAAGCCTTTATTCCGANCATCACATAATATATTCTATTTATAGCTCTCTTGTAAAGATGATGGAAACTACCGTTTGAATGACATTCCTGGCTCGGCTGACCTAATTAAGCCGGGTGAAAACTCTGGCTACGCCAATCAAGCAAAATGTTCTGAAGCTCCATCAACTTTCCAGCACTTGACGCCAGTTTGCAACATTTCTTCACGGGCTCCTTCCCCACCACATTTAGATATTTAATACTATTGTAAATGCTTAGGAAAGGTCTTTCTAGTCAAGAAGGAAAGTGCTCGAGCTGGCAAGTGTCCTCTAGAGATTGATACATGTGCCACCATTATTTAGTTGGTAACAAGATTTGCCCTGGCAACGGCATTTTCGCGCATCGTGGTGATTTGGATTGACCTTCTTGATGCATAACTCACTATATAACTGAAGCCACTTTTATTTCGTCTCCAACCGCCGCGCCCAGAAAGTCACAAGCGCTTCCGTCTCTTAGTGATACTTCAAGATAACCGCTGCTGCCCATGATAGCCATTACTCCATCCTTTTGCGCATAGTAGTTGCTGATACCTTTAATACAATACCCAGCCACCTCAATCACGACATCTTTTCCAGGTAAATCGTTGATTTTAATATTTGTAATCAAGGTGCCAAATCGGTCAACATGTAAGACCTGGCCCACCAAATTACCCTCTGGATCAAGGGACGGTTTTGGTATAGAGAGGATATGCAGAGAGTTGATTTTCTCCCCGAATTCATAAGGGGAAATGCCTAGAGAAAGGCCGGCAGCCACAGGAGCAAAAATATCCCTCCCATGGAAGGTAGAACTGACCGGCTGTCTCCAGAAGCGAGGGTCCGTAATAGCTGCAGCTTCAAGTCCTTTCTTAAATACTATCTCTTTGAGGTCCTGAGTCTGTTCGGTTAATGAGCTACTTTCAACAGTAAATAAATCATCAATTATATAGCTGAGGACGCCATTATCAGGGGCAACGAAGATAGCCGAAGGTGTCTTCAGTATTATTCCCTGACGCTCACTACCCACTCCGGGGTCAACAATAGCCATATGAATTGTTTGCTTAGGGAAGTAGCGGTAAGCAACACTAAGCATGAAGGCAGCCTGAAGGATATTCTGCGGCTTGATAGAATGGCTGATGTCTATAATATTAGCTTCAGGGTTAACGCTTAAGATAGCGCCTTTCACAGCAGCAACATAAGCATCATCATAGCCGAAGTCGGTAGTCAAGGTTATTATAGAACTCATCTATAGATACTTAGACTGGCTTAGACTGGATAACGACTATAGTAGCAAGAACGACAAGCAAGACGGCTAAGATTATGGTCAACTTGAAAAGGGTGCTTTCTATCCCTCGCCGGGTTCGATATACTGAGTCAGCTTGCCCAAAGATACCCCCTATACCTCCACCTCTTAACTGAAATAGTACAGTGGCAATTAAGGCTATTGATATTAGTATCTGAGCGATGGAAAAATAAGTAGGCAATTTATTTACCTCCTAGCTCCTGTATAATAATCTCTCTCACCATGCCTGGATTAGCCCTGCCCCTGGTCACTTTCATTACCTGCCCTATAATAAACGTCAAAGCTTGCTGTTTTCCAGCGGTATAATCCGCTACTGCCCCGGTATTATTGGCTATCACTTGTTTTACCACTTCCTTTATTTCACCGACATCGCTAATCTGGCTGAGTTGCTTTTCTGCTATAATCTCGCTGGCTGCCTGGCCAGTACGAAACATCTCCTCGAACACTGCCTTAGCCGCCGGTCCACTTATAGTACCATTATCTACCAAGTCCAGCATTTCTGCTAGATGTTTCGGACTTATTTTAACATTTTCAATCTCAGTGTTGGTAGCATTAAGCAGCCGGCTAAAATCGCCTGAAAGCCAGTTACTAACAGCCTTTGCTTTGCTGGAATCCATTATCTTGACACAGTTTCAAAATAATCTGCCATAGCCCTCGAGCTAGTTAGAACATTAGCATCGTACAAGGATAAGCTGTACTGTTTCATAAATCGGTCTCTGCGTGTTTCAGGTAATTCAGGGAGTCTGGCTCTGATTTCCTCTATCCAGGCTCGGTCTAAAACCAGAGGAGGCAAATCAGGTTCGGGAAAATATCGGTAATCATCAGCATACTCTTTTGTTCTCTGGGTCACCGTTTTGCCTGTTTCCTCTATCCAACCTCTGGTCTCCTGCACCAGTTTTTCCCCTTCCTCAAGCACATTTCTTTGTCGCCCCGATTCGTATTCCAAAGCTTGATAAACTGCTTTGAAACTGTTCATATTTTTAACTTCTACCTTGGGCAAGAGCTTTTTACTATTTGATGGACGTATGCTTATGTTGGCGTCACATCTAAAACTTCCCTCCTCCATGTTGCCGGTGGACACCCCCAGATAACGCAAGATATTGCGTAACTTGATTAGATAATCCCGAGCTTCCTCAGGCGAGCTTATTTCGGGCTCGCTAACAACCTCCATCAAGGGCACCCCAGAGCGATTGACATCTACCAGACTGTGATCCCCCCTATGCCACAATTTAGCGACATCCTCTTCGAGATGCACCCTGGTGATATTGATTCTCTTCTTGTTACCGTTGCTATCAATGGTCAGCCAACCTCCCTTTCCAATAGGGGCATCATACTGCGAAATCTGGTAACTTTTCATCAGGTCAGGGTAAAAGTAGTTCTTACGGTCGAATTTGGTATATTCAGGGATGGTGCAATTTAAAGCCAGAGCAGTCATCACCGTATATTCTATTGCTTTTTCATTGATGACAGGGAGAACGCCGGGCATGCCCAGGCAGATGGGACAGACGTGGGTATTGGGAGGAGCGCTGGCATAATCAGTGCTGCAACTACAGAACATCTTGCTCTTGGTTAATAGCTGAGTATGAACCTCCAGGCCGATGACGATTTCATAATCCATGTCTCTAAGCTAGTATAGCAGCTTTGCCAAGCCTGGGACAATGCATTGACCAAGTTGGCAAGTAAGAGTAAAATTTAGCAATTTTGACAAGTAAGGCAATAAAAAGGAGGTAAAGATGGACAAGACAGATGTATTGATTATAGGTGGCAGTGCTGGAGGTCCTGTTGCTGGCATAACAGCGAAGAGGCATTACAAGGACGCTAAGGTAACCGTCATCCGGAAAGAAAAAGAGGGGCAGGTGCTGGTTCCCTGTGGACTTCCATACATTTTCGGCACCTTAGGAGCGCCAGAGAAAAATATAATACCCGACGCATTGCTTACAGGGAATAATATTGGTTTTATCGTTGACGAAGCCACTTCTATAGACAGGGGGGCAAAAGCGGTCGCTACAGCGAGTGGAAAGTGCATAGGATATGAGAAGTTGGTGTTAGCTACCGGAGGGCTGCCAATCATAATTCCTATACCAGGCAAGGATCTGGAAAACGTTTTCTGTGCCATAAAGGATGTAGATTACATAAAAGGATTGCTTAAGACGTTGGATGAGGTAAAGGATGTAGTGGTTATCGGAGGTGGATTTATAGGCCTCGAGTTTGGTGATGAACTGAAGAAAAGAGGATTAAACGTCACTATTGTGGAAATGTTGCCTCACTGCCTCCAGCTTGTCTTTGATGAGGACTTTTGTTCTGTGGCAGAAAACAAGTTGAGAGAACGAGGGATAACCGTAAAGACGAAAGTCCAAGCAGAAGCAATTTTGGGAAAGAAGAGGGTTGAAGGAGTCAGGCTAAACACTGGCGAGGAACTAAAGGCGGACTTGGCATTTATGTGTATTGGAGTACGTCCTAATACCGAACTGGCTCAAAAGGCAGGCCTTCAGATAGGGGAGACCAAAGGGATCTGGGTTGACGACTATGGCAGGACGAGTGATAAAGATATTTTTGCTATTGGCGACTGCGCTGAGAAAAAGTCCTTCTTCACCAAAAAACCCTCCAACTTGAGGCTTGCTTCTATTGCTTGCAATGAGGGCAGAATTGTTGGCGCCAACCTGTTTGACTTGAAAAGGAGAAACGAGGGAGTGATTGGCAGTTTTGCCACCATTATAGGTGACTCAGGTATAGGCCTGGCTGGGCTTACTGAAACGGCAGCAAAAGCAGCAGGTTTCGATGTCGTGACAGGTGAAGTTAAGACCCCCGATAAACATCCTGGCTCTATACCGGGCGCTACAGAGTTCAGAGTGAAATTAGTGTTTGAGAAGACGACTCAGGAGATACTTGGTGGGCAGGTATGCGGCGGCATAACTGTGGGGGAGGTTGTTAATGTAATTTCAGCTTTGATACAAAACAAGATGACGATTAATGCAGTTGCTACTTTCCAATATGGCACTCATCCTTTCTTCACGCCCTCACCTATACCTTACCCTATTGTGAATGCTGCTGAAGTGGCGCTAACCAGATTCTGAAACCAAGCTGCTTTTGTGCTGTAAGTTTGACCGAGGTTCCTAATCCTTGTAGAATTCGAGTTGCGGGGATATAGCTCAATTGGGAGAGCGCTGCGTTCGCATCGCAGAGGTCGGGGGTTCGAATCCCCCTATCTCCACCATGAAACTCGGGAAAAGCGCGGGTTGTGGTAGTAACGTGCCCCTGTAGCTCAGATGGATAGAGCAGCGGTTTCCTAAACCGCGTGTCGGGCGTTCGAGTCGCCCCAGGGGTATTCTTGATATAATTACACTGATTCAGGGGTGTAGCTCAGTTTGGCTAGAGCAGCGGTCTCCAAAACCGCAGGTCGCGGGTTCGAGTCCTGCCACCCCTGCCAGGCCGAGGTGGTGGAATAGGCAGACACGCCATCTTGAGGGGGTGGTGGGCGAAAGCCCGTGGGAGTTCAAATCTCCCCCTCGGCACCAAGATTAAACCACCCACGAAAATCTTGCGTTTTCGTGGGACCCAATTTGATTTAAATTAAATCGCTTAGGGGTCCCCNAAAAGTCGTAAAACTTTTGGGTAATATCGGCTTGCGGGAACTACGAAAAGACGGTAAAATCTGTTTAGGGCGGAAGTAGTTCAGCGGTAGAATGCTTCCTTGCCAAGGAAGAGGTCGCGGGTTCGAATCCCGTCTTCCGCTCCATTAAATTTGGTAGCCGCGGCGGTGTAGCCAAGAGGTTAAGGCAGGGGTCTGCAAAACCCCGATGCGGCGGTTCGAATCCGCCCGCCGCCTTCTCTCTGTCAACAAGCAAGCCGAGGTGGCGGAATGGTAGACGCGGCGGACTTAAAATCCGCTTCCTGCAAGGGAGTGTGGGTTCGAGTCCCTCCCTCGGCAGTAAATCAACCCCACAGAAATTTAAAAATCGAAAGCCAAAAACTGCATCTCAATGACAAATAACAAAGCCCAAGTCAAGGAGGCAATAACAAATAATAAAGCCCAAATGCCAAACAAAGCTCAAATGATGAAGAGGATGCGGTTTTGGCATTTAAGCATTGGGGTTTCAATTGTCATTTGGATCTGATTCTATGGGATTGCCACGCACCCTTCGGGTGCTCGCAATGACAAAGAAAAAGGGACTCAGAAAAACAGGAGGAGCGAATAGCTCACAATAGTAGTACCTTCTCCTCATTGACTTCTATGGTATTGCGAATTATACTTTTTTAACTACGTAAATGGAGGCATGGTATGGCAAAAGTTGATAAGACGGTAGAAGCTACAGAAGACCCACAAGCCGTAAGCGGCACTGTGGGTACTGAGGTTAAGACAGCGCTAAAATTGATAGCTGAAATGCTGGCGGGGAGGATTACTAATGTTAAACCCCAGTATGATTTCACTACTGAGCTGGGCTTCGTCTATCCAGCCGTTGAGCAAACACTAAAAGTCAAAGGCCAGGATGCAGTAGCAATTATGGAATCCCTAGCTGCTAAAGGTGTGGTGAATAAGAGCTTCTTCGATAGGCTTATCCGTTGCCCCCGGTGCCATTCGGTTAATTTAAGACCAAGCGTTCACTGCCCTCAATGCAGCTCGGGAAATATTGCCCGGGGTCGAATCCTCGAGCACTTTGCCTGCAAATATATCGGCGTTGAAGACGAATTTGCAACCAAGGGTAAATACGTATGCCCCAGGTGTAAGATGGAATTACGGACTCTGGGCACCGACTACCGGAGCCAGGGAATACTGTACAAATGCCGTGATTGCAGCGAAGTATTCAATGTGCCGTTCCTGAAGTGGCGTTGCATGAAATGTTCCTCGCTTTCCAATGAGGATGAGGTCGGTGAGGTAGTTGTCTACACGTATAGCTTTGATGAAACGAAGAAAAACTGGTTGGAATTTGAACTTCAGCCTAAAGTACGGTTCGTTGAATTCTTGAGGCAGCACGGCTACACAGTAACGGAAAATGCCAGAATGCAGGGAAGGTCGGGGGCAGAACATTCCATGGATATACTGGCTACCAGGGATGACGGCGTGGTTACCCATACTCTCGCTATCGGGATTGAGATTGCCAGAGATAGGATAGGACTGGACAGGGTACTGGATTTTGATGTCAAAGCCTATGACAGCAGCATCCACGATAAAATACTGATTATCATCCCCGAGTTAGGCGAAGACGCCAGAAAATTTGCCAACTACCAGAGAATAAAGGTGCTTGAGCCCAAAGACATGGAGATAGTGCTGATGGGTAAACCTCAGCCAGCCCAGGAAATAGTGAAGGAGCCTTTTGAGTTTAAGTCCAAATCACATCTTATACAATACCTGGAGAAACAGGGCTACATAGTGAAGGAAATCACTGAAGTCAAAGGCCGGTCCGGCGCCATCCATAAGATAGACATACTGGCCACCAAAGATGAGAATATCATTACTCATCGTATTGCTATTGGCATAGAGACAGATGAAAAGCCGATGGGACTGGAGAGGGTATTTGACTTCGACGACAAGGCTTATGATTCGGGTATTATGGACAAGGTCTTTATTGCTGTTCCCGGACTCACCAAGGAAGCCATGCAGTTTGCCAAACGTCAGGGAATAAGGGTTTTTGCTGTTAGCCAACTGGAGCCGACAACGCAGGAAAATCCCGAATCCTAATCTCCAAATTCTAAACAATACCGAAGCCAGAAATACCAATGCTCAAAACGTGACATTGTCACGCTCCGCTCGCAATNACAGCCAACCCTTTTTGTCACTGCAAGGCACCTTTGTACCTGTCGTTGCGAGGCATGCNAATGCCGAAGCAATCTCTGCTGGGTTGGTGAGAAGGGGGATTGCCACGCTTCGTTCGCAATGACAGAAGGCAAGAATCGCTATGTAAACTCCTACCCCTCTTAAGATAAGAGGGGCAAGGGGAGTTATGGAAATTATGGAAGTAACCCCCTTTAATCCCCCTTACTCTAAGGGGGAAAGCTAAGAAGAGCGCTTACTCTGAGGGGGAGATCTGAGCGAGAGGCCTTACCTTAAGTGGGAGATTTAAGGGAAGAGGCGGTTTTGACATTTGGATTTCATTTTTCATTTGGGTTTTAGCATTTGGATTTATGTGAGTGGGCTTAGGAGAGCGGGGGTGGGCCAATACTATCTTCCTATTACTGATGGGTGATTGACGTCTAAAAAAATATAGCTATACTATATAACATATATAATAAATCACTGGAGCTGAATCCAGAAAAACTAAAAGGAGGTGATACAGGGTTATAGTTAGAATCTAAATATAAAATAGCTTATTAGAGCTAAATCCAGAAAAAATTTAAAGAAAGGAGGAAAAAAGAATGAAAATGGTACATCGTGGAGAAAAAGGTTTCACCCTGATCGAACTGTTGATCGTGGTTGCCATCCTGGGTATTATCGCAGCCGTGATTATCCCCAACATAGGCACCTTCATGACTATGGGAACGGTGGCTGCAGCTAACAGCGAGGCAGAGAATGTGAAAACGGCGTCGCTGGCTTATTATGCCGATGCGCAGGTGTGGCCAGACGATACCACTTCCACCTCTGGTAATTACTCCTTCACCGACTACTACGCTGGAACACTTAAGGCAAGCTATGGCTTTGACGACGACGGATTCCTCGATAGCGTTGGTGACCCAGGTGGGACCGGTGGTGGCTTGACATCTAGTGGGTACAATGGTATCCATTGGGAGAACCCGGCAGGTACGGGCCACGGACAGTGGGTAAGAGACTGATCGGGTGAT
>JGI2173J19968_10000596_pt1 | contig 13857 bp, 16 predicted proteins | sample DeeMarSWOR136_30_FD_19968 | JGI IMG/M metagenome (IMG submission 19968) | reverse complement strand
TACATTCCTCAGCCTTCTTCTTAACACCCGATCATTTGTTGCAACGGGACACCGCCACTCAGCTGCAACTCGCACAATAACATCATCATTGCTCTCCTCATCGCTCCTGTCAACTGGAACTATACGACATCTTTCAGTAAGTGCAAGCGCTAAAGCCGCCTGTTTGCGTATCTTTGGACTCCCACCTTCGGCTATTTTGACAAGTTCCTCATATGTTAGAGAGAGAATAAGAGGATCAAACCGTTGACCGAGAAGTTCTGCCAGCTCCTCAAATATATCTAGTTGAAATTGGGATGGAACGAAAAGGAAATTTGAGTCAAGGATTACTTTTGCGACCAAAGCCTTAACCAAACGGTTGTCTGTAGGTTCAACTGTCACCCGCTCACAATGCCGTAACCGATGAGACGCCACCTACCAGCCATTTTTCTGCTTAATGCAGCGCGGGAGCCCTCTTCGACACATACAGGCCTAGCTAGCTGCAAATTGATCATGTTCTTACTGACCGAGGAAACGCTTCCAGCAGTTATTGCTGTTCCAACGTCGAGAAGAAGACGTTCATCAGGATGAACCTCGTCAACTTCAGCAAGCTCCTTAGTCCCTATAGCTCGTTCAAAAAGATGAACCTCTAAGGTTAGTTGGGATTCTGTTGAAGGAAGCATCTCAGGCTTTCCAACTAGGTTACCTGTCAAACCATCTGCTCTGGTTAGAGAGGGGTCTAGCAGGGTTCCGACGCCAACAAGACCTCCGCTTCGAGCCTCTTCAACCGCCTTTCCGCCTGCATGAAGACTAACAATCTCTGTGAGCAAAGGCTCATAGTGGGGTCTTTCCTTCTTTTCCACTCGAAATCCCGGGCGAATCTCTATTTCGTCTCCTTGTTCGAATTTTCCTTGGAGAATAGTGCCTCCAATCACGCCACCCACCAAGTTCTTTGCAGAGGTCCCTGGCTTGTTTACGTCAAAGGATCGGACAATGTGCATTCTTGGGGGCTTTGCCATGTCTCGACTGGGGGTCGGGATGCATTCCTCTATGGCTTGAAGAATAGCGTCAATGTTCAAGGAGTGCTGGGCAGATATTGGAATGATGGGTGCCTTTTCGGCTACACTTCCTTTCACAAACTTAATTATCTCGCTGTGGCTCTCTAGGGCCCGCTTTTCTTCGACTATATCTACCTTGTTTTGTGCGATGATTAGGTTCTTCACTCCAGTAATTTCTATCGCGGCCAGATGTTCTCGAGTCTGTGGCTGCGGGCAAGTCTCATCTGCTGCAATGACCAATATGGCTCCGTCCATAACCGCTGCCCCGGAAAGCATTGTTGCCATTAGGGCTTCATGACCTGGCGCATCTACGAAGCTCACTGCCCGAATGAATTCGCCCGGTGACCCACAGTTGGGACAGGTTGGCTCTGTTGAGTATGATTGGGGTGGCTCGCACTTTGGACATTTGAAGATTGGGGCGTCTGCGTAGCCAAGTTTTATGGTTATGCCCCGTCTCAACTCTTCACTGTGTCTGGCTGCCCAAACCCCTGTCATGGCTTCTACCAGTGTGGTCTTCCCGTGGTCAACATGCCCGATAGTCCCGATATTGACTTCAGGTTGCTCAGGCAGCTTCTTCAGTTGGCTCACTTCCAGCCTTTTCAGGTTTCGTAGCGCTTTTTGGTTTTTTCGCTTTCTCTCGTTTCTTTGGTTTCTCAACAACTCTCATGTTTATTTGCACGATGTCTTCGGTGACGACGTTTCCTCTGATAGTCTTTCTATGCCTCTCTCCTTCTCTGGAAGGTCTGAAACCTACTCCTTCGCTTAATATGACGCTGACTCGGACTCCTCCGTGGATATTGGGTCTCATTGGAAACCCATCCTTATCTGATCCCCCAGTTATCTGGAGCTTGTGCCCAGTCATCCCTACTACAGAACCATCGATCACTTCACCTAGTCTTCTTCCCACCAAGGGAACTGCGCGCGGCCCCTCCGTTTCAACAGACTTGGATTTGCCCGTTTCCGCGTCGGAGATTATCACTTTGAATTTTGCCATTAGTGAATATTGCTCCTTTCTGCCATCAACATCGTAACGCTAACTCAATATGGGCGTTCATTTATTAAGCATTCTATCTTCACAAACAGCTTACCAGATCATATCTAGGAGAATCCTAAATTCCGTCTTCGACCTGGCTCGCTTAACTGCACAAGTTGAACGGTTCGGGACTCCCTTTTCCGTTTCGTTACGTACACAATCCCAACGATAATGACTGCAACTGTCAGACCCACCACTGCAATGAGAATTAAAGGAAACAGCAACTCCACAAGTTCGTTCCAAGGACCTGTAGGGTCAACTTCAACTATTTCGTCCTGCTCATAAATGTAAAAGTCGTTTTCCAGCAGAAACTCTTTGTACCTCCTAGAAGAAGCCACATAGTCGGTTTCACTAACGTTCATATACTGAATCACAGTTTGCACAGTCACTGCTGCTCCTCTAATTGCGTTGAGAGGGTTAGAAAGCCCTCCCCTCACGTAGGTTAGGTCGACTGGCAGCCACCCCCACGGCGGAATGTATACCATTGCCCAACCATGCCAGCCGATTCGCTTTGAGACTACAGTCACATGATTCTCCCAATACTCCTCTCTCAAGTAAGCCGTTTCGGACAAGTATATGCAACCAACTTGGAGGTAGGCAGGAATTCCAGAGATACGGCACAACGTTATCAGCAAGATCGCTTTGTCGTCGCAGTCTCCTTCCTTGAATTCGAGTGTTTCATTTGGATATAGAGGCACCTCATGGGTCTTGTATTTGACATTGCTGTCTATCCAAGCAACGTAATTCTTAACGAGAGTAAGTATTCTGGTTTCCCCTCCAGCAATGTTGTTGGCCAGTTCTTGGAGTTCTGGATCGTTGATTAGCCAATTCTTCTCCGCCTTACAGTATTCTTCTCTCAAATTCTCAGGAATTTCGTCTAGAGTTTCTGAAGTTTCTTCATCCACCTCTGGTAGTGAACGAGGCTTTGAAATCACGTTATACGTAACCGTGTAACTTACATTTTGTTCTGGTTCTAGTTCTGGTTCTGGGAACTGCAGGACTGCTAGAGGGTTTCCATCTTCATCAGTCTCCCGCGATTCTATGCGATAGGAGTGATTTACGAGTTGAACCGTCTGCCAAGTGTTATTCATAAATAGACTGATTGCTTTGTCTTCTTTCGTGAAAGTCCAATTACTTGTTCCGTTGTTAGAGAAAGTGACACTCATGTCGATTGTGTAGCCTAGGTCTTGGGTCTGGGCCTTTACTGCAATTAAGCAGTTGTATGTGAGAGTTGAAAACAGCATGAAAACAAAGAATGTAGCGGCTATTTCTCTTTTCATGATTCCCGTTTCTCTCGCAAGAGTGCTGAAACCTGTTTTCTTGTTTTCAAATCATTCCGGTGGCAGATAAGGATATCGAAGAGAGAGAATATTCTAGTTTCTGATATATACCGAGCTAGGAAGCAAGTCATATATTAAGATATGAGATAATTTTAGCTAGGAGGAACGGGTATGTTTGTACTACTTGGCGTTCTGAGCCTCATTCTCTTGCTTCCATCTGTTGTAGTAATTCTTCTGTGCCGCATTGAAGACTCACAGGAAATTCAGAAGAAAGAAATGCAGAAGCTGATCAGCGAAGCCTTGGGAAACTGATCAGAGAGCCGCGTATCTTCAGCTGCACACAGTACGTCTCTGGCTTCCTACATTCTGCGAGAGGAAACAATTCGAGCGCTGTCATTCCACGTGCACTCTAAGGAGGTCTATGTCTTCTGCCATCTCTCTGGTGCATTCCAAGAATTCTCTGACTGCCCGTTCTACATCCCTTGACTGCGTTATGTACCTTCCGACGATGATGATGTCTGCTCCACTCGCCAAGGCTTCAGGCGCTGTTTCTGGAGTTAACCCACCAGCGACCGCTACTAGAAATTTTTTGTCTTTGAAGGTTTCCTTTATTTCTTTGATAAGGTACCAACGGGGTTTCCCAGTTTTTTCCACATCGATTGCACGATGTAGTATCATTATGTCAGGAAATTCTTTCAGAGATTGAAATTTTCTGATGGGGTCTTCGACATTCATTGTGTCAACTGAGGCATATATTCCGAGTCTTTTTGCCTCGTAGATGAATTTGTTGAGTGTTTCTGCGGCGGCAAGCCCCGAAGCCACTACTGCATCCGCCGTCTCTTCGAATGCCAAGTCGACCTCTACCTTTCCAACATCTAGAGTTTTTAGATCGGCAACTATGAACACATCTCTGGCTAATTCCCTTAACTCGCGAATTACCTTTACGCCGTATTTCTTCAGCAGAGGTGTGCCAACTTCTAGGATAATTCGGTCGCTTTGGGGCATTTCGCTTATGATTTTCTTTGTTCTTTCAAGGTTAGGAATGTCGAGTGCGATCTGCACGTAAGGTGGTCTCCACAGTCTCGGTACCCTGAATCCCATTATTGGATGTCTCGCTCTGTCCTTGTCGTAGATGATTTTTTCCAGAGGCGGGTATTTGGCTAGAGCCCGCTTCAGGGCCAGTTTTGTTGCGCCATAATTGTACTGATAGATTCTCCTGTAGTCGCTTGCCTCTGGATGCACGAAGACGCTAGCTATGATTAACCAGTCGTCGATCTTATCTTCGGGTATGACGCCGTCTTCCACCGAATCAGCGACTGCCTTAGCAATGGCAGCCTGAGCAGGGCCAAATATCTTGCCCGCCTCGTCAAGATTTTTCACAGTGACCTTGGGAACCAGAAGGGTATGTGGCTTTGGAGGAAGATTCGGCCTAATAACTGCAAGAAGCGGTGTATGCCCCACTGATAGGTGCGACAAGCCGTTGGCGAAGGCTTCTCCTACGGGTCCGTCTTTATCACCTATGATCAAGTCAACATGGGCAACCTCGTTTCCTTCACCCATCAACGCTTCACCTATAAGATAAGCACCTTCGTTCAGTCTTCTCGTAGCCTTCTCCACTCCCAGTTTCCTCTTCTCAGCCTCGTCGAAATTGATATCAAACTCTTTCATCCATCTATAAAGAGTGTCTCGATGTACGCCCAGCATCTCAGCTGTACCAGTAATTGTCGGCTTTGTTGATCGACTCTTCCTAGCCTTCTTCATCTCGGTCTCTCGCTGCTTCGCTTCAGCAAGCAATCTGACGAATTCCTCTTCACTTCCAGGCTTTTTGCCATCAAAATCCGACACTGCGCCAACCTCTAGAATCAACTATGCTGAGGAAGTATTAAAATGTGTCGGAATTCATAGCCACGCTTTCCCGCTATACGACACAAAAAAAATGTGAATACGACAACTGGCAGTCAGCCGTTGCTTCTATCCGACAATTCAACACAGGATTATACTGGATGTTTCTTGAGGGTTTCGTTGACGACGCTCTCAAACGTTTGAGCGGAATCTGTCGTAAATCCAACTAGGACAATCTCGCTCAGAGAAGTGCCTAGGTCGATGTGCTTCTTCACTTCTTCCAACATAGCTACGGCGGCTTCGTTGAATTTGACGCCTCCGACACCAGTGCCCATTCCGGGAAAAGCTATGCTCCTCACCCCAAGTTTTTCAGCGCACTCAAGTGCGCCCTTCGTAGCTGACCTTATGTTTCTAACGCCGATTCGCATAGCTGGTCTGTCCATAGTTGGTGCATGGATGACGTAATCTGCATCTAGCCTCCCAGCTTTTGTAGCTAGGGCTCCTCCAATCTTAACCGGAGCTCCCTTGACTGCCTCCTCTTCGATTTCCCTTCCTCCAGCCCTCTTGATGGCGCCAGCGACTCCACCGCCCATAACCATGAAGCTGTTCGCGGGATTCACGATAGCTTCGACTTTTTGCTTCGTGATATCGCCAGTTACCACGACTATTCTCACATTGCCGTAGACATGTTCAAATCTGCTCATGCAAGCGCACCGCAAATTTTGTTATGTGTAAGCGCGAATAAGGCTTGCCGACAATACTTCTTTCCTCTACTACAAAGGCGTACTGTAGTCTGGGTTTGCGCGATAGTGTTTTAGGAAGGTTAAAGAGAGTTAATAGGCATCAGGTTTATTCTTGCGATTAAGGAGCCGTAGACTTTGCTCAATGTGCAGGAACTGAGAAAGGATTTCCCCATTTTGAAGACCGGCCTGACATACTTGGATAACACGGCAAGTAGTCTCACTCCGGAGCCAGTGCTGCAGAAGATGTTGGAGTTCTATCGTCAATACCGAGCTAACGTCGAGAGAGGTATTCACCGTCTCTCCCAGAAGGCAAGCGAAGAATACGAGCTTGCGCATGCCAAGGTGGCAGACTTCATAAGCGCGAGGTCTGATTCTGAAGTTGTCATGGTCCGAAACACGACAGAGGGAATAAACCTCATTGCTAATGGATTAGACTGGGAGAAGGGTGACAAGATCGTTACTTCGGTCATTGAACACCACTCAAACTACATCGTTTGGCTAAGAGTTCAGAAGAGACACGATGTGGACTTGGAAATAGTCAAACCCCGAGAACCAGTCGCGCAGGGCCTCTTAGATCCAACGGACTTTAGGAAATCAATTGACGACAGAACAAAGCTTGTCGCGGTAACCCACGTCTCCAACGTCTTAGGTGTGATTACTCCAATTAGAGAGATTGCTGATATTGCTCACGAACACGGAGCCTATGTCCTAGTTGACGGCGCCCAATCCGTTCCCCACATAAAGGTAGATGTCCAGAGGCTTGAGTGTGACTTCCTCGCATTCAGCGGCCACAAGATGTGCGCTCCGACAGGTTCTGGCGCTTTATATATTCGGGAAGAGCTCGCAGAAAGAGTTGAACCGATGTGCATTGGTGGAGGAAACATAGCCGACGTCGGCTTGGATTATTACAAACTCGACAAGAGCCCTAGACGTTTCGAAGCTGGAACCCCAGCCATCGCTGAAACGATCGGTTTGGGAGCAGCTATTGACTACTTACAGAAAATCGGAATGAAAAACATCGAAGATTATGAAAGGGTGCTAACGAAAAGAATGTACGAAGGCTTAAATGACATCCCAACAGTTGAGGTTTATGGTCCTAAACCGGAACATAAAGTTGCGATTACAGCGTTTAACGTCGGCGACTTGAACCCCCACGACGTAGCTTTGGCATTAGATGTCTCAGCCGGCGTCATGGTGCGTTCAGGACACCACTGTGCCCTTCCCCTTACAAAGACCATTATCCGTAAGCCTGGAACGGTCCGAGCCTCAGCCTACTTTTACAACACGGAAGCAGAAATAGACAAATTAACTTCCGCTGTCAGAGAACTGGCTCAGACTTTGACAAAGTAGCTCTATTGGATATTATACCTAGGGGCCAGCAACTCCTCCAGAATTTTCTCTGCAGTTCCTCTCGCCTCTACACCTTTAAGAATCAGCTTTCCAGTTATGAAGACGCTAATCTCTTTGCCTTTGTATCGGACCTTGGTTAGGACGCCTGAAAGGGCACGTTCGACTTTGGATTTCGCAAGTATCCTCTTGATGGCTTCGTCTCTCTTTGCATATTTCAGAATGACGATGAAATCATGTCCTTCTCCACAGGCCTCTTCGAGTCTACTTACGTATTCCCGCAGCAGTTTGCTTTGACTTGCCATCTTTTACTCTTTCTTTCCTCTAGCCTTTTCTGAGAAGGTTCTAACCCTCTTTGATAGGGCCTTAACCAACTCCTCCTCTTCCAAGGCATGTTTCTCTTCTAACGATAACTCATCAGGAAGCCAGCTTGGTTTTTCATCCTTCTTCTTGTAGAATTCCCTAATTGCTCTTCTTACGGCACCGACCGATAGAATTCCGCAGTGAAACTTCACGGAGGGTAGANCTCCGACTGCGTCTGCGACCTGCTTCCACCCGATCTTCCAAGCATCTTCAAGTTTNTTGCCCTTTACCATCTCCGTCGAGATGCTTGCTGTAGCAATGTTTGCGGCGCAACCNTAGCTTTCGAAGGTTGCTTTCTCTATTACCTCATCGTTGTTTATTTTCAGGTAAATGGCTATCATGTCTCCGCATGCTGGGCTTCCAGCGACTGCTGAGACAGTTGCGTCTTCCATTCTGCCGAGGTTCTTTGGATTTCTAAAGAGGTCGAGTAATCTCTTACCGTAGGGTAATGGGACTCGTGACATCTGGTCTCTCACCTTTCAGTCGGGCTTATCCCTCTAAGTCTTTCAACCGCTTGGGGAACGACCTTCAGAACATATTCGATATCTTCGTTGGTGTGGTATCTCGTCACCTTCATTAGTACGCTTCCATGGGCTTCTTCAAACCTTCTTCCAATGGCTGTTAGAACATGGCTTGGTTGCAGGAGTAGGCGCGTGCATGCGCTACCACTTGACACATAGACACCTTTTAAGCTTAATTCGATTGTTAGAGCCTCTCCCTCGCAGCGCAGGAAACTTATGTTCACGTTGTCAGGGGCTCGCTTGGTGCCCCTCGGGCCATTCAGAATGGTTCCAGTTATTCTTCCGAGAATTTCATTCATCAACCTGTCTCTAAGCCTCCTCATGTGGGCCGCGTTTGTGTCAAAGTCCTTGAATGCAAGCTCGGAAGCTTTCAAGAATCCTATGATCAAAGGCGTATTCTCCACTCCAGGCCATAGCTTCTGTGTTCCAATCTGTCCTTCCAAGAGTCTCTGAACATCGACGCCATCTCTCACGTAGAGCGCTCCGATCCCTCGTGGGCCAAGGATTTTGTTGCTGCTGAGGGTCATTAAATCAACTCCGAGCTTGTCAACATCTATCGGGATTTTTCCGTAGGCATCTGATGCGTCGGTATGGAACAGAACCTCGGGATGCCTCTTCTTGACGATTTCCACAGCTTCTTTGATGGGCTCAATTGTTCCGATCTCATGATTGACGAGGGCGAAACTGACAAGAACAGTCTTCTCGTCAACAACACTGGAAAGTTTCTCCAACTCTATGAAGCCTTCTCCATTGACTGGAACTTTGCTTACCTGGAAGCCGAGTCTCTTGAGGATGTTCGATGAGAAATCTACGCTCAAGGGTTCTATTTCTGAGATGACTATCCTCTTGCCCTTCCCCTTATTCGCTTGTGCCGTGCCAATCAAAGCTAGGTTGTTGGCCTCTGTTTCGCTTGGAGCGAAGTTTATCTCTTCAGCTGAAGACGCTCCGATGTAGTTTGCGATCCGTTGAGAAGCTTTTTGAATAGTCTCGTAGGCCATCCATCCAAGTTTGTGGGTCACTGTTGGATTGCCATAGGCATTCTCAGAGAAATACGGGAGCATTGCCTCAACTATTTCGTTAGGTACTGGGCTTGAGTTTTCCAGGTCTAGATAGACTTCTTTCTCTAATCCGTCGTGAGCTTTAATCAAGTCTTCGACACTTTTGGTCACGTCAGGGCACTCCTATATAGTATAGTAGGTGTCTTTGCCAACTGTATAACGCTATTATAACTGATTTGTATATTTCTATTGTCAACACAAATCTTTGAAGAAAGGAGAAACTCTAGCGGTTAGATCATATGCCAAAACATGAGCTGATGGAAGCAGTAGCGTCAGAGGTCAGAACCTGTCGCAAGTGTGCTTTGTGGAAGGAAAGAACGCATGCTGTTTCAGGAGAGGGAACCATTAGCGCGCACGTCATGTTTATCGGCGAGGCACCCGGTCACCGGGAAGACCTGAAGGGAAAACCCTTCGTGGGTGCTGCTGGTAAACTTCTTGACGAGATGCTCTCAAACATTGAGCTTCTTAGAGCAGATGTTTACATCACAAATATCGTGAAGTGTAGACCACCGAACAATCGTGACCCCTTGCCACTTGAAATTAGTACCTGCGCTCCATTCTTGGATCAGCAGATCAAGATAATCAAGCCGAAGTTCATCGTTACTCTTGGAAGGCATGCAACTTCCCACATATTTGGTAAAGCTGGTCTAAGATTTAGTGGAATCACCAAGGCTCACGGAACAGCCTGTAATGCAAGCCTTCTTGGTTTTCAAGTGCTTCTAGTTCCGATGTTCCATCCGGCAGCCGCATTATACAACGCGAAATATAGGGGATTTCTGGAAAGAGATTTCTATGAACTCGGCGAACTACTGAATAACAAGTGAACGCGCAATCGGGCGCATGATGTGGCATCTGCTAAGTTTGGTGCGATTTTTTTCCTTGGTACCTTTTGCTGCTCTCAGTTTCTCGATTCATTGGAGCGTCCAGTGGCCTTCTTTTCGCGCCCGCAAAATATGTGGGGGAGAAGTAGCCGCTGTTACCGCGATGATTCCCCCCCACCGAGAGACGCGGCAGCTAGGTGAACCTTAGAGTCAAGCTTTGAACCCGTTCTCTCGCTCTTTGTGGCACCAGTTCAAAGTAGGAGGGATAGAAGACTCTGTTCACGCGAGTCTGACCACCAAGTTCACCCACTGCCCGCGTTCTGCTCTCAACTCCGATGGCGGAAATCAATTCTTCAGCTATTCTAATCAATGCGTCGGTCTGTCTGTTTGTTAATTCTTCGCCTCTCTCTTCCTCAAGCTCATTGATGAAGGCTTGAAGGCTTTTGATTGCCCTTTTGCCACTCAATCTTGTTAGCTTGGGTAGCTCAATGGGCTGCATCGCATCGCTCTCCTTACCTCCTACTATAGTCACGCGATTTCATGGCTTTTCCGATTGTTTTGTTGACATTACTGATGGACGTGTATACTGCAAGGTTGAAAGAAGAATGACAAAATGTATCAATTGCCTAGCATCCTTTAACACTTTATGTTAAATTGGGCTGTAGGTGTGTCGAGCAGAACATTTCTCGTACGAAGAAATCTTGTTGTTCGATACATTAGCCCCATTTTCACGCAGGTGTTGTGATTACGGTGAAAAGTTTTTTCTGATATATCTTCATGGAAGTTAGATATCCGTACCATCCTACCCCAATGATTAATTCCTTTGTCAAATTCTTGTCACAGAATTGTGTACTGGCCTGCCCATCTTCCTTCGAAGCAATACGCGATACAGTCGTCTAAGCAACTTTGCCAGATGTTCAACGGTTGGAGCCTCGGAGTGGGCTAGAAGGATGCCATCATACTCAGCTAGCTTGATGGACAACTCTTGAGGAAAGGACCCTTGGAAAACAACCATCCGAGGCTTCAGCATGCTGACGCGCACTGAGACCATGGGAAATGCTTCATCTTCTACGTTCGTGAAGATGAGGGCTCTCTCAGTTGTCGCTCCAAAGATTCGCAGGAATTCCCATCCGGCTAGGGTCTCCATAGCCTTGACGCTGTCAACAAGGGTGTAGCCACAAATCTCTGCTCCTAGTCTTTCAGAACACGCCACAACTTCTGCCGAAATCGCCTTGCAAAAGTGTTCTGCTATCACTGGGAGAGGGAGCTCACGGATATCCAGAATGGCAGCGCTAGGAGACGTCAAGAGGTGGGCAAACTCCTTGGCGAAGCGATTTCCTCTATCTTTGTCAATCGCAAGCAAAGCCCAAACAAATCTCCGGACGAAACGTGTCCCTGGACTCTTTCTTCGCCCGCTCTCATAATCGCTGATCACCGAAGGGGAGAGCTTCATCCTCTCCGAAAGCCTTGTTTGGGAAATGACAAACAGCTGACGCCACTTTCTCATCGTAACGCCGGGTTTGCTTGAAAGAATTATCTCTCCCGCTATTCTCTGGGCTAATACTTGTCGTGCACTAGGAGATATCGACAAAGAGTCCCCTCAATTAGAGCTAAATCAGATCTTGTCATTAAAGCTTTGTCCGGAGCCCGGTTTCAGTTTTGCAGACTATCGAGAATGACTTTGAGATGGAAGAAAAAGGATATTATGTTCTCGCCTCTACTAGACTGCGGAGATATAAGGCTTGCCGTTTCGGCTCGAAATTGAACGTTCCTCAAAGGAGACTGGTTCAAATATAGTGTTGGCCCTTGACCCACCCTTAGACGAACCCAATCGCATGCTGTCTCGAAGCAATGCAATATTGAAGGCAGTGACCCCATATGTCTGTGCGGTGAAGATAAATCGTCAACTAGTTCTTCCTGTGGGCTTGTTTAATGGAGTGCAAAAGATAGTAGGCCTGATCCATGACTTGGGATTGCCTGCTATCATGGATTGCAAGATCAATGACGTTGGATATACAAACCGAGCGATAGCCGAGTTTTACTATAGAGCCGGATTTGACGCTGTCATCGCCAATCCCTTTGTCGGTTGGGAAGAAGGACTTCAACCAGTCTTTGAAGTGGCTAAGAAAATGAGTCGGGGAGTTATTCTTCTGGTCTACATGAGCCATAAAGGTGCCGAAGAAGGATACGGCCAAGAAGTGTGCAACTCAAGGACCGGGAAGCCGATGTCACAATACATTGTTTTTGCAAAAAAGGCCTTATCTTGGCAAGCGGATGGCGTAGTTGTCGGCGCAACTTTTCCAGAGAAAATAAGAGAGGTACATGCAGTTTTGCAGGACCGTGTTCCTATCTATTCGCCTGGTGTTGGAGCGCAAGGCGGGCCTATCTATTCGCCTGGTGTTGGAGCGCAAGGCGGGCAGATTGAGTCAGCTCTCATGGCCGGAGTACGCTATCTCATCGTGGGAAGAACTATAACGCTTGCAGAAGACCCAGCTGAGACTGCGAGACTCATCCGAGATTCTGCCAAGCGTTTTCTAGAAGAATAACACGTTAAGCTTCGGTTGTCGGGCCGTCTGCCATTCTTATGTTTCTTAATAACGGACTTCAGAGAGGCCACCAAAGATTGGGCGACTTAAAATCATCGGAACTGCTATTCTTCCCGTCTAGCCCACAACTCTCTCTTCAGCATGTCCCTTACTGCAGCTCTTATAGCGGCACTCCGGCTGGGATACATGCCGGACCTTACCAGTTCATCAAGCCCTTCTAGATAAGCTTCAGGAAGTAAAACCGTTACAAGCTTCAACAGCTTTCACCTCAAGTCTTGCAGTTGTGTCTATATTTGTAAGAGCATATGGGATATATTACTTTTGAACAGAAACGTCGGTAGGATATTTTCTACGAGAAACATTCAAAGGTTCGCATGGCAGACGATGTGCGCGCGCCTATTTGGCCGATGAAGTAATTGGGATCTTAATCGTGTCGTCGGCAACGAAGATCTCCTGTGTTCCGTCTGTCTGTATGAGACGCAGTACAAAGTGGTACTCTAAGGGTATATAATCAAGGTTGTAGAAGTTGAGGTTCGTTCTTGACCAAGAAGTGACTCGTTCGCTTCGTGCAACCCAAGTGGAATTGTTTATCCAAAGGGGAATCATGTCTACGCCCCAGTCCAGCGGAGTACTATCGATTGGATGATAGGTTCCAGGTACATCTGCAACCTGGCCGCCGTCAATTAACCCTTCTATGACGCGTAGCATTGACACAGCGGTCGTGTTTATGAATGTTGGCCTGACTAGAGCTGTCACGTTGTAGGCTGGATTACCCGCACTTGCACCGTACCATACTTGCCACGTACCATCAAGTTCGGTTTCACAATAGATGATGACATCTAAGCTGACCAATGCCCTTGAGGCAGTGAAGTTTCTGGTGTAGAAGTTCTCTTTGAGCGGTGCAGCTAAAAGATATGATAAGCGGTGTAAGCCAAGGATCAGTAAGATTGTTGATGCTGTTGCAACAATTATTATCGCCAAATGAAGCTTTTTCATTGCTCTTTCTTCAATTATTTAGGTAGTAGGACTCGGATTTAAACAGTGTGATGCGAGTTTCAAGAAGGATATACCCTCATTCGTCCGTGATATCATGAAATTTCCATGTGCGCAAGGGGAATAATAGTCTCCTGCAACCAAGCTTCGCGTACGCTATTGGCTAAGGCTCGAAGTCCATGTTTCTTCTATCTGTTTTCAGCATATTGCCCCAGATGAAACAACGATTATAGTCCTTGCATGGCTTGTGCATTATTAGATTCTACGTTGACAAGC
>JGI2173J19968_10000592_pt1 | contig 13883 bp, 8 predicted proteins | sample DeeMarSWOR136_30_FD_19968 | JGI IMG/M metagenome (IMG submission 19968) | reverse complement strand
ACTGCATATACAACTAAAGGCCAGTTATATTATTACGATTTTGATGCGGGAGAATGCGTTTTGATAGATGATTTTGAGAATGGAGCTGAAATAACTGGTTCAATTTTTAATGAATGTTATTGGGGTCCTGAGCATGATGTAGGTTTAAAAAGTATTGATTATCCAGAAAGTGGATATGCTATTCCAGAAGTTCCAATGCAAGTAACAGTAAAAAATCACGGGAATAGCACGGAAACTACAGATGTGCATATGCAAGTAACAAAATATGAAGCTGGACCATTGATATATGAAGAGGACTTTGACGATTGTGTAATGCCAGATGGCTGGGAGACTGATTACTGGACAATAGAAAACTCAAATAAATCAGGTGGAGAACCATGCGAGGCACGATGTTACAAGTACGATCAGTATCATGGTGGTCAGTATTATGATAACTATATAATGAGTGGACCGATTAATTGTACAGGTCTTGAGAAAGTAAATATAAAGTTCAGATGGGCAGGGGATTATAAATATCCACAATATGCTTCAGCATATGTTTATTTTAGAAGAAATTCTACAAGCCCATGGAAGGATGTAACACCTTGGGACAATCCAGTATCTTCAAACCAAGACGCTAAATTATGGGAGACCAGCTGTTACAGTTTAGATAACCCGATGGGCGAAGATTTCCAGATAAAATGGGTGTATATCGGCTATTACAACTACTTTAACTATCTTTGGCTTGATGACATAGAAATAATTGCATACAACAAATTTGAGGAATATGATGAAACAGTTGAAGATATAGAGATCAAATATGGAGAGACAGTAACTGTTGAATTCCCAAAATGGACACCAAACGACTGGCAAGACCCAATTTATGAAAACACATATCAAGAATACAAAGTAAAAGCATGTACACTTCTAAAGGATCACAAGCCAAGTAATGATTGTAAAAATAAGATTATAAATTTATATTTTCCTTGGTTCCATGATATTGAAGTTAAAAGTATTGATTCCCCTTGCGAGGATGGACATGGTAAAACATATCCAGTGCAAGCAACAATAAAAAATGTTGGACAATATGCTGAAAATAGCATTTCTACTGATATGAAAATTTCTGAACCAATAATTTTAGGTAATATATTAATTGAAAATTTTTCAAGTGGACAATGCCCACCATCAGGTTGGACAGATGAACACAAAACAATAGAAGATTATTATGGTTGGAGAATATCAAATACTACAAATTCAGGGGGAACAATACCTGAGGCATACGTCCCATACACCTATTGTCGGGCAGACTATCATTTCTACTCCTATCCACTTGACACATCAGATTATCCAATCTGTAGATTAGAGTTCAAATCATATATCAACCATTATACTGGACATGGATTATATGCTCTTGAGGCAGGATATAGTTTCGATGCAGAAAACTGGTATACTGCTTGGCATGAAGAACCAGGCTCAAATGGAGGTTATGAGGTTGATGTTCCTATTGAAGGAGGATCTGAAACCACATACATAGGATTCTGGGTAAAAGGAAATCCATACTACTTCAACTACTGGTATCTAGATGATATCGTAGTAAAAGCAATAGGTACATCAGATGAAGAATATTCAGATTCTGCATATCAACAATCAGATATTGAACCTGGTGAAGAGATAACCTTTACATTTGAGGACTGGACACCAGCATTTCTTGCAGAAAAAACAACTGGTTCAAAGGACTACATTATTGGTTGTACCATTGAATGTGAATCTGACAATAACCCAGATAACGATATTAAGACTGAGGAGTTCACACTTGATTATTGGCATGATGCCGGAATTGATAGGATAACCTCACCTGTCGGAGAAGGTAATCCAAGAGCTGGCGAGTCAGAAATATGGGACAATGGTTTACCAGATGGAAGAAACGGCCTACCTGGTTCAATGTACCAAGGATATTCAAACATACTTATCGATGATTTCGAAGCTGAATCTGACTGGACTATCCAAGGTGGAAAACTTCATTACGTCTGGGACAGTGGATACAGCTCAAATTTGGAAAAGATAAACTTCTACATCTTTGAAGACCTGGGAGGTTGTGATCCTTCTGAGAAAGAATACCCAGAGGAAGGCTATTACGTAGAGGCAAACACATTTGATGAATATACCACTGGTGATTACTATTTCGGTCGTCCTGAATGTGTCGCAGATTTCCTATTAGATGAAGAATTTGAAATTTCTGCAGGTAAGTATTATGTAGGTATCCAACTAGATGGAATTAATGAGAATATTGTATATATATTGACAGCTGAATCAAAGGGATGCGAAATCATGGCAGACCTACCATACTGGGGCTACCCAAGATGGTCATCAAGTAGTTATCTATGGGGCGCTGAATATGACCTTTCATTTAACTTGGAGGGTACAACAGGTGGAGCACCAGCTGTAAAAGCTTGGATACAACCAGGAACACAAGACATTGCATCCGTTGTCAAAAACTATGGAACATTTACCAAAGAAGATCTAACTTGTTACGCTCAAATCTGGGAGTACATAACTGACCCAGAAAATGGAACTGAAGTATGGACAGACGAAATCGGTAACATAGATCTTATGGAGCCACTAGGTGGTGAAGAGAATCTACAGTTTGCTGATTTCACATTTGCAGAAGAAGGAAGATACGGTCTGTTCATGCAGTTACCAGTAGAACCTGATGATGAACAAAAGAATAACCAGATGAGATGGGGAGTTTGGGTTGACGATACCAGACCAAATAGTGATTATCCACCAATACTTGATCCAGAAAAACCAGACGGTGAAAATGGATGGTACGTAAGCGATGTTATAGTGACTTTAAATGCTAATGACCCATGGTCCAATGGAGTATCATCTGGAGTAAAGGAAATAAGATACACCATAAATGGTGGAGCAGAACAGGTTATTCCTGGAAAAACTGGAAGTTTCGTAATTACCCAAGATGGTGACGACATAGAAGTTGAATACTGGGCTATCGACTGGGTTGGTAACGAAGAATCTCCACATAACACATTTACAATTGACATGGACCAAACAGTACCAGAAATATCACTTAATTATGATGTAACTGGAGGAAGTAATTTTACGGGCTGGGAATTCACCTTTAGAGCAGAAGTAGCTGATATAATGAGTGGAATAAATCGTGTTGAGTTCTATTTAAATGGTCTGCTGCAGAAAACAGTATATGGCAGTGAATCAGAATATTTATGGGTTGTTAAACTCCCAAAAGGAATCTACTGCATTATAAAAGCAATTGCATATGATAATGCAGGAAACTATAACTCTGATGAAATCGAGAATCCTAAAATATCTGGTAAAAGTGTTCCAAAAACTAATTACTTCAAGTACTTATTTAATATTATATTTAAAGATTTTTTAGAACGGTTTCCAATTATACAGAAAATTATAGATAGAATCTGTTATCTGATAGAATAACAAATATAATTCCCAATTAATTATTCAAATTTTATAAGAAAATTAATTTTTATAAGTTTTTTACATTGGTTAATAAAAATATATTTATACTTAATAAAAATTATTAATACTATGCATAACAATGTTAGATTAACATTTTCATTTATTACTTTAATCATTATTTTATTTACTGGATTTGCAAGTGCTAATAATGGAATAGAATTTGTTTTACCCGAATGGGGAGGTTGTATGGCTCATAGTGACCCTAGTCTATCAGATTATATATTTTTACCAGCTCCCAAAGGTAATGTAAAAATATTATGGCATAGATCTGAGCTTTCTGGGGAGAAAGCAGGTGCAAAGGGAAATGCAATCGCTGGAAATGGTGAAATTGCCGCATGTACCTTTTCAGGATTTAAAGATAATCTTGTAATCTATGATTACGATGGTAATCGATTGTGGTCTTCAAATGATTTGCTAAATATTTATGCATTTTTTTCGGCACCAATGGTTGATATTCATAGTAGGGTTATAGCATGTGACAACCGAGTAGTTATTCTGGTTGATACATTTGATTATGACAATGATAGTAAAATTGTTGAATGGGTTTCAGAAATACCTTTTGGTGGAATACCATTTAGTCCTGTTATTACAGAAGATGAAACATTAATTTTAGCTACAGATAAAGGTCCGGTCTATGCATACAATATAAGTGATGGTTCTCTTATTGGTTGGAGGTATCTTGGTGAAGATGAAATAATTCATCCAATATATCGTTTATTAAATATAGATGACCCAGGTTTTTTTTCAACAATAAACACGCCCTGTGTAAAGGGCAATAGAGTCTACATTTCAACCCAATATAAAAGTCCAATAGGGTTACCAACTATTCTTCATCATGCACGACTTTATGCGTTGGACATTGATTCCGATAATCCAAATATTGATAATCGTTTAAATGAAGTTTGGCATTTTGAATTTGGTGGACCAAGTCAGGCAAGCCCTACAATAATTAATGAAACAATATATTTTGATGGATACAGGCAAAAACCAAGCTTATTTAGAGATATACACTTGTTTGCTGTAACAGATAAAGGAAATTGTTGCAAAGAAGAATGGAGACAAGCATATCCTTTACAAACCTATGCATCTTTTGCAGTTGATCCAAGAGGAGGATTCTGGTATATAGATTCACTTGGCGGAAAATTAGTTCATTTTTCAACAAATAATGGAAGTATCATAGAAGAAATAATTATTGATGATCTTATAGAGGATGATGGAAAATATCATCCTTCTTCAGTTATGACTATTTGTGGAAATTATACAAATCCTATACTACTTGTTTCAGCTTCTTCTTTAAAAATTCATAGAGCAAATAGTTATGTAATTGCTATTGATCTAGCATCAAATAATTCAATTCTTTGGAAGGTTAAACTGTTTGAGGGAATTCCGTTATTTATGGATTTAGCATTTGGTCAATATACAATTTTAATGAAAAATAACAACCCTAGGATTGTTTTTGGTAGTTTCCGTGATGGTGTATGGGCAATTGGTGTTGAAGATAATAATTAATGAATTTCTATATATCTTTTTTATAATTAAATTTGATAGATAAACTATTTAAAAAACTAGTATTAACCGATTATACTATGATCGGAAAAAATTACATGTCTATTAAAGCTGTAAACAATATTGAATTCAAAATGATAAGAAAAAATGATAAATGTTGGATTAAAGCAACACCTTTGGTTAGAGTTTCAAACCCTAGCAGTATCTATCTTATATTGAATAATGAACAATTAAAATATGATATTTATGATGAGAATGGTATAGAATCTTATGAATTTTATTTTGAGGGATTTAACTGCAATCCAAGTCTTTATCTAAAATCAAAAGAAAAAAATTATAGAATCGACTTTAAAAAGGATGTTATAACGGCTACTCAAATAAAAGATGCTCATAATCAAGATGATTACATTAAAAAATATTGTAACTTTAAATCTACACAATCCTCATGCTGGGCTAAAGCTGTCTATTACACAAGTAGACCTGATAAATCACCTTTTAATGAAATGTAATTCTTTTTTAAAAACAAATTTTTTTATTTGCTATAACAATAATTACTAAATAATCAAATTTAAGTAAACATAATATTTATTTATAATGACGATTATATTTATAATCTAGTTTGTATTTAAATTTGTTAAACGGGGGAATATGAAATTGAAAACAATGTTTACTTTTTTAATCTCCATATGTATCATTCTCCCAGCATTAGCAAATTCAGCAAATCCCATTAATGGTTTTATTAAAGATAATAAAAAAATTATAGGAAAAATAGCAACAGATATTGAAATACCAGCAAATTCTGATTATTTTATTAAATTTGATTCAGAAAATCTAAGTTTAGAAAAACAAAGTATTTCTGCTTATTCCTCTGGTCTTTCTGAAAAAATAATAGAAGCTATTGCTAAATCACCTAAATGGATACAAAGAGCACTTACCAGACAGTTTCATGCAATTGATGGAGAAAATTATGCAGATTTAATACTTGAGGCAAGTAGAAAATATGTTGATGAAATTGCTTTTACAATTGCTTGTTCATCTATTGGAAACGTTCCTCCTGTTGATTTGATAAAGGATAATGTTTTGATTCTTTATGAAAATGATAAATGGATTGATTATGCAGATATTGTTGATTATGATGATTATAAAGGAAATTATTACTCGACAATAAAATATTGGGTAATTGAAGATGATATTGAAAAACAATTAGAATATTCTCCTGAATTTTATTATTGGTATGTTGTTCATCCAGAAATTGCAAGTGAAAATGCTGAATACATTTATGATGAGTTTTGGAGAAATTATCTATTTAACCATAACGATTTAGGATATCCTTTACTTAAAGAGAAGTTATCAGAGATAAAATATCTATGGGATTGTAAATCTTACTTGCAATCTGGTAAAAGGCTTTGGACAACAAGTATTAAAAACCATCCAACTGCAATTGAGGCTATTAGTTATTGGGTTGGTAAAACAGTTCCGGTACAAGCATATGGTGATAGACCAGGTAAGCCAAACATTATTGCCCATGAGCATAATGGATGGTGTGGAGAAATTCAAAAAATTGCAGTAGCTGCACAAAGAACATCGCTAATTCCATCGGTTGGAATTTTTAACATTGGCGAGGATCATGTATGGCGAGAGTTCTTTGAAAGAGGTTGGCACCAGAATGACAACTGGTGGTCTGACGGTGGGGGAACTGTAGATATTCCAGATGTTTATGCATATGGTTGGAAAAAAGATATGTCTGGTTTATTTGCCTGGAATGGTGATGAAAGTATCTATGAGGTTACTTCAACATATATACATTCTGAAGATAGGGTTACAATTGGTTTCCAAGTATTAGATAGACGTTTCCAACCTGTTGACGGGGCAAGAATAACAGTTGCAGTTTGGGGACCAAATGATATTACTTGGTTTAAATACAGAATTATCCAAAAACTTGAAGATATTTGGAATTCAATTCCACCCTTGCTAAAAGGTAAAATTCTTCAGTTTTTGTTTACAAAAATATATGATAAAATTGACAAAATCCCTGACACCATAAATGGACCAATCTACAGTATATGGAATTATACAAATATTGATGGAAAATGCGGTTTTGAACTTGGGAAAAATCGCAGCTATATTTTTATTGTTCAATATGGCAATCTAAAAAAACCATTGGGATTTGCCAGTTTCAATAAAATACGTACTTTAAAAAATCCAATTGATAAAAATTATAAGATTTGGTTACCTATACTTTCCCCTTTAAAAAAGAAGCTTTCTAATTCAGAAATACCCGGTGGAGATATTAATTTTAAGGTTTCTTTTAAAACATCATCATATCAGGTTCAAGAAAGTATTTTATGGATAGATGATAAAGGGGTATTTGAACGGAAAGGAAAAATAGATTTTTTTATTGTAGATAAAGAAAATTTTAATAAATATAAGGATGGTCAGAATTTTAAATGCCACAACTTCTTAAGTTGCGAAAAGGATGATATAGTTATTAATGCAGAGGAAAACGATTGGTATCTAGTGTTTAGAAACAATGCACGTAATAGCAACGTAATTCTTAATCTATCTTTAATAGTTGAAATGTCAATAACTGATGATAAAGTACAGATTGTCAGTCCAGATACAAGTATATTTAATGACCCTATTTTCAACATTGGTGAAAAAATTTTAATTAGTGGTATAGCAACTGATGATGTTTTAATTAAAATTGAAGAAATACCATATGAAGTTTCAATTAATAATTATGAATGGTTTTTTGAATGGGACACGTTAAATCTAGAGCCTAAAAATTATTCAATTGTTGCTGAATGTGGGGATGCTAAAGATTATATTTCAATTAAATTAATTGATAGGTTCCCTCCAGAGATAAAAATCAACTCTCCTTCAGATGGTGAGATATTAAATAAAGAAATCATAAGTGTAAATGGTCATGCTTCTGATAATTTAGATATTGAAAAGATTGAGGTATCTATCGATAACATTGAATGGATAGAAGCAAATGGAACTAACAATTGGTCTATTGATTTAGACTTAGGTAGCCTTGATATTGGAGACCACTTTCTTTCAGCAAGAGCAACTGATTCCGTTGGTTCAATATGTTTAGATAAAATATCAATTGCAGTAAATGAAAGTGGTCATAATTGGGGACCAAAAATAAATAGCTTCTATCATAAACCAGATGGTACTGTAAATGTAAGTAACATCATAATCTTTGCAAATGTAACAAAAGGTAGCCCTTTTAATATAAAAAGAATTGTTCTAATTTGGGATAACGGAACAGCAAAAAGGTCAACTGATATGTTTAGATATGCTGATAATCCTAGTCAAAAAAGACATGAGGAAGACCCATTAAAAAACGAGTCAAATGAGCCTATATATGGAATTGAACTCGGGCAATTTTCAACAGGTACTGTTATAACATATAGTATAAAGGCTATAGATAATGCAGAAAATTATTTAATTTCTAATGAGAAATCATTGACAATATTATAATAATTTTTTACAGTATAAAAGCTTATTAAACAAAATTACCTATAGAACGTTTATATGGAACTTGCAACTTTTGGAGCAGGATGCTTTTGGGGTGTTGAAGCGAAATTTCAAAAAGTAAAAGGTGTAATCAATACAACTGTAGGTTATATGGGTGGAAGATTAAAAAATCCAACCTATGAACAGGTCTGTACAGATAAAACAGGACATGCAGAGGTAGTACAAATAACATTTGATAAAGAGGAGATTTCATATGAAAAACTACTAGAAATCTTTTGGTCATTACATGATCCAACCCAACTAAATAGGCAAGGCCCAGATATTGGAAAACAGTACAGATCAGTTATATTTTACTATAACGAAACTCAAAAGAAAATTGCTGAGGAATCAAAAAAACAAATTCAAAAAAAATATAATAGAAAAATTGTAACTGAGATTACACATGTAAGCAAGTTTTATCCAGCTGAAGAATATCATCAAAAATATCTGCAAAAAAAAGGTAGGGCTTTTTTTATATTCTAAGATTTTTTCTTTTTAAAATTTAGACTTGCTGAATTTATACAATACCTCTTACCAGTAGGTTTAGGTCCATCATCAAAAACGTGACCAAGATGCCCACCACACCTTTTACATAATACCTCAATTCTTCTCATACCAAGGCTATTATCTTGTTTTAATTCAACACTATCCTTAGAAATTACATCCCAAAAACTTGGCCAGCCAGTACCTGAATCAAACTTAAAATCTGACGAAAATAACAGATTTCCACAGCCTGAACAAACATAAATTCCCTTATCTTTGTTATAAACATATTTTCCACTAAACGGAGGCTCTGTTCCTTTTTTTCTTAAAATGTAGAATTCCTCTTTGCTAAGTATATCTTTCCATTCTTTTTCTGTACGGGGAATATGTTTTTTAGCCATAAAAATCACAAATTATAGTATAAAAAATTGATAGATTAGGAAGTTTATATAATTTTTTAACCAGTCTTTTTTATTCTACCCAGATACAGTATAAAGAATGTTATAACTGCCGCAACAATTGGTAATAAATAAATACCAAATCCAACCATTAAACCTATTGCTGAAACTACCCAGAGACTAGCCGCTGTAGTAACACCTTTAACATCTCCTTTACTTGCAATAATACTACCTGCCCCAATGAAGCTTATACCAGTTACAATTCCCGCAGCAATCCTTGTTAAATCAAATGTACCAATTGTATTTTCTTCTAATAAATAGAAGGACGCAATCGTGAAAAGACAGGCGCCCATACAAACAAAGATATGCGTCCTTAATCCTGCAGGTTTATGTGTTAATTCACGTTCAAAACCTATTAACGACCCTAAAGCAACTGCAAGAAATATTCTAAAAATCATTTCAATATCTGTCCAACTAATTGGTATTTCCATGTGCATCCCTACAAACAATTCAATTAATGGAAATATTTTTCTTATATAAAACGCCTTTGTAAAAAATTTATTTTGAAAAAAACTAAAAACATAAACCTATTATTTCTCAATCCCCGTGAAATTTTTTAAAATTTGATCCTTGAGATCAATTGCAAAGTTAATATGATGTTCCTGTATTTTACTTCTCTCAAGCAGTGCAAGAGCATAGGCAATACGTAAAATCGAAAATTCAAGGCTTCTATATGAAATACCTTCTATATTTGCATCTGTGTTTAAAATATAATCCTTAATTGCTTTTTTAATTGCAGGTTCTTCATCAGGATCAATTCTAGTCTTTGCTGTTCTTGCCCATTCCAAGTATCCCTTAACAACAAGAGAATAATCCTTTGCATTCTTTCCCATAAAACTATCTATTATATCTGAAACATACTCTGCTCGCTGAATCCTTGAGACCCTTTCAACCTTGAAAGGAAAATCAAAACGATCAACAAGAGGTCTCTGAATCTTATTGATATCATTACAAGTCGCTATAACACGAATTTCAGCTTTAAATGACTGATGGTTCTTACCTTTTGTAATAACATATTCTCCTTCTTCCATTGTTTGAAGAAGACCGCTTTGATCGTTTGCAGACATCTTATCAAGTTCATCTGCTAAAAGCACGTTTCCATTACATTGAGCAAGTAAACCAGGGTGAATTGTTTTTCCACGAGCATCACCAACAAGTCCAGTTTTTGATGTAAGTTCAGAATTTATTAGAATCCCATCCATTTTTTGCTGCCACCAACCCAAAAACTCCGATTTTCCTGTTCCAGGTCCACCACAAAGCAGTATATGAAGTCTCATCCTCATATTTGGCCTATCATTTGTTACACCCAATAAAAGAGCACATTTGCGGATTATATCCCATTGTGTACCAACAAGATATGGACAGATATGTTTTGAAAGAAACTCTAAAGGATTCTCCTTTGAAATAATCTGAAAATATTCCTCAACTGTCATTTAAATCTAATACCATAAAATTGGATTAGGTATATTACTATTTTTAATAAAACCACTATTTTGTAATGTTTTTAAGATGTTTATATAAGACTATAAAATAACAAAAACATCTACTATGTCTTTTGAAATATTATTATCATTATATGCCAGGGTTTCAATTGTATGCAAACCAGATTTAATATCAATAATCCATTCAAATGGTGCCTCTTCGTCAGATTGAACTAGTTTATTGTCAACGTAGAACTCAACCTTGTTTGTGTTTTCTACAATAATTTCTAATGCCATTTTTCCAATAATTTTTGGAGCAGCTTTTTGTAAATTTAATTTTTTAAATATTGTTGGAAACTCATATCCAAAAAGATATGTGTGCTTTATCAAAGGTTTTTCAATCTGTATTTTTGGAACGTCAGGTTTTAGATTTCCATAAACACCATCTATATACATAACACCTGTACCAGGACCGTACCAATCTGCAAACATTTCAGCATCATATGCTATTCTGAACCAACCGTTTTCACCCCATTTTGTTCCCCAACTGTTTTTTACAATCCAGCATTCTTCGCTATCATCATAACCTACAATTGTTACTACATGTCCTCCGGCTCTAGTACCCCATTTGTGCTCATAAACACCGCCAGTATAATAAAAGAAATCCTGCCAAAAACGGATGCAAACAACTAAAGGCCCATATTCAATTAAGGCTGTTTTTATTGATTCAATGTTGTAATCGACCCATCCCCAATCCATTATCTTTACGGTTCTATTCTCCCATCCTTGAAGGCTTTCAAAGGGATAATCAAATGCTCGGTGAGGATCAGGAAAGCATCCTTCATCTGGAACTCCAACATCAATCAAATAATTTGCTGCATCTATAAGGTTAACATATCCAGATTCATATGTTCCTCCAGCATAAAAATAAAGATGACATTCAGAGAGGTCAGGTTCATATAAATCTCCAGTTTGATATTGCATAATTGTTTCAAGAGATGCAACTAAACCATATGCTTCACAAGTTGGTGCTGGTGATTGATCTTTTATAGGTGTCGTATAATCTATACCATCTATATCCTGCCAACTAAAAAATGAAGGGAGACCAATCTCTTCTTGAGTTTTTTCAGTTTTATATGCACCAGCAGTAAAAGTCTGAATTAACATTAGCATCAAAATCAGGATTGTTATGCTTTTTTTCATATATTTGCACCGTTAGTAAATAAATTTATTTGAAACATAATATTTAAAATTTCTGATAGTCGATTTATTACAAAATAATCTTTTAATTGTCCTAAAAAATTTGATTTGAAAATATTTTTATTTCTTGGAATTTTTACTGAAAATGATCCTATATCACTCATTGCTCCCCATTGATCTTCTGTTTGAGCCTTTATTATGTAAGTTCCTTTTTCTGTCCAGGAATGCAAAGCACTAGCTTCATTACTAGGTGGAAAAGGTCCAATTACATCCTCAAATCCATCTCCCCAGTCAATAATATAGAATAATTCATCGTCCTCATCATCTGTTGAATTAAAGCTGAAATTATAATCAATTCCAGGTTTCCCTGTTGCAGGTCCTTTAATTATTGGTGTACTTGGAGGATTGTTATCACCACCAATTATTGCCCAGGTTGAATCTCTAATGGTTATGCCTTCTCCATCTGTTACAGATAATTTTACAGTAAAGTTACCTCCATTGCTATATGTATATATTGGATTTTGTTCATCAGAATTATTACCATCGCCAAACTCCCAAAAATAATCGTATGGTGTTGTTCCATTCTCTGCTGAACCTGAAAATTGCACTGGTTCACCAATTTCTCCATAATAAGGACCATGGGAATTAACATTGAAACCAATTATTTTAAAATCTGAAGCAGAAATTGCATATGTACTTTCTGATTCTGTTGTAACAACAACTTTTATTCTGCAATAATCAGAGCCACCTGCATCAACTAGCCATTGATAGCAGCCATTATTTGGAATATCTGAAACAACTGTATCCCATGGGCCAGATTGCCCATTAAGTGACACTTGGATTTCAACTGTTGAGCTACCCTGTGAAGGTGGAACTGCAGAAAGCCAACGTATTTTACGAATAGACCCACTCCTATATGTTTCCCCGCCGTGAGGTATTTGTACTAAAGAGGATAGTTCAGATGGTTCATTATATGAAGAAAAAGCCTTAAGCTTATTTTGATAAGAAGGCCAATTATCTTCCTCTGCTTGTATCACAATGTCCTCTCGACCGTCATGGTCAAAATCCCCATCGACAACAAAAGCAGAATATCCTCCATCTTCAGGCATTGAAAATGTTGAATCAGAAACCCAGTTCCCTTCACCATCGCTAAGATATAAACAACCTGTTGGACCAGAATAAGCGACAATATCTAAAAATCCATCTCCATTAATATCCCCAAATTGTGGATAATAAGTATCAGTTGTTGGAAGACCACTTGAAGCTAAATCCCATTCTTTGTTTTGTTTATCATATTTGTAACATTTAACGCCAGAAGAGCCATAACCGATTACTAGATCATCACATCCATCATTATTTATATCCCCAACATCAAGACCTCTCCAATTTGCAGTAGGAAGACCAATCTGTGCAAGAGTAAAACCAAAGGAACCATCCCCAAGATAAACATAAGTTCCTTCTCTGCTTCCAACAAAATCAGGGTATCCATCAGAATTAATGTCACAAACCTCAATATTATAATTGGAATTTCCTCCTGTTTGTGACCATTCATGGCTCCATGAACCATCTTTATGGTTTTCATATAAATGATAACCATTGCAACATCCAAATGAACCAGATACGATGTCTAAATAACCATTACAATCAAAATCAGCAAGATCAGTTACAAACATTCCATAATCTTCACCACCTGTCCCAAGACCTTCTGCCCAAGATATCCAATTAGATGCTGTACCATCTCCTAAAGCAGCACCAATCAATGTATCACCAAACCCAGAATCACCATAATTATGATGTATTC
>JGI2173J19968_10000587_pt1 | contig 13918 bp, 13 predicted proteins | sample DeeMarSWOR136_30_FD_19968 | JGI IMG/M metagenome (IMG submission 19968) | reverse complement strand
TCTTTAATTGCTGTAGCCAGCTTCTGGCAGGCCTTGTTCCAGGCAGACTTATCTAATCCCAGGTTTCTAGCAATCCTTATGCTGCATTTGATACTGAACCAGGTGCTGCTTGAGGCAGTTAAAATTGCTCCTGGCCAGACTTCGTTATTCTGGCTTAGTCCCCAATAAACCTCGCCACCTGGCTGTTGTAAGCTTAAGGCAAAACCTATGCCCTTCTCCACCGTAGGCCACATATAACGAAGAAAGTCCAAGTCCCGGGTAATGAGATAGTGAAACCATATCCCTGTTGCTATGTAGGTGCTGAAATTTGTATCTTTGGTTAGGTCCTGAGGTTCATCGTCGAGATAACTGAAATACCAGCTTCCGTCAGGATTCTGGGTGTCACACATCCACTCATAGGCCAGGCTAGCCTCACTGAGTCGACCACCAAAATCTAGGGCCATGGCACATTCCACATGATCCCAGGGGTCTGTCATACCACCTCGGTACCAGGGAATAGCCCCAGAAGGAAGTTGTTGACTAATGATGAAGTCTGTCTGGCTTTGAATCAGCCTTTGAATATCTTTCAACATTCCTTGAAACTAGACTTTACCTGGCTCTCACTTCTTTGCTAGAGGTTCTTTTTTGTTTCCTCGATCTCCCTTTCTACCTCCTTTAGTTCTTCCTCAAGGTCCTTCTATACTCCTCGAGCACGTCCAGATACTCCTTTCTGCTTGGAAAGGGCTTGAACCCTTGGAAGTAAAAGGCGAAGGGAGGGAGGCCAAAATAAAACCTCCGGGATCTTCTACTCCACATATCTATTCACCTCCTGAATCGGCCGTCGCCTGGGCAGGCCGGGACGACGGGGATATTTGCTTGGTGTCGGGTATATTTTATCAATAATTACCAAATAACGCTCATCAGTGAACTCGTCCAATTCTATTTTCTTTATTTGGTCCAATTTGCCTCCCATGCGACTAATGGCTTCGTGCGCTTTATTTATCTCCCGGTCGATTTTGCCTTTCTTCTGAGCGATAAGTTTCCCCCCGATCTGGCAAAAAGGCAGAGTTAGTTCCACCAAGGTAGGCAATAAAGCCACAGCACGGGAGAGGACCAGGGCAAATTGCTCACGATAGAGTGGTAAATGAGCTACTTCCTCAGCTCTACTATTTAATACTTCTACATTTTCCAGCTCCAATTTGCGGATAATGTGGTGGAGGAAAGCGGTCTTTTTTGTTTTCGGTTCAATGAGTAGCAGCCTGGGCTGAGGGAAAAGGATTTTGAACGGCACTCCGGGGAAGCCAGCACCTGTGCCTATGTCTACAATATTGAAATCTGCTCTTTCTACTTCTCCCTCAGGCGAAGCCAGGATGATGGTCAGGGAATCAAGGAAATGCTTTACCTGCACCGAAGAATAATCTGTTATGGCTGTGAGGTTAATTTTTTTATTCCATTCAATTAGCTCCCGGTAATAAAGCTCAAATTGCTTTACCTGCTTGGTATTGAACTCTATTCCTAGGTTGCCTGCTCCTTTGATAAGATTTTCCATCTCGAGCCACACTCAAAATTCAGAGGTTGTATAACAATCTAATTTTATAGCAACTGCGTTCAGAGGTCGATATGTTCACCATAAGTGATTCGGGTATAAGGCTCATTCACGCCTTTGAGGTAAGGATAAACATCGCTACTACATTCGCAGTTCCTAAGTGATGGTTGAATTGTCAAATTTATATCATTTGACAAATTAGTAAGATAAATCATACAATACTGACTTTGCTTATGCAGGAGGTGAGAATGGAACAAAGGGATATGCGTGTAATAGGCAGGTGTTTTGGCACTGCCGTGCTTGGGCCCCGAGGGCAGTTGGTAATTCCCGTGGAAGCCCGAAAAGAACTTGGTATAGATAGTGGTAATAAATTTCTTGTTTTCGGTCATTTTGAGGGATTAGGGCTTATCCTTATCAAGGTCGAGGCAGCAGAAGAAATGCTTAACATCATAAGCAGCCGACTTGATGAGGTTGCCAAATTGGTCAAGGAAAGCAAAACCGCCGACGTTGAATTAGAAGGTGAAAGCCAGCAAAGTTGACGACTAAGTAAAAATATGTGGTGCGTTATTTTTTACCCGACACCATAGATTTGCGCTATAATGAGTGGTTTATTAAAACAGAGAGAGGTTTACAGAAAAATGAAAAAAAGGTTAGCGCTAATAATAACAATCAGCGTGGTTGTTATTGGTATAGTGCTCGGTATTGTACTTACTAGAGGCGGTGACCGCGAAGCTACGCCGAACACTGTTCTGGTTACCCGAGGTGATATAGTGAAAACCGTTTTGGTGGATGGCAATTTAGAAATGCCTAATAAAGCGTACTTATCATTTGGTATCACAGGTACAGTGACAGAGGTGCTGGTTGCCGAGGGTGATAATGTGATAGAAGGTCAGGTTCTAGCCAGGCTGGAGGCGCCGTCTCTGCAAGCAAGTATAGATATGGCTGAGTTGCAGGTTGAAATAGCAGAGGAGCAAGTCAAGGCAGCCCGGGCGCAATATGAAATCGCCAAGGATAACCTGGACTGGGGCGTGCCGGGCGTGTCCGAGGATGTGCTTGAATTGCAGGTAGATATAGCCAGAGCGAGCTGGCAAACAGCAAAACTGAACTTAGAAATAGCAGAACTTAATTTGGAATCAGCGGAGCTTAACCTGGAAAAGGCGGAGATAGTAGCTCCCTTTGATGGTATGGTCAGTGACATCAATATAACTGAAGGGGAAGAAATCTCAACAGCCACATTGGCCACTCCGGCAATATTGCTGGTTGACACCAGTGAAATACAGATGCGCGGCTATATTGATGAAATAGATATTGCCACGGTCAAGGTAGGACAGTCAGCAAATATTACACTGGATGCCTTACCCGACGATGAAGTAAACGGGGAAGTGGCCTTTATATCCCTAGTAGGCACAACTCTAGTCGGGGTGGTATCCTACGACACCACCATAACTCTGGAGAATCCTACTACAGAACTCCGAGATGGCATGACTGCCACTGCAGAAGTCATCATCGAGCGTCGCGATGACATATTGTTTATACCGAATAGGGCTCTTCGAGGCACCTGGGAAACGCCGAAGGTCTTAGTGTTTGTAGATGGGCAGCAAGAAGAACGAGAGGTTACACTGGGGCTTACCGATGGGATAAACACTGAAATCCTGTCGGGATTAGAGGAAGGAGAGGAACTGGTACTGCCTGCTTCTGGAGAGCGGCCGAGTTTCTTCTTTACAGCAACATAGCCAATGCTCGAACTTGAGAATGTAACCAAAGTATATAAAGCGGGGCAAACTGAGGTTCCTGCTCTGCGGGGGATTAGCTGCCGCATTGAGTCAGGGGAGATGGTATCTATCGTAGGACCTTCAGGTTCGGGGAAGTCCACCCTGATGAATATCATCGGCTGCCTTGACAAGCCCACTTCCGGACAATACCGCCTGGATGGGACGGAGATAAGTGAGCTTAACGATAATCAATTGGCCGAAATAAGAAATAAGAAGATAGGCTTTGTCTTTCAGAGCTTTAACTTATTGTCCCGGACCACGGCTTTAGCCAACGTGGAGCTACCGCTTATTTACGCCGGTGCCAGCAACCGACGGCAAAGAGCGCTACAGGTGCTGGAATCAGTAGGATTAGGCCAGCGGGTCACCCACAGACCAAGCGAACTGGCTGGAGGAGAGCAGCAGAGGGTGGCTATTGCTCGGGCCTTGGTGAATAATCCCTCCATTATCTTAGCTGATGAACCCACAGGTAACCTCGACACCCAGACCAGCCAGGAAATCATGGCAATTTTTAAGAAACTGAATGAGCAGGGTATGACCATCGTTCTGGTTACCCACGAACCGGATATTGCCGCTTACACCCAGCGCACTATTAGAATTCGCGATGGTCAGATAGAGGCGTCGGGATGAAACTCTGGGATTGTTTCTCTACAGCGATACGGGCTTTACTCGGCAACAAGCTAAGGTCAATTTTGACCATGCTGGGCATCCTGATTGGCGTGGCTGCAGTCATTTCTGTACTATCTCTGGGAAGTGCGCAGGCAACTATAGTAGAGGAGTCTTTTGCCACCTTGGGATCCAATCTTATATATGTCATACCTAGAGAAGGCAGTGTAGGTGGGATGGTGGGTGAGGCAACGTTGACTGTGGCGGACGCCGAGGCGATCGCCCGTTACGCGCCTTCTGTAGTGGGGGTGGCACCAGCTGCTCAAACTTACGCCCAAGTTGTAGCGGGAGGGGAGAGCCTTAACAGTTTGATTGCCGGGATTACCTGGGAAGCTGAATGGGTGGACAATTATGCCGTGGCGCAGGGCAGCTTCATTACGGAATCCGATTATAGGGCGAGGTCGAGGGTAGCTGTCCTGGGGAGCGAGGTAGCCAAGACGCTTTTTGGCGAGATAGACCCTACCGGCCAAAGCATAAGGATTGCCGGGCGTCAATTCCAGGTCATTGGTGTACTGGAAAGCCGGGGAACAGGATTTGGATTTGAGGACATAAGGGTCTATATCCCTCTATCAACCCTATATTCTACTGTGTCAACCTCACAGGCTGGCAGCCGTGGAAATAGCGTTGACATGATCAGCGTTCAAGTAGAGAGCAGCGACAAACTGGAATCTGCCCAGGAAGAGATTACTACTATTTTACGGGATACCCACAACATCAGGGAGGGAGAGGATGATGACTTCAGAGTTCTCAACGTGGCGTCTGTGGCAGCTCAGGTAACCCAGGTGCTGGGAATACTCCAACTCGTCCTTGCCGGCATAGCTGGTATTTCCTTGCTTGTAGGTGGCATAGGGATTATGAATATCATGCTGGTTTCGGTGACCGAGCGTATCAGGGAAATCGGTTTGCGCAAGGCAGTAGGGGCCAAGCGTCGAGATATTCTGACTCAGTTCCTTATTGAAGCCGCCACACTGGGTCTTTGCGGTGGAGCCGTGGGAGTAGGCCTGGGCTGGGTTATTGTCAAAATCATGTCTATCCTAGCGACAAATGCGGGTTTCCCCTTTGCTGCTAGGCTTCCCGGCGATGCTATTGCTCTGGCGGCAGGGGTGTCAATTTTTGTTGGGCTTGTCTCCGGGTTATACCCGGCCATCCGGGCGGCAAGACTCGACCCCATCGAATCTCTGCGTCACGAATAGACTACTTCCCTTGAATCAGGGATAAGAACTCGCTGCGAGTTGCCACTTTGCTTCGGAAGTTGCCCCTCACCGATGAGGTTATCACAGTTGTTCCGGGCTTTTTTATCCCACGCATGACCATGCACAGGTGTTCTGCCTGGATAACCACACCCACTCCTTTGGGTTGAAGTGCTTCAAAGATGGCGTCGGCAATTTGTCCGGTCATCCTTTCCTGAAGTTGGGGTCGCCTGGCACAGATTTCTACTACCCTGGCTAGCTTACTTATCCCTACCACTCTACCGCCAGGACTAGGGATATAACCAACATGAGCTACGCCATAAAATGGTAGGAGATGGTGTTCACACATAGAATAGAAAGGAATGTCTCTTAGAATTACCATCTCTTCATATCCTTCCTCAAAGTCCACAGCCAGTTCAGCTTTGGGATCCACATCCAGACCAGAAAAGAGCTCGGCATACATTTCAGCCACTCGTTGTGGCGTGTCCTTTATGCTCTTCCTGAGTGGATCTTCACCAATAGCCTCGATTATGGAGGCCATTGCCAGTTTGATCTTATTTTGATTCACCATCTTAATTAACTCCAAAAGCCCTACAATTTTCTAAGGACCCGATAAATTCACTCTAAATATTATCTGAGTTTTCAGGGAAATCGCAAGATTTTCCTTGTTTTGTCTAAATCCCCCTCTTCACAAAGCTTACGCTATTTTCGTCTGTGCTGGCATAAAAATCGGAACCGAGGTAGAGGAGGGGTTTTATCTTATTAAGGTCGAGAACTTCCGACGAGGAGAATGCTTCCGGAAGGAGGTGTACAGCAACAATCTCACCCACTACCCAGAGATGGTCACCATAAGGCCTGCTATCCACCAGCTTGCATTCATAGGCAGCATAGGCATCTTTTAAGATAGGGGATGCGGTCTTCACGGGCTTCTCCTTCTGGATATCGAATCTCTCGAATTTGTCTATTTGTTGTCCAGAAGTGCCGCCGATAGCAGCGGCCAGGGAGGCTTTTTCGAGGGGAACGAAATTAATGCCAAACTCCCGGCTTTCCGTGATTAGCTGGTAAGTAAATCTCTTAGGCGCAATGGCGATGCCATAGAGGGCTGGCTTCACAGAAATGGAGCTATGCCAGGCGGCAGTCATAGCAGTGTGCCGGTCTCGGGCACTGGCGGTAACTATAGCTGCTACCTTGGGATAGTGCTGGCTGAATTTCCCTATAGCTTCAGTAACAATTTTTGGCATATTAAACCTCCTTATTCTGTGCGTTGTCAAACCAATCCGACACTATAAAACAGTGAGCCAGATACCTGCGACACAAAACACAGTGCCAAGTATAACTCTCAGGGTGACCTTCTCTTTCAGGACAATAATAGCAAAGGGAATGACAAAAAGGGGAGAAGTATTAGCCAGTATAGTGGCTTTAGCTACACCGATAAGCTCAATAGACATAAACCACAGTACGGAACCTATGCCCTGCTCGAGTATGCCAGTACCACTAGTTAGAAGCAAGGATTTCCAGTCATAACTGGAAAAACCGGTCGAACCCTCTCGCCGAGCAACGAGCACCACCAGAATCAAAGCTACAACTGGTAATCTAATCATATTGACTACCAGTGGACTTATCCCGGAAAGCCCCAGCTTGATCAGAGTTGACCCCGCTGCCCAGCACATACCAGCACCTATAGCCAGAGCTATGCCACCCATACCCTGAGAAGTACCCGTGCTTGCATTTGCCACGTGCTGTTTTCCTGAGGGTCTGGCTAGAAGAACAATGCCCGATACAATGAGGACTGCTCCTAGAATAGTAAAGCTGGTAATTACCTCGCCTAGGAAAATGCCAGCTATAGCTACAGTGCCCAGAAGCCAGAGGCTGTANGTCACAGGGTATACTCTGGTGATGTTGGTTAAGCNCAGGGACCTAATGAAGAGAGTACTTCCTATTGCCAGACCAATAACTCCAGAGCCCATGAGATAAGCCACAGAAGACGCAGGTACGCCCCCCATCTCGGTCACCTTGCCCAATGGGCTCAAGAAAACCATAAGGAAAGTCCAGCCGGCGAGAACACGTATAGAATTTATAGATAGGGAACTGAATCTGGTGGACACAGGTTTTATTAACAGGCCCGCCGCTGACCAGCAAATCGCTGCACCTATGGCAGCAATCGCACCCATTACGAGTTAAACCTCTGGCTCGGTCGGATACCTGAGGTTACCATCCCAGAGCTTTCTCTACGGCAGATAGCTCAGCAGGAAGCTCTGTAGGGCGTTTAGCATACTTTTCTGGCACACCGGGGTCCTTTAGCCCGGTGCCGGTGACAATGCAAACTACACGCTTACCCGCGAAGTTAGCACTTTTAGATAGCTTGATAAGCCCGGCTAAAGAGGCTGCTGAGGCTGGTTCACCGAAGATGCCTTCCTTGATTGCTGCTAATCTATAAGCATTTATAATTTCATCATCAGTGACACAATCAATGACACCTCCCGACTCATCGCGGGCAGCTATTGCTTTCTGCCAGCTAGCGGGATTGCCAATGCGAATAGCTGTGGCAATGGTCTTTGGTCGTTTGACAACCTTACCCAATACTATCGGGGCAGCGCCTGCGGCTTGAAAGCCCATCATTTTGGGAGTGTGGCTGGTCTTACCCGCGCGATGGTATTCCACAAATCCCTTCCAGTAAGCGGTGATATTGCCAGCATTGCCTACAGGTATAAAGAGATAATCGGGAGCATCCCCTAGGTCGTCTATAATCTCGAAAGCTGCTGTTTTTTGACCTTCGATGCGATTAGGATTTAGTGAGTTTACCAGGGTAACGGGGTGTTTTTGGGTTAAGGCACGTACTATATGAAGAGCCTGGTCGAAATTACCTTTTATGCTTATAATCTGGGCGTCGTAAACGAGGGCTTGGGCTAGCTTTCCCATGGCTATCTTTCCTTTGGGAATGATGACAATAGTTTTGAGTCCGAATCTAGCTCCGTAAGCAGCTTCTGAAGCGCTGGTATTGCCTGTGGAGGCGCAAATAATGCTCTGGCTGCCACTTTCCACCGCCTTAGCCACCGCCACCACCATACCCCGATCCTTGAAGGAACCAGTAGGGTTACAGCCTTCGAGCTTGAAATAAAGTTCACCACAGCCAAGCTCCTTTTCTAAAATTCGTGACCTCACTAAAGGAGTATCTCCTTCCCCCAGCGTAATCAAAGGCGTAGCTGGGGTAACTGGTAAGAAATCACGATATCTATTTAAGACGCCTTGCTTCATCCTTCGACTCTGATGAAGTTACTAACCTCATTAACCACCGATAGCTGCTTTAATTGCTTAAGAGCCTTCTGCATCCCCTTTTCCTCCGCCGGATAGGTCATAATTACGATTATGGCGGTTTGTGCTGCCAGGTCGCTCTCTTTCTGGATTACGGATGAAATGCTTATAGAATTATCACCCAGAACTTGCGAGATTTGAGCTAAGACACCGGGGCGGTCAGGCGCATTCAGCCTGAGATAATACCGTGTCGTTACCTCGGACATGGGCTTAACGGTTATTCGCTGATCTAATCTTAGTTCAGGAACATTATTTACGCCGCGATATATATTTCTGGCTATCGCTAATACGTCAGCCACAACAGCGCTGGCGGCTCTGAGGGAGCCAGCCCCTTCCCCATAAAAGACTAGTTTGCCAGCTAAGTCAGTTTCCACTTCGATGGCATTATAAACACCACCCACTTTGGCTAACTGGGAATCCTGGGGAATAAAAACGGGATGAACTCTCATCTCTACTTTGTCATCATCCCTCTTGGCAATGGCCAGAAGTTTAATAGCATAGCCAAATTCTCTGGCATAAAGAAAATCTCGAGCGGCAATGTTCGATATGCCTTCACAGTATACGTCTTGAGGGACAGATTTAGTCTGAAAGGCTATGTTGGATAGGATGACTAGTTTATAAGCAGCATCTCTCCCCTCTATGTCATTAGTTGGATCGGCTTCAGCATAACCTAGTTCTTGGGCTCGTTTTAAAGTCGGGGCAAAATCCATTCCCTCCTGTGCCATTCGGGTCAGAATGTAATTGGTGGTGCCGTTAAGGATGGCATGGATGGCGGAGATTTTGTTGGCTGCTAACTCTTGTTGGAAAGGAAAGATGAGTGGTATGCCGCTACCCACGCTTGCCTCATAACGGAGGTCAGTATTGTGTTTCCTGGCCAGAGCTAATAGCTCATATCCATGTTTGGCCATTACCTCCTTGTTGGCCGTAACTGCGTGCTTACCGTTAGTAATCGCTCGTTCTATGAACTCCTTGGCAGGATGTTCGCCGCCGACAAGTTCGATTACTATATCTACCTCAGGATGAGAGAGGACCTCTTCAGGATTACTGGTCAACACGTTGGGATCAAGTTTGGACGCGCGTTGTCTATTCACGTCACGCTCCAGACCCTTTTTCAAAATTAGGGGAAGCCCTGCTTGCTCAGCCAGACTGTCTGCCTTGGTGACTAGAACTTCGGCCACACCACTGCCGACAGTTCCTAAGCCCAGTAAGCCGATACCAATATCCTTCTTCATTGTGTATTACCTTCCCTGCAGAACCTTGTTGACAGCCCACCCTCTCTTTGCTTCATCAAGTAGATTTTCAATTATGCTGTTCTTCTTCAATTCCTCGAGCCAATCGCTAAAGCGCTTGTCTATCAGTTCTTCCTTAGTTTTCTCTTCAAGCTCACGTTCACCCCTGTCGATAACCTCTACTAGCCAACAGCCACCGGTGGTGCCTGTATTCTTAATCGCCGTATCATCATAAATAGGCTGGCTTATCTCGCCGGGAGTAAGGCTAAAAGCAGCATCAGCAATCAAGGTATTGGGCATTAACTCCTCTGGTAGCCAACCTAAATCGCCTTCAATAGAGGAGTTACGGGAAAACTCGTTAACTAAAGCTGTGAAGTTGCCGCCTCCTTCAATTTTAGTTATCACTTCATCGGCTACATCTTCGTTTTCTACAAGCATTACTTGCACGTGAGCCTGCTCCATTGTGTTAGGCAGCTGCAACGGGGAACCAAAGTATTCCTCAAGCTTTTCCTGCAACAAAACAGCCTTAGCCATACTTCGATATCCCTCCTCATCAGGCAACTCTGTTTCTTTGAGTTTTGCTTCTATCTCCTTAGGAGTAACTTCAATGGTCAGATTTCTAGCTCCTTGTGTTAGCAATTCAGTCTCGACAATATGATTAGCAATGTCATTGGCAATCGTGTCACCCGTAACATAAAGTTCGTAAGGATCCATGCCTTCTGTGAAATTATCGAGCACCTTTACATAGTATTCCATAGTGAAGGGAACGCTGTTTACCTCAATCACAACCTCACGCAAGGGGTCGCTTTTGTAGTCTTTATAATATCCATACCCCACATAGCTCAAAATGCCAGCCAGGAAAACAACGGTAGCGATTATCACAATTCGGCGTATTCTCATCTGGCGCTGCCATTTGGAGAGTTGGTGCTTAGTGGGAGTTCGCTCAGGTGTAGCCTTTCTTTGTTTCTTAGCCAAGAGTCATAACCTGCCAATCTGATATTTTCTTTGCTGCGGCAACTATGATAACATATCAAGGGCAGTCAGGGCGACGGGGTGTAGCGCAGCCTGGTAGCGCACCTGAATGGGGTTCAGGTGGTCGGAGGTTCAAATCCTCTCACCCCGATTTTGAACTGAGAACAAAGTGATCGTGCCGCTTGAGTGGACCAATAGTAAAGGTGTCGCTAGTACCAGCAAAGCGTGAAACGGAATGGAATACTATGATAATTGTCAGCTTGCCTAAGGAGAAGAGTAATGAACGTTCGTGATTGTATGAAAAGCCCAGTTTTTACGGTAACTCCTGACACTCTAATAGATACCGCTCTAGAAAAGATGTACGAAAAGCATATCCGCCGCTTACCTGTTGTAGAAAACGGAAAGTTAGTAGGCCTAGTAACACGGAACATACTGAGAGAGGCAATACCATCATCACCCATACCGTTGACTTTATGGGGGTTTCATCATCAATTGTCTCGGATGAAGGTAAGGGATGTAATGAGGACTGATGTCATTGTGGTGCACCCTGATGACGCAATTAAAGAAGTATTAACATTATGTGAGAAACATCAAATCGGCACTTTCCCTGTAGTGGATGACAACGGGAAATTAGTAGGAATTCTTACGAATACCGATTTACTTCATATAATGGCAAAATTGCTAGATTAGGGTAAGCGAAGAAAATCATCGCTTTTCTATCGCACGGTCATATGCCTATTCCTCAAACAAGAGATTCAAAACACATTTTTATATCTGAATTCAGAGTGACAATATGGATTGAGCAAGAGCGGAAGGAATATGGTCAGGTGCGTTCCTGTAGGTACTAGGGCTATTTGACACTTGGTCCTGGTGATAGAAGGCTGGTGAATATGAGTTAAAGAGCGGTGTCTCCGTCCCCGTTGTCCATCTCGTTATTAAGGTTTAATAGGGAACTTGATTTCTTTAGTTACTGTTTGCTAGAATCTCACCCGGTAAGGAGGCAAGTGGTCTCTGGCTTTTTACTAGCTACATGGGTTCAGGAAGTCGGGGGTTCAAATCCTCTCACCCTGACATGGTAGGACCAACGGTAGAATCGTTTTAGACATAATACTGCAGGACGGAGAGAAAGTCTGCGGATTGAAGAATTATCTGTACTCGGCTAATCTGGCGACAAACCTATATTGGCGTTGAATCTGAAGAGATACAGTCATGCCCTGCTACTTGCCATCAAGACAAGAAAGGACTGGGTGTATGACCCGTCAGAAGATTATGTTATTGCGCTTGAGATTACTTCGGTCTTCATGACTACGCTCGAAGGAAGAAGTGAATTAGCCAGATTTCTTATAGACCAATAAATGATATAGCAAAGAGGTGATTTCAATGATAATAAGATTCCTGGGGACACATAATGCGGAGTCCAAAAACACGAGGCTCGTGTCCTTTCTCATTGATGATATCCTCGCTGTAGAGGCAGGAAGCCTGGTTTCAGAACTGACGTTTGTTGAGCAGAGCAAGATAAAGGCCATATTGCTTTCTCATGGTCATTACGACCACATCAGGGCGGTCCCCGCTTTTGCCTTCAACAACTCTGATCGCACTACCAAAGTCATCGCCACTCCGAAGACCCTTGAGATTCTATCGTCTCATCTAATTGATGGTGTGGTTTATCCCAAATTCACCAGCGAGGCTTCATTTCTACGAAAAGCAACAGTTCAATTAGTCCCGCTGGAGCCTTTTAATCGGCAGAACATAGAAGGCTATGAGGTCACGGCAATGCCTATGCAACATAATCTTGATGGCGTGGGCTTTGAAATAACTTCTGCAGATGGGAAGAACTTATTCTACACGGGCGATACCGGTCCCGGTCTTTCCTCTATATGGCGCAACATATCTCCGCAATTGTTAATAATTGACGTAACCTGGCCTAATAATCTCGCTAAAGCAGCTAAGGATGCTGGCCATCTTTGTCCAGAGATGCTCAAGGAGGAGTTGATCGATTTTCGTCGAGTAAATAACTATCTACCAAAGGTAGCTGTAATTCACGTAAGCCCCCAAGATGAGCCCGTGGTAGAGAGAGAACTAAGAGAAGTAGCCAAATTGCTAGGGATCTCGATTGACATTGCCCGCGAGGGTGAAGAGCTTATCCTGTAGTAGAAATATGAAGCTATCTGTAGGCCGTAGGTTGTGTGAGAATAACAAGGCCGACCCTTTGGTCCACTGGTGGCAATATATTATCCGCAGCCACTGCGTTTAGCGCATTAGTAGCTAGACAAGTCAAAAATCAGCTGAGGGAAATCGCAGGTTATTCATTGGAGCAAGTAAGGCATTGCAAGTGAACAGTAGGTACTCCAAAATGCTCGTACTGCTGATAAGGCACTGTCGATACTTGTAGGAGACCTCTCATGGGTGAAAGGTTGTTGTCAATACTGGCTCTTACTATTCTCGTGGCTGCAGTTGTGGTTGGCTGTGCCGGGTCGTCGTTGACTCCCTCTACGCTTACTATACTTTCAATAACCGAAGGAGATGTGTTCATAATGGAGGCAGGTACTGACAGCTGGGTAGAAGCCAAGGCGGGGATGTCTCTAGAAGACGGAGATATTGTAAAGACGGGCGATGATTCTAGCGCCGAAATCACTTTCTTTGATGGCAGTGTTGTCGAATTACAACCTGGCACCGAGGTCGAAGTTGTTTCACTCGAAGTCTCGGACACTGGCTCTACAACCATTACTTTTGAACAGACGGTAGGCGCTACCATAAGCCGTGTAGTGAATATTATTGACCCGGCATCTCGTTACGAAGTTGAAACACCGGCTGGTGTGGTGGCGGTGAGGGGTAGTGTCATGGTAGTCTGCGTCATCGAAGACGGCACAACCTGGATAGCCAATCAACAGGGGAATATATTGACCAGGGCACAGGGTGTGGAACTGCAGGTCCCTGAGAAGCGAAAATGCCTTCTTAAGCCCCTTCTGCCACCTGAACTGATGCCCCCGAATGGTCCGCCACTAGCAGGAGACGATATGGCCATTACCGATGAAAACACTCCGGTCACTCTAACTTCTCCGGGAGTATTGATTAATGATTTCGACCCCGATGTTTATGACCTCCTACTTGTAACCGAGGTGGATACCAGCGGGACCCTAGGTGCAGTTACCCGTTGGGGTCCGCGTGGCGCCTTCACCTATGACCCCAATGGTCAATTCGATTACTTNCAGGCTGGCGACTCAACCACCGATAGTTACACCTATACAGTATCGG